>JADMIO012610826.1_pt1 | contig 18469 bp, 20 predicted proteins | sample 8958161 | NCBI WGS metagenome assembly JADMIO01 (sample SAMN16585339, study PRJNA669376) | soil metagenome | isolation source: Crop rotation soil | place: USA: Cullars Rotation, Alabama | collected 2011 | reverse complement strand
GCGGGCGCAATCCGCATGTGCCTTATCGAGACCGGGGAGTCGACCTCGCGGGCGGCGCCCTCAATGATCACTGAACGGCCGCTCGGCGAGGCGCCTGGTTGCATCAGCCCCGCCGTAGTGAGGGATTGATTGATCGTATCCATGATCCCGCGGGTCAGACCGGATTGCGCATTGAGTCCCGCGGACGCGAGTGCGCGCTCGATGGTTTCAGTAATGCCGCGCGCATCGAACTTCGTTGCCGACGGATCGGTCAAGCCTGCATAGTTTTTCAAATTCGACTTTCCAAGAGAACAACGACTTCAACGTATGCGATCCGCAAGTGCGCGACGAACGGCCGCACTGGCATGGAAAGCACCCAGGACCTCGACGGATTCGATGGTGGCGCGCGCGAGTTCCGGGGAAACGTCGGCGGCGATGCGCGCAAGACCCACGACCTGGATCTGCAACCTCTGACCCGCGGCCTGCGCGCGTTCGAGATCGGCGCGGCTGAAATCTTGCAAGCCGAGCACCAGCGTGCGCCGGGCGACGGTGCGCTTGACCTCGTCGCCATGCACGGCCAGCTGATTGCGGATCGCGGTCCGGATGAGATCGGTGCGATTCGAATAGAAGCCTTCCTGGACCAGGAGGTCGATTTGGCCGAGGTCAACCACACCGAGGTTGATCGTCAGCTTCTCTGTTTCCCCGATTCTGCGGACCTCTGCTGTGGCCGTTACCATCCGTATACACTCCATGCACCATCCATATGGATGGTATTAGAGCATGAAGTCGTGTTGCACGCAAGCATCGCCGGCCGCCTGGCGTCGCGTGAATGCGCCAAGTTGGGGGCAGCGTCGGACTTTGCACAGACAGACAAATACAGCTCCATGGGTCGCGACTCGCACGGAACCGGAACGGTTGGCTTGGCTTGTGCTTCAAACCGAAGATGGAGCCTTCGGCCGTGCCGTCCGTTGCCAACCAACCGCTCGAGTTGGGACGCTACCGCCTGATTGAAGAAGTGGCGCGTGGAGCGGGGAGTGTCGTGTACAAGGCGCGTGACCCGCTGATCGATCGCCTCGTAACCATCAAGACGATGGCGGTGGGGTTGCCGGACGACGAGTACCCCGAATTCCAGAGGCGCGTCGAGCGGGAGCTCAAGTCTGCTGGCCGGCTCAACCACCCGAATATCGTCACCATCTACGACGTAGGCACTACCGGCGACATCGCGTACATCGCGATGGAGTTCATCGATGGCAGGTCGTTGCGCGACATGCTCGATTCGCACTTGAGCCTGATGCCGGCAATCGCCGCGGACATTGCCACGCAGGTCGCCGATGGCCTGGACTTTGTGCATCAACGCGGCCTCGTCCACAGGAACATCAATCCCGACAATGTCATGGTGTTGCGCAATGGCGTGGTGAAGATTACCGACTTTGGCATCGCCCGGCCTTCGCGCGGCTCGCACACGCTGATCGCGGAACTGGTGGCGTCACCGCGATACACGTCGCCCGAGCAGGTAATGGGAGAGAAGGTCGACGAGCGCTCCGACATCTTTTCGCTCGGTGCAATCCTGTATGAAATGCTGACCGGCGTGCCGCCGTTCGACGGTGGCAAGCTGCATGAAGTCGCGCAACGGATCGTCAACGAAACGCCTCTGGCGCCCAGTTTGCGCAACCGCGCTGTGCCTCAAGCGTTCGACGCAATCGTCGCGAACGCGCTGGCAAAGCGCCCCGACGAGCGCTACCGCACCGCCCGAGAGATGGCCGCGGACCTGCGCAACGTCGCGCAGGCGCCCGGCATCGCGGCCAAAGCGGCCGCTACGGCGGAGCCGCTCGAAACATCGCAAATCGCGCAGGACATGAACGCGGAGGACACCGCAAACGATGCGCGAGGCGGTCTGGCGCAATCTCCATTGGTAGACGCTCCCGCGATCGATGCCATTTGGCGCAAACGGCCGGTCGCACTCTATGCGGCAGCCGTCTTGTTCCTAACAGCCGCCGCGGGTTGGGCGCTGCTTTCCGGAGAAACGCGTGGGCTACCCGATAGCCCGAAGGCGACAGCTATGGCAGTCGATGCAACCCATAGCAGGACCGCAGAAAGCGACCGCAGCGAGGCGCCCGCTCCGCCCGAACCTGGAGCACGGGGGCCCCGCGCGGCGATTCCGTCCGGGAAAGACAGTGCCACAGCGGTACCGAAGGCCACGGTCCGGGTCGCGTTGGCCGTAAGCCCGTGGGGCGAGGTTTTCGTCGACGGACAGAGGAAAGGCGCATCGCCACCGATGAAGGAGCTGCGGCTCTCGCCCGGTGTATACGCCATCGAGATTCGAAACAGTACTTTCCCGCCGTACCGCGAAACCATAGACCTTCGCAGTTCCACCAAAGCGAAAATCACGCACAAGTTCCAATGACGGCGCGGGCTCTCGCGTCGGACTAGCCTCAACGAATAGCCCGCCACAAATGGAAAGGGCCCGCATCACTGGGTTGCGGTGATCCCACCATCAACGTAGAGGATTTGGCCGGTCACGAAGGCGGATGCCGGACCGAGAAAGAACGAGACCGGTCCGCTCACGTCTTCGACCTCGGCGATGCGTCCAAGTGGAATACGCTCGAGCAGGCGTCGATGGACTTCCGGGTCGTTCCAGTCGGAGGCCATCCGGGTGCGAACGACCGTGGGCGCCACGCCGTTCACGTTGATCCCATGGCGCGCCAATTCAACGGCGTGCTGGCGCACCATCAAGACGAGGCCGCCTTTACTGCTGCAGTACGACGAATAGCCGCGATCCCGCATCCCGAGCAGCGCGCGCACAGAGAGCACGTGGACGTGACGCCCGCCGGTTTGCGCCGCGATCTGCACGCGCGCGACCGCCTGTCCGAGGAACATCGCCGCCTTGAGATTGACGTCGATGACCCGGTCGAACGCTTCCTCGGTCACCTCGACCATCGGCTCGATCTGCTGCGTGCCGACGCAGTTGACGAGGAAGTCGATGCGTCCGTGACGCGTGGCGACCTCGCTTACGGCGTCGCGAATGGACGCCACGTCGCGCGCGTCGAAGGCGACCCAGCTCGCGCCTTCGCCCTCGAGGGCGCGCGCGGCCGCAGCCGCCTTGCCGGCATCACGGCCGGCAACGACGGTTGTCGCACCCTGCAGTGCCAGCGCCCTCGCACACGCTTCGCCGATTCCGCCATAACCGCCGGCCACCAGCGCGACCTTGCCGCGAAGCGACGCCGCGCCCTCAAGCATCCAGCACGCTCTTCTTGCCGAACAAACCCCTGCTGCGGAACGTGACCACCGTAATGAACAGCAGATACATCGACAGCAGCGACCATTCGGACGCATACGCGCCGCTGAGGCCCACCACCAGGCCGACCATGAGGGCCGCGATCACCGCGCCCCAGAAGCTGCCCACGCCGCCGAGAACGATGATGAGGAACGCGGGCACCACGGCGTCGACCCCGACGTGAGGACGCATGCCCCAGATCGGCGACATCACGACCCCCGCGATGGCGGCCAACGCGACGCCGAGCGCAAAGACGAATAGCCGCAACCTTGCGAGATTGATACCGAGCGCGCGCACCATCTCGCTGTCGTGCGCGCCCGCCTTGATGATGGACCCATAGGGCGTCTTCTGCAGGAACAGCCAAAGAAGCACGATGGCGCCTGCGGCAAACGCGCACGCGAACAACCGATACTTCGCGTAGATCAGGTCGCCCAGCATGAACGCCCCCGACACGGCTTCCGGCAGCGGCAGCTGCTTTTCCGTCGAGCCGAAGACGGCGCGAATGCCCTCCTCGATCACCAGCGCGGCGCCAAACGTGAGGAGCAGCCCGTACAGCGCATCGCGGCCGTAGGTTCGTCGCAATGCGAGTTCGAGCAGCATGCCGAAGCCGCCCACGACGACGGGCGCGACCGCGAGCGCTATCGCGTAGCGCCAGCCCACCGATAGTGACCGGTAGTCGGCAAACAGCGCAGAGGTTCCGTCGCCGGGCGAAATGACGACGAGCGCTATGTACATGCCGAGCGCGAAGAACGAGCCATGCGCGAGGTTGATCGTCTCCATTACGCTGACGATCAGCATGAACCCGAGCGCGATCAGTGCAAACAGCAGACCGAGCGCAAGGCCGTTCACCAGGTGAGGTACGAGGCTCACCGCAAACTCACATCTCGTACGTCGGCGTCGCCTCGTAGGTCTCGAGCTTGCACGCCTTGGGCGCATCCGTATCCATCACGTCCTTCGGCTCGGACTGCGTGAGGATCTTGAAGATGTCGTCCTTGACTTTGGGCTGGTCGTTGTACGTCGCCATGTAAATGGTCTGCTGGCATTGGTGGGTCGCGGCGTCGATCCAGGCGTCGTACGCCTGCATGCGGTCGCGTGCCGTCATCTTGCGTCCTTCGAGCTTCTTGATGACGGCGATATTGGCAGTGGTGCCGGCTTCCTCCACGCACCGCAGGAGCTCGCGTGTGGCGACATAGCCGTTGTAATAGACGTTGCCCGGGACCTGGATGGCCATTCCCGGGTACACCTTCTGATAGTTGGCGACAAATTCCTTGACACCGGGCAGGTCGAGCATCCAATACCAGTTGGTGCCGAACACGCCGAAGATCTGCTCGGGTCCGAGACCATAGACATCCGGCCAGTCCTGCTGGTTGTTGATCCACGCCATGCGCTTCTGGAGCCCGAGCTGCACCACCTGCTGGCGCAGGGCCTTGATGTCGTCACCGCCGACCGCGGCCGCCACGACTTCGGGCTTGATCTGCTGCAACTTGATGAGGTAGGACGAGAAGTCGCGCGTGTTCTGCGGGATCATGAGCTCGTCCACGATCTTGCCGCCGTTAGCCTCGACCAGCGTGCGCGTCGCCTTCGACGTGTTATGGCCCCAGACGTAGTCGTTGGTGAGCAGCACCCAGTTCTTGCCGCTGCTCTTGATCGCGTTCTTGACGATTGCCTCCGCGAAATTCGTGCCATTGCCGTCCCACACGAACTTGACGCGGTGGCAATCCTTGCCCGCTTCGGTAGGCGAACTCGAATTGGTATTGAAGTAGACGCAGCCGTACTTCTGCGCAACCTGCGAGATTGCGTTCGCCACGCCCGAGTGCAGGCCGCCGATGAGGAACGCCGCCTCGTTCCGGGTGATCATCCGTTCCGCGACACGTGAGCCGGTGGCGGGCGTAGTTTCGGTATCCATGTGCAGGGCTTCGATCCGACGCCCCAGCACGCCGCCCTTGTCGTTGAACTCCTTGATCGCCATCATCGCGCCCAGCCGCTCCTCGACGCCCGAGGCGGCGTATTGTCCCGACGCGTCCATCGTGAGACCAATGACGAGCGGCTTTTTCTGGGCGGCCTGCGCCCACGCGTGATTGGACCTCCACGGTCCGAAGAAGGCCGCCCCGCCCACTCCCGCAGCGACAGCGGCGAGCAGCGAACGTCGCGCCGGGCCGCAAGGCCCCGCGGTCGCACCCTGCCCGAGGCCGGACGAATCGTGATCGATGGCGGTTACCCCTTCGCTGTCGCCTTTCGCTGCTTGCGCCATGTCGCATCTCCTCCACTAGATGCCTCGGACACCGCGGGCCGGTCACCCGGAATATTAATAGTTATATTGATCATCCGGATATGGGAATATTCGTTCCATTACACCCGGACGTCAAGCCCCGTGCGGCAGGTATTGCCTGACGCGAACGCCCGGGCGCCTCAAGCTCTCTCTGCAGCGCTAGGTCGCTTTGGTCGATGCCCGGGAGCGGAAAGGTAGCCATCGGGAGCAACGATCCAGCCTAGACCCGTTGCCGCGCGATCGGGGAAGCACGCGGGTTCCTTGTCAAATTGGAACGTTTATTCTATCGTCTGGGGAACGACAATCCGCTAGTCCCCATAAACTGACAGCGCATGCCCTCGCAGGACTCGCTTGCCATCTCGCCGACGACCGTCGCCGCGCCGCCGGTGTCGCGACTTCCCTGGCCGCTTCTGGCAACGGTGGTCATTCTCGCCACCACGCCGCTATGGTTGACGCGAGTCGGCCTCTATCAGTATCTCGCGCTCGAAATCGCCGTCTTCATGATCTACGCGATGGGCTACAACCTGCTGCTCGGGAATTCTGGCCTGCCCTCGTTCGGCCACGGCGCGTTCTTCGGCATAGGCGCCTACGGATTTGGACTTCTGCAACTCAACGTGTGGTCCAATTTCTGGTTCGACCTCGCCGGCGCGATCGCGTTGGGCACTTTGGCGGGCATGCTCGTCGCGACGTTCGTGTCGCACCGCCGCGGCATCTACTACGCGCTCCTGACGATCGCGTTCGGGCAGGTGTTCTGGTTCATCGCATTCAAGTGGCACTCGCTGACCGGCGGCGAGGACGGCCTCCTCAATATCAAGCGGATCGCGGTGCCCTTCGGCTTTTCGTCGTTCGATACCCGGTCGAACGAGGCACTGTTCTACGTCGTCCTCGCAGCGCTCGCGCTGGTGGTCGTGATCTGCTGGCGCTGCGTGCATTCGCCGTTCGGGCGCGTGCTCCGCTGCATCAAGCAGAACGAAACGCGGGCGCGATTCCTCGGATACCGCGTCTGGCTGTACAAGTGGCTCGCGTTCGTGATCTCCGCTGCCATTGCTGCGCTCGCGGGCGCGCTCTTCGCCATGGCACAGCAGTCGGCCTACCCGAACGTGATGAGCCTCCACCAATCGGGGTTCGTCGTCATGATGGTGCTGATCGGTGGGGGGCTCGTGAGCTTCTGGGGACCGCTGCTAGGCGCCGCCTTCTTCATCCTAGCGCGCGACCTTCTCGGCGCTTATACGGAGACCTGGCTGCTCTGGTATGGGCTGCTGTTCATGGCGGTCGTCCTCTGGAAGCCGGAAGGCCTTGCCGGTCTGCTGCAAGACTTCGCTACCCGCTCGCGAAAGGCGAACTGACATGGCGCTGTTCGAAGCCGTCGGTCTGCACAAGCGGTTTGGTGATCGCGTGGTGCTCGAACGGATCGATCTCGCCATCGAGGCAGGCTCGCTTACCGGGATCATGGGGCCGAACGGTGCCGGAAAGACGACGTGCTTCAACTGCCTGACCGGCATGTATGCGCCGGACCGCGGCGAGATTCGTGTCGACGGTCGAGCGATTGCAGGCCTCGGTCCGGCCGAGATAACGCGTCTCGGCGTAGCGAGGTCATTCCAGAACATCAACCTCTTCGACGATGACACGGCGCTCGACAACGTGATCGTCGCGCTGCCCGCGATGCGCAAGCGATCGTTCGATGCCTGGCGCGATCGTGCACGCGACTCGGCGGCGCAGGACAAGGCCGCGATCCTCCTCGGACGCGTCGGCTTGCGCGGTCGCGAGCGCGTGCGCGCTCGTGATCTCGCCTACGGTGAGCGCAGGGCGCTCGAGATCGGCCTCGCTCTTGCGACTTCGCCGCGAATCCTGTTCCTGGACGAGCCCACGTCGGGACTGGGTGCGAACGGAACCGCGCGCCTCGCGGACCTCGTCGCCGAGCTGAAGCGGACGTTGACGATGGTGATCATCGAGCACGACATGCGCTTCCTGTTCCGCCTCGCCGATTTCATCAACGTCCTCCACTGGGGGCAGGTCATCGCGCGTGGGACCCCGCAGGCGCTGCGCGCGAACGCCTGGGTTCAGCGTTCGGCTCTCGGAGCGCTCGAGTGATGCTCAATGTTCGCGCGATCGACACCTATTACGGGGAGTCACAGGTGCTCTTCGGAGTCTCGCTGTACGTGCGCTCCGCTGAGATCGTGGCATTGCTCGGTCCCAGCGGCGCCGGCAAGACGACGACGCTGCGCTCGATCCTGGGCCTCACGCCAGCGCGTGCCGGCGTGGTCGAATGGGAGGACCGCGACGTCACGCGCTGGCCGACGCACCGTATCGCGCGACTCGGCATCAAGTGGGTGCCGGACGACCGACGGGTGTTTCCCACCCTGACCGCGGCGCGCAATCTGTCGATCGCGCGCGGTCCGTCGCCGTTTCCCGCGTACTCGACCGAGGCGTGCTGCGAGATCTTCCCGGCGCTGCGCAACCTGCTTGAGAGGGAGTGCGAAAACATGTCCGGCGGTGAGCTGCAGATGGTTTCCATCTCGCGGGCGCTGGCAGGCGGACCGGGCCTCGTCCTCTTCGACGAGCCGAGCCAAGGCCTCGCGCCCAAGGTGGTGCAGGATGTGATGTGCACCATACGCTCCCTACGCGCCCAAGGTGTGGGTGCGCTCGTGGTCGACCAGAACATCCGCACGGTGCTCGACATCGCGGACCGCGTTTACGTCATGCATGCCGGGCGAATCGTTCACGAGGGTGATGCCGCCGCGCTGCGCGCGGACGACTCGGCGCGGCGCGCGCTCGGGCTGGCGGACGTTTCATGAGCGCGAAGGGCCGCCCCGAGCGCGGATCAGCCCCGAAGCGCGTAGCGCGGAGGGTGGTCCAGTGAGCGCGAACTCGCTGCGCGTCGAAGGCCTCGTCAAGCGCTACTACCGGTCGCGCATCCCGCGCGAGGTCGCCTTCACGCTCGCCGCGGAGTTCAGCGTGCAGGCGCCGCAAACGATCGGCGTGCTCGGACCCAACGGATCGGGCAAGACAACGCTGTTCGAGCTCATCACCGGCAGTAATGCGCCGAGCGAGGGCCGCGTGCTCGTGGACGGACGCGACATCCACCGCGTACGGTACTCCGAGCGCGACCGCCTTGCCATCCACTATCACCAGTCCTATCAGGTTCGGGCTTTCCGCAAGACGCGCATGCCCTGGATGCTGGAGCGGGCGCAGCGGACGAGACCCCTTGTGCACCTGTTCGACGAGCCGCAGTTCTCCATTCAGGATGGCTACATTGGCTTCATGCTCCAGTTCTTCCGCCGGCTTCGCGAGGACGGAAACATCGTGTTCCTGTGCGTCCATCCCAACGAGCGTTTCCATCTCGAAGTGCTTGCGGAATCGTGCGAGCGCTTCCTGTTCGTGCACCAGGGCAGCGTCCGCGAGTTCGCGAGCCTCGACGCGATGATCGCCGACGCGCATGCCCGTTCCTATCTCGGCGCCCTTGCGAGCGCCGTGGGTTCCTCCGAAACCACGCGCTGCTGAGGAGGCGCCAGCATGCGACGTTCGAAATCAAACACCCCGCGCAGCGATCATGCCGCCGGGACGCCCGAGGCGCCAAGCCTCAACGGCATCGTTCAGCGCCTCGAGGAGGAAATCGCGCTCGGGCTTCTCAGGCCTCGAGAGCGACTGGTCGAGGACGATCTGCTCGCGCGCTTCAACGTCAAGAGACACGTTGTCCGGCAGGTGCTGGCGGAGCTCGAGCTGATGGGAATGGTCACGCGGCGACCCCATCGCGGCGCCACGGTTCGCGACTTCACGACCGTCGAAGTGGAGCAGATCTACTTCGTTCGCGAGCTCCTCGAGCGGGCGGCGGTCGAGGTCATGCCGCTGCCCGTTGCGCCCGAGGTGGTAAGAACGCTCGAGGACCTTCATGCCAGGCACTGCGCTGCGGTGAGGGCCGGTCGCTTGCGTGAAGTGTTTCGTCTGAATCTTCTATTCCACCAGACTTTTTTCGAAGCCTGCGGCAACGGGCCGTTGACGGAGGCCATTTCACAGTTCGCCTTCAAGGCGCACGCGATCCAGTCCTATACGATCGGCAACCCTGCGCTCCTCGCGCGCGTTTGCAAGGAGCACGCGCAGCTGGTCAAGCTCACTCGTGGCACAGACCGCCAGGCCCTTGTCGAGCTGGTGGCGAGGCACAAGCAACCTGCGAAGATGGCGTATCTCGAGGTATCACGCCCGCTCGACGGACGTGGCGAGGACTCGCTACCACCGTCGCAGCCGTCAACGCCGGTGCAAACTCGCCGGCCGGGGGCGTCGGTGCGTACGAGGAAATCGGGATCGCAACGCTCGTCCGCCTGACGCGCGAACCGCGATCCGCGCGTTTGCCGCCTATTGAAGCAGAAAGGCGCCTATAGCTGCGCACCGGCCTGCCAGCGGAAGATGCAGCCTATGCGCGCGGTCATCGTCTCGAGGACTTGAGGACACTTGTTGACCATGACCTAGGATTGAACGCATTTGAGGTTGGCGCGCGCAGCATCGACCGGCGCGGTCCTGCGTGTGCCCCAAACGAACGGGTTAGAGCGCGAAACGATCTAACCCTTTGATTTTATTGTCACCAGCAAGCAAGGGAACCACGAGGACCCCTTGGCACTGGTCGGAGGCACCAATCGTCGCCCCCTGCGGGTCCTGACTATCCGGGCGATCGACGGCCGAGGCCCCGGTATACCCATGCCGTTCGCGATGTACGGCGCCAACGGGCGCCCCACCCTCTTGAAACAGGTTTCGGTGTGCCCATATCTGGCGGCGCATGGCGCCCTGGTTCGGCGCCACTCAAGCGGAGGATGCCAATATGTATCGCACCTTGTTTCCCCGCGACGTGTTCGCGGAACTCGATCGCCTGCAGCGCGAGCTGACGCAGGCGTTCGATTTGTCCCCCAATATTCGGGGCCTCGCCCGCGGTAGCTTTCCCGCCATCAATGTGGGCAGCACCGCCAAGTCCGTCGACATCTACGCTTTCGCGCCTGGCCTTGAGCCCGGGAGCATCGACGTCCAGCTCGAGAAGGGCGTGCTGACGATAGCCGGTGAGCGCAAGCCCACCGCGCCGTCGGGCGACGAGAAGGCCACGGTGCACATCGACGAACGCTTCGCGGGCCGCTTCCGGCGCGTTGTAAGCCTCCCGGATGACGTCGACCCCAATGCCGTGACCGCCAACTATCGCGACGGGCTGCTGCACGTAAGCGCTCGCCGCAATGAGGCCTCGCAACCTCGGCGAATCTCGATTCAATAAGGAGACTTCATCATGACCGACACTCGTCAATTGGAATCCGACCGTCCAGACGCGGCGCTGCTGCCGCCGGTCAACGTGATCGAGGACAAAGAAGGCATTACGCTTTATGCAGACCTGCCGGGCGTCCCCAAGGAGAAGCTCAAGCTGCAGATCGAAGGCGACAGTGTCACCATCGAAGGTGAACTTGCGCTCGACGTGCCGGAGGGGCTGGAGGTCACACACGCCGAGGTGGGCCTGCCGATCTTCCGTCGCGTGTTCACGCTGTCCAAGGAGCTCGATCCGAACAAGATTTCGGCCGAGCTTGCGAACGGCGTGCTCACACTGCGCATCCCAAAGGCCGAATACGCCCAGCCCCGTAGGATCCAGATCAATTCGGCGTAACGCAATGCCGCGGATCGAACTCGACATGCCCGACGCGCTCTGGCAGCGTATGCAGAACGCGCCGGGCGAAGACTGGGGAGCGATCGCGGCAAAAGCGATCGAAGCCCACCTCGCCTTGCGCAAGCAGGAGAGCTACGCGAGCGGCTACTCGTGGGCACGCGACCGTGCCGACATACGCGATCTCAAAGCCATGGTCGAGTCGACCACCACTGCGTCGGCCACCGATATCGTCCGCGGCACACGCGGTTTTTCCCAGCGCGACGAGTTCGGCGACCATCTCGCACCGTCAGATGAGATGTGGGAGGCATTCGTCGACGGCGCTTCGCAGCTTTACCGCGACGTGTCGGGTCGCTGAGCACATGCCGCAGCCGGCTTTGCCTAGTTTGGGCTGCTGCTGAAGAAGGCGATCTACCGCTCGCACGGCAACGTGGCAGCAGCGGCGAGGCTCCTCGGCGTCACGCGGCCACAGATGGTCTACCGCCCTAAGGCCCGCGGCATCGTCCACGACGCCGAATAAACAAGCACCACCGGACATTGGCTTTCGCGGCGCCAGCTAACGCCACCGAACGCGCTAGCAAGGGGCTTGCAGGGATGCAGGCCCCTTTTCTTCAGTCAGCTCCACAACGCAACGAACACTCGTCGCGACGCTTGAGTCGCCCACTTGGCGGTGCATTTCCAGTGGGAGCCGCCACAAACGGTCTGCTAGTCCGTGGTGTTCCGCCGTCAGCCCTTGTAGCCCAGCATGCGCGGCAGCCACAGCACGACGTCCGGAACGAGGGTGATGATCGCCAGCGCCCCGAGCATAACGTACAGGAACGGCATCACCTCACGCACCATGGCGCCCAGCGGTACCTCGGCGATCTTGTTCATCATGAAGAGCAGCAGTCCGTACGGCGGCGTGACCAGCCCGATCATGATGTTGATCACGCAGATCAGGCCGAAGTGCACGAGGTCGATGCCCAGCGCCTGCGCGGTCGGGATGAGCACCGGGAGAATCACGAGGATGATCGTCGTCCCCTCGAGGAAGCATCCGAGAATCAGGAGCAGGACGTTCACCGCCAGGAGGAACACGAGCGGCGACAGCTCGTGAGCCTTCAGGAACGCGCTCAGCGTCTTCGGAATGTTCTCCGATGTGATTACGAAGTTGAACACCATGGCGCCGGCGATCAGCATGCCGATCGACACTGTTACGCGCGCGCTCGACACCAGCGAGTTGTAGACGTCCCTCGTTCCAACGCTCCGGTACAGCAGCACCGAGATCAGCAACGCATAGGCGGCCGCCACAGCCGCGGCTTCGGTCGGGGTCGTGATCCCCGTCCACATGCAGCCGAGCAGGATGACCGGCATCATGAGCGCCGGCATTGCCTCCCAGGTGATGCGAGGCAGCTCGCGCAACGGCACGCGCCGCTCGACCGGAAAGTTGCGGCGCTTGGCCACTGCCGCGATCAGGCCGCTCTGGACGGCGCCGAGAAGCAGACCCGGAATCACGCCGCCCAGGAAGAGGTAGCCGACCGACGTGTCCGAGATCAGCGCGTAGAGCACGAGCGGGATCGAGGGCGGCATGATCGGCCCGATGACCGACGACACGCACGTCAGCGCCGCGGCGAACGCGGGCGGATATTTGCCGTCGCGCGTCATCATCCTCTGCATGATCTTGCCAGAGGCTGCGGCATCGGCGAGCGCGGAGCCCGACATGCTCGCGAAGATGATGCTCTGCACGACGTTGACCTGGGCCAGGCCGCCGCGGAAGCGGCCGACGATCGCGTTGCAGAAGTGCAGCAGCCTGTCCATGATGCTGCCGGTGTTCATGAACTCGGCGGCGAGGATGAACAGGGGAATCGCCAGAAGCAGCTGGCTCGTCATCATGCCGTTCAGCAACTGCTCGGCCGCCGTCCCCATGTCGAGCCCCGACAGGAACAGCCAAAGAATGGAGCCGCCGATCATGGCGTAGGCGACCGGCAGTCCAATCAGGCTCAATCCGACGATGGCGTAGAGCGCAAACGCAAACGGGCTCGTGAAGTTCATAATCCGGAAGTCGCCTTCGTGATGTCGGCCTCTTCCGGCACTTCGCCGCGGAGCAGGCTCACGATCGCCCACAGATAGCGGACGATGATCGCGACGGCGAACACGACGTAGATCGCGTACAGGACGTCGAGGCGGATCTTGAGGTAGGAGCTGCTCTCGACCTTCATGAACGCGACGTACTTCAGGGTGGCCGGCAGCGCCATCCCAAACAGGACGATCGCCGAAACGGCGACGATCAGGCCGATCACGCGCCGTCCGAGCGGCCCCAACTTACCCGAGATGAGGTCGAAACGGACTTCCTCGGTCTCCTTGAGCCAGAAGGCCGAGCCGATAAGGACCATGTAAAGCCAAGTGATGACCGACAGCTCCGACGTCCAGCCAATCGGAAAATTGAAGAAGTACCGGAAGACGATTTGAATGATGAACGCGACGAACATCACGCCGAGCAAGACAGCAACGATGTTTTCGGCGCGGCGCCTCATCCAGGCAACCACCGTCGCAATCCTCATGGGCATGAGCTCCTGCGGACCACGTGGACCGCGCGAGTCGCCGCAGCGACCCGCGCGGTGCCTATCACGTCTTCATCGCGTTGATCTTCTCGAGCATGCCCGGCGGCCATGCCTTCGCCTCGTCCGAGGCGAGGTACACCTTCTGCGCGTAGGCGCGGAACGCATTCACGTCCGGGGTATATACCTCGAGACCCAGCTTCTTGAAGCCTTCGGCGAGTTCCGCTTCGCGCTTCAGATGCTCGGCCGTGCTCCAGGCGATCGCCTTGTCGGCGGCAGATTGGAAGGCTTTCTGTTTCCCGGCGTTCATGCCAGTCCACGTCTTCATGTTGACGGTCAGGAGGTCGAACCCGACGAGGTGCGATGTCAGCACGATCTGCGACATCACTTCGTAGAATTTCACGGCCTGGACGTTGGGCAGCGGGTTGTCCTGACCATCGACGGCGCCGGTCTGGAGAGCGGTGTAAGTCTCGGCAAAGGCCAGCGGCGTTGGATTCGCGCCAATCGATCGTCCGAGCAATTGCCACGCGTCCCCTGGAGGCATCCGCAGCTTGATGCCGGCAAGGTCCTCCGGTTTGCTGATCCTCTTCTTGGGCTTCAAGCCGACCTGTCGGGTGCCGAAGAAGGTAGGCCCGAGAATCTTCACCTTGAGCTGGTCCTCGGCCATGTTCTTCATCTGCGTACCGAGGTCGCTCGCGAAGAAGGCATTGAGGTGATTCGCGTCGCGGAACAGATAGGCCGACGTCAGGATCGACCACGCGGGAATCTGCTTCGAAATGTCCTGAGGTGCGATATTGCCTATCTCGAGGTTGTCGCGCTGGAGCGCCACCAGCTCAGTTCCCTGCTTGAACAACGAGCCGCCGAGGAAGGTCTCGACGGTGTAGTCGGCCTCGATCTCCTTGGCGAAGATCTTCATCATGTCGGCGCGGATGTCCTTGTCCGAGAAGACGGCCGCGAAACGCAGCTTCGGTTTGTCCTGGGCCCAGGCGGGAACGATCCCGGCCGCCGCAAGGGCAGCGCCGGCTTTCAACGCGGAACGACGATCGAACTTTGATTCCATGGCTCCTCCTTCGATGAAAGTGCAACCCACGAGCTAAACGCCCGCACCACTGGTAAGCCAGCTCAAAATAATGTCCACCACCATGCTGCGGCGGCGCGCGACGTCCCCCTTCGCGCCCATCGGGCGCTGGAAGATTGCGCCGAACGTGAACTGATTGGTGACATTGAACATTCCGAGTGCAGCGATCGCCATGTGTACGTCGATCGCATCCACGTTCGACCGAAAGATGCCCTCGGCCTGCCCTCGCGCGATCACGCTGCCGAGCGTGACGATGATAGGCCGGTTGAGGGCCTTCATCGTCGCGGACTTCTTCATATGACGGCCCCGCGCCTGGTTCTCGGCCACGACGAGCCGCACGAAGTCCTCGTGCGTGACGTAGTAGTTGTAGGTGAACTCGACGACGCGGGTGATCGCCTCCACCGGCGGCAGATGATCGAAGTCGACCACGCGCTCCGCTTCGCGGATCTCGGCGTACACGCGCTCCAGGACGGCGAGGTACAACTTCTCCTTGCTCCCGAAGTAATAGTTGATCAGCGCACGCGTGGTTGCGGTGCGTGCCGCGATGTCGTCCATGCTCGCGCCCTTGAAGCCACGCGAGGCGAACTCGGCAACCGCCGCAGCCAGAATCCGCTCGCGGTTGGCTTTCGGCGCCTTGGGCTTGCGCATGGCGGACGTCCGGGAAGCCAAACCCTGCATGTCTCGCGCCCTCTTCCAATTTGGCGAACTCGCAAGGAAAATTTAGCAGACTTGTCAAATCAATGCAATGTGTCTGCGACTGGAGCCGGCTCGCAGAAGACACGACCGCGCGTATCTAGAAATTGTGGTTGCGCGTCGATGAACAGAACCGCACGCTAGCCCGCGTCGAAGCGCGCCCAGCTGAACAGGAAGCAACGCGATGTGCACAATTGCCGAGCGCGCTATTGGCGTAACGCTGCGGCCTATCCCTGCGACCGTGCAGAACGTGGAGGACTGGGCAGCATGGGTACGGGACGAATCTGCGCGTGCCCTGCAAGGAATTTAGCGACCGCCTGATTGTGGCGCCGGATTGACGCACGATCATGGAGCGGCGGTTGAGTCACGTCCAATATCGATTGAGGATCAACTGATACACGTGTTGAATCAAGACACTGCAATGCCTCGAACCACTTCGCATGCGCGCGCCGCCTCGTCGCGGCAACGCTCCGCCCGGTCTCGACTTCACGGACAGTCGCATGCCGCAACGCCGTAGGTCGGTTGGTAGGCGACCTGGCTTACCATTGATCGAATGGATGACATCGGTTGGCGGTCACACGAATCGGCGCTGGAGACTCTAAGACTCCACGGCGTTCCGCGCAGCGGCGTGAGAACTCAGCTTGTCGCCGGGCCGCGCTGCGAGTTCTCGCAGGATTGCGACCAACTCGGTATGCGCCGGCGCGCCCCTCTCGCTGATGACCTCGACCGAATTGGCCTCGGTCAGCCTGTTGAGCCGAGTAAGAAGGCGGATGCGTTGGCGCCTCGTGAGCTTGGCCTCGGACGAATGCCAACGCAGGAACAGTCGCGGCAGCTCACCGTCACCGAACAGCGCATTGAGCTCGTGTGCTGTCACGTAGACCAAGAACAGCACCATCAACCAGATCTGGACCACCAGAAAATGCGGCCACGAGAATTGCGCGGCAAGGAAGCTCGGGAAGTCGCCAAGGGCCCCGCCCTCGCGCAGGAAGTGCAACAAGAGTTCGGCGAGGCGGAGCACGAACACGCACACCCAGTAGATCGCGGATTTGAACAGGATCGGTTGGATCAGCGGCGCGCCATCGAAGCGCCGCATGAAGCGCAGGTTATCGACCACCAGCACCGCTTTGCCGACCAGCAGCGCAAGGAGCGTTGCCGCGAAAAAGTTGGTGAACGGGATGCCGTGCTCCTGCAGGGTCATCCAGCGCGTGAACAGGATCAGGTTGAAGCCGAAGAAGAAGAATACGGTCGGCGGCAGCACGTGCTTCATCTGCCGGAGCCACCAGTCGAATGCACGTCGCCACAGTGGACTTGGCGCTTCTGAGGCGGCGGGAGCGGATGGCGTCATGGCTTTCCTTCAGCGAACGCGGGCTCAACCCACAGCTAGGATGGTTCGTCGCATGGTACGACGGTCAGGCCTTCAATTGTGCTATCTCAGGCCACGATCAACGCCACCGCGAAGACCACGGCGCCAAGGCAGAACGGCCAGAAGCGCCCTTCCCGATCGTTGGGCAACTCCGCGCGCAGGCTCGTGATGACGACCCCGCCGGCGAGAACCGCGAACAGCCGCGCGATCGCCACCTCCGACAACGGTGTCACGACGCCGATCAGCCAGCCGACCAGAACGCTTGCCGCAAGCAAGCGGCGTCCCCAGGCCCGATACGCGCGGCCGTGCTCCTCCTCCAGCGCGTGATCCACGATCAGGAAGTGGACCGCCATCGCGAATGTATAGGCGACCAGAGGCAACACGCCGTGCTCCGCCCGCTCGATCACGAGATACCCGATAAGAGCGCTGTATGCGGCGTATCCCGCAAGCTGGAGCCAGAAAACGGCGTCGGCATCCCCAGCGGCTACCGACTCGTGGCGGTTTTCGCGATTCACGAGCACCATGTGCTCGAGGCCGTAGATGACCACGAACGACAACAACGCAAGCGCGTAGATGCGCTGCTCGGCGAAGAATAGTTCCGCACCTCCGGCAGCCCTCACTAGGACCTGGCGCTGAACCTCCAGTTCAGGCAGCACGTCGATGAAGATGTAAGCGACCGAGATGCCGGCCGCTGCGGAGATATAGCGCCGGCGCGACCAGATTCGGCCTTCGGCGTCGGAGGCGCCGAGCCCGCCGCCGGCCAGGTATGCCCCTGCGAACAGCACCGCGGCGGCGAGCGATCCGAACGCGATATCCATCGCGGGCCTTACACGACGACTGCGAACAGCGCATAGACCCCGAGCACCGCAACCAGGATGGCGACGTACCATGCCAGGTTCCATTGCGAAACGAGACCTTCGCGACGAAGTGCTTCGACACGGCGCCGGTGTTGAATGACGGCCATAACCAGCGCGCCCGTCCCGATGATGATCATTGCCATGCCCATCGTGGTCGGCGCCCAGGTCCTGCCGAAGGTTCCCACGACCGGCCGGCCGCGTTCTTCCGACAGGAACTCGAAGAACTTCACGAGTGTGAAGCCGAAGCTGATCATGGACAACGAGGTCCGCAGCCACGCCATCAGCGTTCGCTCGAACGCCACGAAGGTCCGCTCGCGCGCCAACTGCGTGCCTTCGTCCCTCGAGGCGGAATTCGCGGGCTCCGTCATAGCAGCGCCTTGAAAACCGTAGCAAGTATCGTGTCGAGGGGAAACCTGAGCAGCGGCAGCACGAGGAATGGAATCACCATCGGTACGAGGATCGTCGTCAGCGTGCGCCTTCCAATGGGCACCACCTGGATGTTCTGCACCGATTCGTAAAGGACGGCCGCGTCGGCCACCGGGCCGATTTCCGCCGCTGACAGCAAGGGAACGTCCTCAACCGGCTTGCACTCGATCCAGCGCCGATGCACGAGTCGTCCCTGTTCGCCAACGAGCGCCGAATAGGCCGGAAGCGCCTGCTTGCGCGCTATCCAAAGTGCCGGTGCGATCGCGAACAGCGGCAGCATGAGCGCGAGCGACCACAGGATCACATAAGCGATCACCGGGAGCTGAAACGACGTGAGCAACGCTCCGTGATGGACTACGTCGTGCGCAAA
>JADMIO011281679.1_pt1 | contig 18469 bp, 11 predicted proteins | sample 8958161 | NCBI WGS metagenome assembly JADMIO01 (sample SAMN16585339, study PRJNA669376) | soil metagenome | isolation source: Crop rotation soil | place: USA: Cullars Rotation, Alabama | collected 2011 | reverse complement strand
CGATGCCGTGTTGATCGGCGACGACGTCGAGGCCTCCGCCGTGGTGCACTCGGCGATCGAGGATTTTGCCCAGGAGCTCGCCTATGTCACCCGCCGCTTCCTCAAGACCAAGGCGTGGGCGAAGACCGAACGCATCGTGGTCGGCGGCGGCTTTCGCGACAGCCGGCTTGGCGAGCTTGCGATTGCGCGCGCCGAGATCGTCGTCAAGGCCGACGGGTTCAAGGTCGACATGGTGCCGATCCGTTTCGATCCGGATGACGCGGGGCTGATCGGCTGCCTGCATCTGGCGCCGTCCTGGATCTTCGAGGCTTACGACAGCATTCTGGCGGTCGATATCGGCGGCACCAATATCCGCTGCGGCGTGGTGGAGACGCGCTGGAAGAAGGCGCCCGACCTGTCGAAGGCCGCGGTGTGGAAATCCGAACTGTGGCGTCACGCCGAGGACGAGCCGACGCGGGAAGGCGCGGTCAAGCGGCTGGTGAAGATGCTGAAGGATCTGATCACGGCCGCGGAAGCGGAGAGCCTGAAGCTGGCGCCGTTCATCGGCATTGCGTGCCCCGGCGTCATCAACAATGACGGCACCATCGAAAAAGGCGCGCAGAATCTTCCGGGTAACTGGGAGAGCAGCAAGTTCAACCTGCCGAACAGCCTTGCCGAGGCGATCCCCGACATCGCCGGCCATGACACCGCGGTGCTGATGCACAATGACGGCGTGGTGCAGGGACTTTCGGAAGTGCCCTTCATGCAGGACGTCGACCGCTGGGGCGTGCTCACCATCGGCACCGGCCTCGGCAACGCCCGCTTCACCAATCGCAAGAAGGAGAAGAACGGCGACAAGGAGGAGAAGAAGGACAAGGACGAGAAGAAAAACGGCAAGGAGAAGAAGGGGAAGGAGTGAGGCATCATGTCCCGGACGCGACGATGCCTTCCCGACGCGGGCATGAAGCCGGAGCAATCGGACGCGCGCGTCCGCGCGACCACGATCTGATCACGTCACGACGTGAAAGTCGGTTCCGGACCCGGCCAGGGCGTGCCAGGTTGGCGCACTGTTGTGCATCTCCCACCAGCCCACGTCCCCGGTCGCATTATTACGCCACAGCACGTCGGAGGTGCCATCGCCGTTGAAGTCGCCGATTGTGGCTACCTTGTAGTCGGTTCCGGACGAGCCAATAAAGTGCCAGGCGTTAACCCCGTTGTGCATTTCCCACAAGCCAACGTCCCCGGTCGTATCATTGCGCCACAAGATATCGGACGTGCCGTCGCCATTGAAATCACCGATACCCGCCACCTTGAAGTCGGTCCCGGAACCGTTGATCGGATCCCATGTGATTCCGCCGTTCTTGAATGGCCAAAAACCGACCGTGCCGTCTGCATCATTGCGCCACAGCACGTCGGAGGTCCCGTCAATGTTGAACTTGCCGATTCCGACGACCTTGAAGTCGGTGCCCGACCCGCCGATGAAATGCCATGCGGGCGTGGCGTTGTGCATCTCCCACCAGCCCACGTCCCCGGTCGCATTATTACGCCACAGCACATCGGACGTGCCGTCGTCATTAAAATCACCGATGCCGACTACTTTAAAATCTGTTCCGGAGCCCCCGATGTAATGCCAGGTATTCGCCCCGTTATGCATTTCCCACCAGCCGACGTCTCCAGCCGCATCATTGCGCCACAAGATGTCGGAGGTACCGTCGCCGTTGAAGTCGCCAATGCCCACAGCCTTGAAGTCGGTGCCCGAGCCGTTAACGGCGTTCCACGTGATGCCACCATCCTTGAACGGCCAAAAACCCACCGCGCCCGTCGCGTCGTTGCGCCAGAGCACGTCGGAGATGCCATCGCCGTTAAAGTCACTCGAGGGGTTATGCGGAGTGAGCGACCACAGCTGTGTGAAGACGTTCGTGCTCGAATCCAGGGCGTACGCAAATTCGTTGCCGCCCTTGAGGGTCGCGGATTCCGGACTGCCGACGGCAGCCTGGATCGTGAATTCACTTCCGATCGGGTGACCGACGGCATCAAAGCGTTGTCCCTCTACTGAACTGGTGTTCTCGTCGTCCCAGGAGGCAACAAACCCGCCGTCAGCGAGCGCGATCACGCTCGGATGATCTTGCGCGCCGGGCGTGTTGCTGTTGATAAGGATATTGGAAGCGACGACGCTGCCGGTATCGCTGTAGATGGTTGCCCGAATGTCCGTGGTGGTCGTGTCGGCATCCGTCCAGACCACGACGAAGCCGTTGCTGAGCGCAGCGACATCCGGGTCGGTTTCTGCCGCACTGCCGTTGCCGCCGACGACAGGGGTGGACGGGCTCTGCGCCGTGCCGGTCGGGCTGTAGAGGCGGAAAGCAATGTCGGTGTTGCCGGTGCTGCCGGCCTGATAGGTGGCGACAAAATTGCCATTCGACAGCGTGACGAGTTGCGAGTCGTCAGCATTGTTGGCGATGTTAAATGCGCTGCCAACCGTGCCGGCTGCGCTGACGACGTTAGCGAAGATACTATGGCTTCCTTGGGCGGTAGACGACGTGAAAGAGACGACATAGCTACTGTCTGCGAAGCCCGTGATGGCTGGATCCGCGATCGACGCACCGGAATCCCTGATCGCGATACCAGGTCCGGACGTGACTGAGTTGTTGGTCGGGTCGAATAACTTGACGAAGAGAGAATATGGTCTGAACAAAGGGTTATCGTTGTCGAGGTGGATGCTGGCGATCGCGACTTTGCCGTTCGCCAATGTTGTCTCGGCCGAACTGAAAGTGGGTGCGAGCTCCCCGCCACCGGCAATCAAAACTTCGCCGCCGACCGGATTAGCGGCGGAATCAAACCTCTGCCCTTCGATCGAGCTCGTTGAATTGATGCCCCCGTGGCCTTCCGCACCGAAGTTCCTGGTCCAGGTGATGAAGTAGCCGCCGTCCTGCAGCGCGGAAATCTGACCGTCCACCTGAGTTTCCGGTTGAACGTTGGCTGGATTGACCTGGACGCCGCCTTTGACCCGACTAGGTGTGCTGGGCATGCCGTCATTTCCTTTGATGCACGCGAAGACGCCGCATGGTTACGTCGTTGAGCGAAGACCGGCCTTGGTACGAAGCAACATCTCGTACAACCGGCTACCGCGAGCTCCCCGGCCATTCATACTGTGCATCGGGTTTCTGTGCAATTGCACCGCCGCCGGTTTTTCGCTGCTGCCGCCACGAGCATTGCCATGGCGCAGTTCGCCATGAGCGGACGTGCGAATGCGCAATCCGGCGCGCCAACGCCGGCAAATGTGCCCGCGATCAAGTCCGGAACGAACACATCTTTTGCCGCGCCGAGGTGGAGAAACGGCTGGCCGAAGGCCCGCGCATCGCGGTGCCGACCATCACCATGGAAGGCGACGCCAACGGCGCACCGCACCTGGAACCGGCGGCCTACGCAAGGATGTTCTCCGGCAAATATGAGCATGGAACCGTTGCGGGCGGCATCGGGCATAACCTGCCACAGGGAGCGCCACAGGCCTTTGCCGCAGGCCGTCCTCGACGTCGCAGGCATTTGATTGCACCGTGCCTGACGCGCAGCGCCGAAGCACGCGCTGCGGCCCTTTAATCCGCGCGATTACCTGCCGCCTGCAGGATTCTTCTCAACTATCACATCGATGCCTTTGACCGGCTTGACGCTCGAATTCTGCGCGTTCGCGGCGCTGCTCCGCGTCTGGTTCTTGACGCGCTTCGCCGGCCCGCCGCCCGGATTCTTGCCGAGCGTCACATTGGCGCCTCTGACAGGCTCCTTTGCCTTGGCGCTGCCGGCGGCCTGCGCCGCCCATGCAAACGTCGCGGCGAGCGCGATGGCGAGCAGTCGACGATGATTGATGCGATATGTCATGGCACTCTCCTTTCCCGCGACGAGCGCGGCAAACCCGCGCCGGTTTGCACGAGATTATCATCCTGTTACCGGAACAATATGAAGTAGCGCACATTCGGACAAATCGGCGGGCTTCGATCCGCGACCGAGTCGCGGCCGTTCGCCGGCACGCCTCGGCGGATTTTCTCGCAGGCCGCGCCTTGTCTGCCCGGCCATCCTCGCCTAGAACACCGCCCGACCGGGGGCGGCAAGGCCGCCCGCCATGGCGCCCTGGAGAGGTGGCAGAGTGGTCGATCGCACCGCACTCGAAATGCGGCATAGGTGCAAGCCTATCGGGGGTTCGAATCCCTCCCTCTCCGCCAAAAACCAGGCGAAACGCAAGAATTCAACTTATCCCGATAGAATAAGACGTTTCGGCAGGCATCTGGCAGAGTCTCGATGCTGGCTTTGATGCGCGGGCTTACCAGGGGTCAGTGGGCCGCGCACGTATCGGACGGGAAGGCGCGACATTCTCGACGGCCATTGGGCACCGAGAGGGTAGCGATGCTTCAGCAGCGGATGGCTGCCGCTGTCGAAGATCGGAGTTGGTAGCCAGCATCCGGCTCCTCGAGCGACGGCCACCGGCCGGTGCCGATGGCGTGAGCCCCGGCAAATACGGTCCGCGCCACCGATTTCCGGGCCATCTATCGTCACCCCGCCGCGCAGACAAAAACCGGGACGTTCGGTTTTCGGCACGAACCGCGCCAATATTGCTCAGGGGCCGCGCCAACAGCATTGTCAAAAGGGTGCAAGCTCACGCTGCCGGTAGCGCCTTCTCCAGGTGCTCCAGGGAAACGTCAGTGATTACCTGATGAGCCAACTTGCAGGCCAGCGTTTCGGTGGCGATGAACGTGCCGCATTCCGACAGCTTGTTGACGGGAGCGCCGCCAAGGCACATTTCAAAGTACGAACAGGACTGGCGACAAAGGGCGGTTCCCTGCCAGATGTCGGCCAGGAGTCCTTTGAAGGCTGGATTGGCGAGCACCGTACCGAGCGTCGCATCAGGCAGGCGGCCTATGACAAAATCGTCGTATGCTTCGCTTGAAAGCCCGGCGAGCTCGGGTGAGAAGGTGAACAACTCGCCGCCGACGCCGACGGTCAGCATCGCGAACGGCATGTTCTGCGAATTCGCCGACATGCTGCGAAATCCCGGATGCCGCAGCATCGCGAGAACGTTGCGATATTCGCGAATGCGGAGCGGCGGCGCGAAATTGTTCGCCTCGGTCAGCACCGTTTCGAAAAATGCACGGAAGTCCTCGACGACACCCGGGCGCGCCAGGCTGGAACCGGCGTTCGCGCCCTCGACCTCCTCGATGTTGAATCCGATATCCGCAAGCCCCTCGTCGTGAAAAAACGCCATCAGTTCGCGCCCGTGGCGAAGCGAAGCGTTGGTGATGACGCAGATGACGTGGGTGGCAACGCCGCGCTTCTGCAACAGCCGCAGGCCCTTGAGCGCGGCGGCGTGAGTTCCGCCTCCCGAGCGGGTGCGGCGCCGGGCATCATGAAGGAAAGCGGGACCGTCAATGCTGACGCCGACGCGAACCCCGTGAGCGAGAAAAAGATCGCACCACGCATCGTTGACAAGCATGCCGTTGGTCTGAATCGCATGTGGCACTTTGAAGCCGGGCGGCGCCAGCGCCGCGACCCGCGCGAACGCTTCGGCATACCAGGCGGGCGGAACCACCAGCGGCTCACCGGCGTGCCATACCACCGTGAAGTCGCGCGCATGCAGATTGGCGTCGAAGACGAAGCGCGCGGCCGCCGCTACCGTCTCGTGGCTCATGACCCGGCGATCGCTGCGATGGGGAAGGTAGCAGTAGTCGCAATCGACATTGCAGAACGCCGTCGGCTGCATGATCAGCAGCCGCGTCACGCCGGCAAGATCGGCGGCGTTCAGAAATTGCTCCATCCGTTGAACCAGTTCGGAAAATTCGGGAAGTTCGGGAAGTTCGGGAAATTGGGGAAATTGGGGAAGTTGGGGAATTGCGTGAGTTGTGTCTCCGGTGTGGTGGGTGAGGGCGGCTTCTGGCCCAGCGTTTCAAGATAGCGCTCGCGAATTGTATTCAGGCGCTCGATGGCAGGGGGCGTCGTCAGCTCCGCAGGACGCGCCGCGGCCGGGTCGCCGGATACGGCACCAAGCGCGGCCAGCAAAGAAAGGCTGCTTGCTTTCATATTTCTCATTTTGTGTTTGCCTCCCGCTTGCAGTCTACATCAAAAGATACGGGAATTTCATTGTAGAAGTCGGGAATTTCGCCCATCTCACGCTCGTTGCTCGAAGGACCACCGCGATCGTCTTTCTTGAGGGCGCATCGATTCTCCCACCGTAGCTCTAGCAGTTTTTCCGCCGTATCCGGTCGGCGGTCGAACCTGCGAACGATATTATCGTCACCCTGCAACCATAAAAAATCGCTATGGAGAGCATAATACTTTACCGGACGACCCAGGTACGTGAACTCTACCAGCTTATCGTTGGCTTTCGTTTCGTTCTTTTTCACTATTTTGATGTTGATTGAGCAGAACTCCGCTGTCGGAGTACACTGTTGTAGTTGCCCCTCACCCTCAAAAACAATGTAAGTGGCTTCGACGTCTTCACCCTGAACGTGCGATGAACCCTTAACAATGCAACTGCGGCTGTTGGGGCTGTCGGGACCTCGAGCGTCGCACTTCGGTTCTGGCGTGTCCCCCCAGTACTCCTGACCAAAGGATAACGCTTCTGAGTATCCATCGTTGGTCCAAAGGAGGCTGGTCTGCTTGCCAGTCGCTTGGTCAGCGGCCTGGTCAGCCGCTTTATCAGTTGGAACCAGGAAGCCAAGAATGTTGTCTTGTCGAAAGAATTTGATCGCTTCCGTCCGTTCGCGATAAATCGGATTTGCAGCCAACAAGACCAGGGACGCTCGTGACAAGACGTAGCGCGGCTGATTATAGGACTGAAACGCAGTCCACTTGCCATCGGTCTTGTTCCAATGAGGCAGCACTACGTAATTGTAGGGCTGTCCTTCGACCTCGTTCATGACCAGGATAGCGGTAGCGTCCCGTGAAAAACAGACAATGGCCTTAGGGCTATTGAGCCTTAAGGCAGTTTTTTCCGGTTCGCCGTTTATCGTGTATTTAAGCTGATCGTCCTTGATCGTATAAGTGACGGTTTCCGGAGCCCTCGGAGCTTCGATGTTATTCGGGGGTGCTAATTTGACATCGCCTAACTTTGGTAAACAATCGACATCATCCTTTGTGGCTTTTCCGATAAAGGAGGCAGATGGCATCGGCATGAAGGTTAAATCAGCCAACACGCGACGAGCCCGATTGGCGGTCTGAATCCGCGCCTTTTCGCGCTGTCGCGAAATCTCCTCACTCGCGCCCCACAGCCACCATTTGGTATCTGCGACCTTCTTAAGGTGCGTCAGCGCGAGCCACAAGTCGAGGTCTTTTTGCGGGGTTCTGGCGCTGTTTCCAGCGGTTTCTGATGCCTCCAGTCCAGCCTTTTCCAGGCGAGAAATACGGACCAGCTCCTGATTTTCGCTGTTCTTCGAATAAAAGAAGAACGCTGCGCTAAATGTTAGAATAAGAGCTGTGCACGCAATTGTAACCAAGAGAGAAAGATTCGCCGCCAGCACATTTGCCCTGAGTGCCTTGGCCTCCAACTCAAGGTGACTCGCGCGCGCGATGATTGCGCCGCGGCGTGCATCACGAATCCCCGCAAGCGCACCCGATAGGTCGATCGTCTCTCCTGATTTCGCCCCCCGTGCAATTTCCGCTGCGGCCCAGGCCCGGCTCGCCCAACCGCGCTGTTCATCCGCCGCTGCCAACTCTGCCGTTTCAACGCTTTCGTCTGTGCTGCCAATGACCGCGCTGAGGTCGGCTTCATGCCCTGCCGTGATGATATCCTCAGGTTTACGGCTGTCCGGCGTCGAGGGCTCCTGGCCGATCTGCCTCAGTTCCTCATAGATACTTCGCAACGTGTCCCCTGCCTTGCCGGCCTCTCGCACCCAATCGGCATACTGGCCCCAGTTTCGGATGAAGGCTTCATGGTAGACCGTGTACTTGTCGGAACCCGGGCGCCCGCCGGCAGCAGCATCGGGGCGCCGTTCGACCAGTGTCGCCCGCTCGAATTCGCGCAGCGCTGCGGCCAGCGGGGCTTGAAAACGCGTCCTGAAACGCGTCGCGGCCTTAGCCCGTGACTTCGCCGCGGTTGCGCCGGATTGCGCAAACCTTTCGGCCTCGGCGGAGGCTAGCAGCATATCGGAGATCGTCTTCCAATCGCGTACCACGCGCCGTTGATCGTCGCGGCGCGCGAGGCTGACGAATGCCGCCTTTAGGACCGATCGCGCCAAGGCTTTCGTTGCCTCGGACGAATCTCCTGCCGCGTCGCACCAGGCCTGAATCGCCTTTTTATATATGGCGTCGGCACGGTAGTTCAGCACGCTGGCGAGGCGGTGTTGCGCCTCACCGGCCTTGTCGGCGGAAGCCAGGACCCTCGCAGGCCGACTAGGTGTATCCCATCCGGGTATCGCCGAGAGGGCGGCAAGGTCGATGCGTAATTCGGCAGTGCCGGTATCGGCGGCAACCCATTCGCTGACTGCGCGATCCCAAAGCAGCCGCAAAAAATGCTGCAACAGCGACAAGGCGTCGGCACGGTGTTCGATCGTACTGCTGGAAAATTCGTAGGCATCCGCGATGGCCTCGACTGCGTCTTTCGTATAAGGCCTGTTCGGATCCTGCTCGACGGGAAAGCCATAGCCTTGCAGCGTGAAGCGCCCCGGCTCGACGATGGCGAGCTTCGCGTCCTCGCGCAACACGAGCTCGACGAGGTGCACGGAGCGGTTGAGGATGTCGGCGACGCCCTTGAACTCCGAACAGCGGTGCAACTCCTCGCTGCGCATTGAGGCGACGACGTAAAGCTCCGGCGCGTTCTGTGCTTCCGCCTGGTCGGCAAAACGGATCAGGCCAAAGACCGCATCTCGCTCTGGACCATCGGCACAACGGAAAATCTCCTCGAACTGATCGATGCTGATCAGAAGCCGAGGCGGACCGGCGCGAAAGCGGTGCAGGTGGCGGTCAAGCGCATTAAGCGTCTCCCGAGCGAACAGGATCAAGGCTGGCGCCATTGAGGCGGGCTCACCAATATGGCGAACGCTCCACAGCCGCGCATCGAGAAGCGCCCTGACGCGCTGCATGGCGTTGACCCGGGCATCGCCGTCGGCTGCAACCACAATGTCGGGTGCATCAATTACGTCGAGTGCTTCATCCACCTTCGCGGCAAGAACGGAGCCCTCGCCCTTGAGCTCGTTGAAGACCGCGTCGACGACCATCGCTGTTAGTCCGTGCAGCAGTTCCTGCATCGGGGCTTGCACGGGGCGGCACTCGGCGACATACCAGTTGCCGCCTTCTCCGGGCATTTGCAGCGAATGGATGTCCGCCAGCAGGCCGGCCTTGACGATGGACGACTTGCCGGAACTCGACCCGCCCACAACCATGATGACGTGGCGGGGCCCGTCCGTCGGCGTAGTTCCAGCGAAGGCGTTGCGAAGCGCCCGAATCTGATTGACCCGCGCACGGAAGATATGGGCCTCATCGACGTTGAAGCTGCGCAGGCCCGGATAGGGATTGACAAGCGTCGATTGAGGATTGCCCGCGGACTCGCGCCATTTGACCCGAAACGCGTCTTGCGGCGAAAGCTTGGATTGCGATACCGATTTGGTCGGAGCGGCATCGACAGTCATCTAGACTGACCCTTGTGCTTTTTGCTGCTTGCGGTTTTTCAACTCGTCGACTTGTTCATTGACCCAGGCTTGAGCGCCCTCGAGATCATTGAGGTCAGGCTCGTACTCATCGGCCTTTCGCACGAACTTTATGACGCGCCAGTTCCCGTCCGCATTGTCAGTGAGCTCGGTATCCAGCTGATCGAGATCGCCAACCATTACGACGATGCGAAGGATGCAGTCCGGTGCCTGGTCGATTTTGTCCTTGAAATAGGTGTTGACGCCATCGCGGATGCGCGCGTTGATTTCGGTCAGGTATTGTTTCAGCGGACGGCTTCCGCGACTGATGTCACATGCGGCGACGATGTTCGGACGCGACGGGCGGAATTTCTCCACTGCCTTGTGCAGCGGATCCCTGTCTGGCAGAACCCGGAACGGGAAGGGCACAACGTAATCAGTTGACGGCGGCTTGCCGTCGCCTCCCGCCACGATGCTGAGGTGCTTTTTGAGCGCTCGCCGCAGCCTGTTGTCGGCCTTCTTATCAACTATGACCTCTTCGACGGCCACATAGGCGGGGAAGGGGGCGGCATCCACTGCCAACCCGAGTCGGCGCTGAATGAGCGGTGCAAGTTCGGCCGGACCGTCGAGAACGATCTCGGCACCGGCCGGCGCTTTGAGCTGCACTCCGGAAGGATTCCAGATCAGCCGCTGCCTGGATGCACTCGCCAGAATGGATTGGAATCGGGTCATGAAGTCGATGTCAGCGGGCCGGGACAGCGCCGAGCGAAGGAGGTATTCGGCGAAAACGGCGATCTCACGGGCAGAGTCGTGGTTCTCGCCCACATACTCGACCAGCAGAGGCCGCTCCGCGACGCCGAGTTTAAGCTCGATCTCGCGGTTCCACTCCAACGCGTCCTTGCCCTCCGACCATGGTTGGACAATCACCAGGCGATCGTTGACGCCCAGCAGCTTTGTCAGTTGATTGAACCGGGCGGCATCGCCTTCCTTGGCCAACTTGCCGCCGATCACGACGACAAGGTCGTTCTCGGTGGAAGGCTGTGGTGGTAGCTGTGGTGGTGGTGGTGATGGTGACTGTGGTTCGGGTGCCCCGACGCCTGGAGCGGAAAGAACGACGTCTCCAGCCGAGGTCAAGAATTTCTTGGCTTTTGCGCGTTGCTCGGCGATTTCCTTCGGATCGTCGCTCGGAATCAGAAACAGAAAGGGTGGCGGACCCGGCGGTATCGTGGTCCACTTATCGGTGACGAAGGTCTGCAGCGCCAGCGCCTGCTCGCGGGTGCCCGCCGTGAAAATGATGCGTGGCGCTTCCTCGCCGCCTTCGTGGGCCGCCAAAGCGAGGTTAATGATGTTGTCGATGAGGGCGCTCGCGGGACTGTCATCTCCTGAGGATCGCGAAACGACGATGCATCTGGCCTGCTGGAAGTCGAGCTTGTCCTGATCCAGATCCTGCGCTGAATTTCGGCTACTCAAGAACGGCTCGAAACTATCGAGCCGGTAGCGCGACCTGAGCTCATAAGAGAGGGTCTTGCTAAGAAATACGTTTTCGAACACGAATTGGTCGGAATCGTTCTCGTCGGTGATCGCCCATAACGGCGGTTTCGCCTGTTCCTGCTGCAGTCGTTTTATGGCCTCCTGAACGACACTTTGCCGATTATAACGTGACGACAGCGCGCTGACCCAAGTTTTCAGCTCTTCCGGACTTTGAAAGAACTGTTGGGCGATCCTGTTGCGTATTTCACCGATTCGATTCGCATCGACCACGTCCCCCTGCTCGTATTCCAGGTCGAGATCAGCAAGGTCAGGCTTCGTTACCGCTTCCTTCCTGACGAAATCGTTGTACTCGCCGATGTTGGGAAGGGCCGCGTCCAAAATCCGCTTAAAATATGACTGTATCGTAACGCCGCTTGCCGCCACGCGATCCTCCTCCCGCGGGTACTTGCAGACAATTTATAGGTTATGGTTGTATGGCAGGCAAGCCTCCTGTTGGTGAACGGGCGTCATATGGATTGGAACTCACTTTCGTCAAATCAGCAAAAAGCATTTGCGAATATCTTAGCTTCGTCTTGCTCTCCGGCCGAGATCGATCAGGCCATCGCCAGAAGTTTCAAACCGAGCGACAGGCTGGCAGCGCTGACCGCCAGAAACCGCAATCTGTCAAAGCAGGAAAATTTTCGTGCGCAATTGAACGAGTTGGTGAGGATCGCCAGCGATCAATCCCGCCTGCAATACTTCGTCCGTGAGATTCGGCGGATCAAGGTTGGTTATGTCGCCTTTCGCAACCTTCCGGACTTGCTGCAGGTGACAGACCTGACCGTGACGGTGTCGGGCACGCCCGGCTTCGAATTTCAGGGCGCTGCCAACCGACTGGGCATCGTCGATTTCGAGGCCCTCCTGAAGCGGATGGCGGAGATCAAGGAGGCGACCTGCCGATTTATCGTGTCGGACCAGGAAGGCGGCGCTCAGCGTGCTTCGCTTGGTACTGGCGTCCTGGTCGGTGAGGATCTCGTGCTGACCAATCACCATGTCCTCCGCGATTACATCCGGCATGACTTTAGTGGAACGAATGCGCCTCCCCCTGCGACGCTAAGATGCGAATTCGATTATTCGGGCAGCAACGGCGCGCTCACGTCGGTGGCGCTCGCCGACCAGAACTGGGTGGTCGACCTCAGCCCGGAGGGTGGTGCAGCGCAAGCGCGTGGACAGGGCGCGCCGCCGCCTGATCCACTGGATTATGCCCTGGTACGGCTGGCGACACGGGCGCCGCCGGCGGGTGGCAAGCAGCGTGAGTTCGAGACGCCTCTCAATGTGACGACGGTCGACAACGGCCTTCCGGTCATGGTCGTTCATTATCCCGGGCAACACCCGCTCAGCGCCTCCTTTGGCAAGACGGTCGGCATGCACCCCAATGACACGCGCGTCCACTACGATGCCGATACAGAGAAGGGAACGTCGGGCTCCGGGGTGTATCGGCTGCCCGATTGTTCGTTGATCTGCCTGCATCAGGGTGCCGATCGTAGTGCAGGATTTAATCAAGGCATCCCCATCGGTCTCATCCTGGAGCACCGCCAGCGATCGATGGTCTGATCCATGCAGCTTCGTGGCGCCAACCCCAGGTTCCCCGAGCCGCACGAGTGGCAGGCGGCGCGCCTCGAAACCCGGCTGCACAGAATCGCGCCGGGGGGGCGTCTCGCCACCCCGGACGGCGCTTCGATGCCGATTAGTCATCTGGAAGTTGCAGTGCAGAGGCGGCCCTCGGCATTCGAGATGCCCTCGGACCCGGTGGCAGCCGCAGTCGCCGGGCAGATCGTCGCCAGCGGGATCAAGAAAATCCGCCACATCACCGAAGGTGGCGGCCGGCTTGTTGATGCAAGCTCGCGGGAGCTGATCGAACTCGAATCGGTCATCGATGCGATCCGACGGGTGTCGTGGTATGTCGAGAATGGCGACTACGTCGCCCAGATTCGCGCAATCGGTGATGGCATGGATGCCTTCTGGCGTGACACGTTCGAGACCGAACGCGCGCGCGTCAAAAGGGTGTGCGCCGGCGTAGCCGCCATCATGATCGACGACATGCCCATCGGCACCGGCTGGCTCGCCGCCGAGAACACGCTGTTTACCAACGCGCATGTCGCGCTTCATCTCTGCTATCGCAAGCCCGGCTTGCCGCCGAGCGATCCGCGAGATCGCTGGCGGATGGCAAGCGGCCGGAATTTCACCGCTGCGTTCCGCTTCGAGCATGGCAACATCAAACGGACAGGCGAGCATAGCCACGTACCGATCGTCGATGTCTTGCATCTGGAGACTTCGCAGAGCCCGGACCTCGCGGTGTTTCGTGTCGCGCCGCCACAAGGGTTCTCGATGCCGAAGCCTCTCGGCCTTGGACTCGGCTGGGATCCGGCGAAAAATTCGTCGCCAGATGTCACGGTCTACACCGTCGGCCATCCGATTGAGGATCTGCAGGACGACGCGGCCAACGTCGAGATGTCTTTCACGGGGCCGCTTGATGGTACCAAACGATTCAGTCCGGGCAAGATTATCAGCAATCTCGGCACCGACACGCTGGCGCACGATTGCAGTACGACGAACGGCTCGTCCGGCAGTCCTCTCGTGGCGATGGGCAACGCCTCGCCGATTGCGCTGCATTACTTTGGGCGGCCAGGCGTCCGCAACGAGGCCGTGTTGTTCTCGGCATGGGCCGCGCACCCGGCGATCAGGCTGACACAATCGGGGAAGTGGTAACTTGAATGCCACTTGCGAAAAAAAGAGGAATTCGGCCGGGATGAAGACGAAGAACAATTGGTGAGGGAGGATTACGATGCCGGACGCACGACAAGCCAATGCTCGCGACTTTTTAGCTAGCATCATACCGGACCGGGCGCTCGAGACTACCGCCACGGCGCGCGAGACATTGGCGTCGGGGTCGATACCACGCAGCTGGCAGGTGCATGCAGAAGCTGCCGCCACCAAGGTTGCGGAGGGTAAGCCGCTCAACGAGGCGGAGTCCTTTGCCCTTGAGGCGATAATCATTCCGGACAAACGCCCCGCCGTTCTCATCCAGGGCGGTGACTATGTCATCGACAACGCGTCATGGAAACACATCGGGACCGAAGCGGTTCGGTCCGTGCTCAGGCCGGCGATCGCGGCCATCTGCCGTGTCGAGATTCCTGGCCACCCCAGCCTCCCTTATGCCGGCACAGGATTCCTTGTGGGTGAGAACCTGCTGATGACCAACAGGCATGTGGCGGAAATCTTCAGTTCGGGACTAGGCCGAAGAAACATTTCGCTTGTTTCCGAAATGAAGACCAAGGTCGACTTTCTCAGGGAAGCCGGCAGCGAAGAGACGAGAATTTTTGAGGTCGCTGAGATCGTCATGGTTCACCCTTACTGGGACATGGCACTTCTGCGCATCAAGGGTTTACCGAAGGGACATGACCGCCTGAAACTCTCGCTTCGGGCGCCCGAGGACATGTTCGACCGGGATATCGTCGTGGTCGGCTATCCGGCGAGCGACCCGCGCAATCCCCTCGACGTTCTTAATCAGGTTTTCGGTGGCGCCTTTCAGGTTAAACGCCTGCAGCCGGGCAAAATCGGCGGTTCGGGCGCAACGGCCAGGCTCGCCCGCTATGATTACGAGAGCTACGACAAGCTCGTGCCGACGATGCTGCACAACGCCTCGACACTCGGCGGCAATTCCGGTTCAGCCATCCTTGATCCAGTGACCGGCGAAGTCATTGGACTGCACTTTGCGGGCGAGTACCTCAAATTCAATTGCGGCGTGCCCGCGTTCGAACTGGCGAAGGATGCGCGCGTGGTCGACGCGGGCGTGACCTTCGCGGGCAAGACACAGACACAGCACGGTCCGTTCGAACGGTACTGGTCAAAAGTCGAGCCTGCCGAAACAGCGGAAGCGTCCGACCATGCTGCTGGCCCGAGCGACGCGGGCGATTACAGGCCGGGCGCAGCCAGGCAGGGCTCCGCAGGGCCGCTGACGGCCGATCGTGGCGATGGCACGGTCCGGGTGTCTGTCCCGCTTGAAATCGCGGTCCGCCTCGGAAGGCCTTCATTGCCGTCCGGCATCGACCTGTCCCTTGCGGCAGAAGCCGAACAGGCGACGACCGAGAAGCTGGTTGAGCCGGTTCGCGATGAGGATTACTCCGATCGCGGAGGCTACGATCCTGATTTCCTTGGCGTTCACATCCCGCTGCCCACAGTCACCGATCCCCAGATACTTTCCAGGCTCGACGACACTGGCTACATGCTCGACTACGAGCATTTCTCGGTCGCCATGCACCGACGGCGCCGTCTGGCGGTCTTTACTGCCGCGAACGTGGACGGATCGGAAGCACGGAAAAATCCCCCGGGCACGCCGAAGGGCCGAAAAGCCATCGCCGGGATGGATGAAAGCGACCAGGAACGCTGGTTTACCGATCCGCGCATCCCTGCTCTGCATCAACTGCCGGATCGCTTCTTCAACAAGGATCGAAAGGCCTTCGACAAGGGCCACCTGGTGCGCCGGGACGACGTTGCCTGGGGGAAAACGTTCAAGGAACTGCAGCGTGCCAACGGTGACAGCTTCCACGTCACCAATTGCTCGCCACAGGTGGCGAGCTTTAATCGCGCGCGCAAGCTCAATTGGGGAGCGCTGGAGAATCTGGTCGATACGCTGTCCTCAGAGGGCCCTGTCAGCCTGTTCTCGGGTCCTGTGTTCAAAGATGACGATCGGGGCTTTCACGGCGTCGATGACGACGGAAAGACCATCGTGAAGATTCCGACCGAATACTGGAAAGTCATCGCGGTCATCGAAGAGGGCAAGCTGAATGTCTATGCCTTCATCCTGAAACAGGATGTATCAGGCGTTCGCTATACCGAGGCCATCCCGGACAAATGGCAACCGCTGATGGTGGCGTTGAGCGAACTTGAGGAGCGTGTAGGGCTGGTGAAGTTCGCGGCGGTACTCCATCGCGCAGATCAGTTCGACACCAGCCGCGGAGAGGCGGTTCGCAAACACTCCGGCATCGAAGCTGTTGCACCTGCATCGCGATCGAAGAAAAGGCGGCGGCGCGCTGATGACGCACGGCGAGGACCGAAGACATTTCGCGATCCCGTGTTGTCGCTGTTTCAGTCGGCCGCCGCCGCTTTTGCGCGTTCCGGCGGCGCAGCGGCGGAAGGCACGACCGAGAGCCTGTCGGACGGCTCCGACTTCATCCTGGATGCCGAACAGGCATGCGAAGAACGCGTCGATGGACGCGAAGGCGTGCTTTCCGACGGAAGAGAGGCGCTGAACGTCGCGCAGCGCGGAGCGTTGTGCGCGCGGCTCGGCCTGCAGTTGCTGGCGGCGCAATGGGCCGGCAATTCGGCGGCGGCCGATGAGATCGAGCAGCAAATGATCGGCAGTACATGCGATCCGCGCTGGGCGAAGACGTTGAAGGAATATGTCGCCGCCTACGGCGTCTCAGGCAATCCCGAAGCTCGCGTTTATGTAAGGCCCAAGCATGCCGGAAAGTCGATTATCAGTGTTCCGGCTCGCGCCAAGATTGCGCTGTTCGGAGATTGGGGCACGGGCGCCGAACCTGCGAAGCAAATTCTAAATCACATCAGGGCACAACATCCCGATATATTGCTGCATCTTGGCGACATCTACTATTCGGGAACTCCGGATGAATGCCGCGACAACTTCGAGGTCATCGTTGACCAGACCTTCGAGCGCGCGAAGACAAAAATTCCCGCCGTGTACACATTGTGCGGAAACCACGACATGTACAGTGGTGGCAGAGGCTACTACGGCCTGATCAGTCGCCTGAACAAGGGTGAGGCTGTGCAGAAGGCAAGCTTCTTCTGCCTGCGTGCCGAGGATAACTCGTGGCAACTGCTTGCAATGGATACCGGTCGCAACGACTACAGCCCGTTTTCGGTCAACCATGCGGTTACATTCGTCGATCCGGAGGAAGAGGCATGGCTGATCGAACGCATAAAAGATTTCAAAGGTAAAACGATTCTTGCTTCACACCATCCGATGTTTTCTGCCTTCTCGCCTCCTGGCCCAAAGGACGCTGCCGGTAATGAGAACCCGATCAACCCTAACCTTAAGCGGCTATTTAACCGACTGATCGCGGCGGGCGGCACCATTCCGGCCTGGTTCTGGGGGCACGAGCATAATTTATGTGTTTACGGAAGCTATTCGAGCCTCAAATATGGTCGTTGTATAGGACATAGCGCCGTGCCGGTGTTCTCTGCCGATGAGCCATACGAGGTCGTGGCCGGGATGCTCGATCCGCCCGTGCTCAAATCCGGAACTCAGATCGCGACACTGGGCGATTATTGCGCGCATGGCTTCGCTATCCTCACCTTCGCGGGTGTCTCAGCGTCGGTGGAATATTATCAGGATCGCAACGGGACGCTGGATCTTCATGCGAGTGAAACGATCAGTTGAACCTGATGCCACCAACAGCGTGCTTCTGCAAATGTGGCGCTGCCGGATCTGCACGCCCGAGACTCCCATATCGTCTGGACCAAGGCTCACCTTGCCTCGTTAATTTCATCAACCCGGCGACAGACGAGTGGTTCAGGCTGGTTAGCCTTCAAGCGCAAATATGTTGCATTATCTACAACATATCTGGAAAATTTGCTGTATTGCTGCATCGCCCTGGTTGCTGTTAAACGCTGCCGGGGCAGCCTCCCTCTCCGCCACTTACAGGCCTTTTCCGACATGACATGGATCCCGACGATCTCGGTGCGTGTCCCCCGGATTGGTGACAGCGGCTGGATCGGTACGCTTTCAGTCAAGGACTGGTCGGTGCGTTGCGTGGTCGGAAGCAGCGGACTCGTCGCCGCGGCAATGAAGCGGGAGGGCGACCGCAAGACGCCAATCGGGCTGTTTCCGTTGCGCTACGGCTTGTTCCGGGATCTGCCCGCGCTCCGCGCGCTGCGCGATGTCGGTTTTCCGTTCGTGCCTTATTCCGATGAGATGATCTGGGAGGAAGACGGACCGGACTATAACCGGCTGGTGTTTGCGCAAGGTTCGGAGCGGCAGGGCGAGCGGCTGTCGCGTCCCCGCGACCACGATCTCTTCGACGTCATCATACCGATCGGCTACAACGACGCCGTTCCGGAAGCCGGCCGCGGGAGTGCGTTGTTCATTCATGCCGCCCGGCCGGACATGAGCGGCACCGCGGGTTGCGTGGCGGTTCGCCGCGACGACCTCCTCGAACTGGCGCGGCGCTTGCGTCCCGGAATGGTGATCGACATCGATCATGACGATTGACAACGAAGAGACGGGCCCCCCGCCCCTCGAAACCGTCTGCTTTACCGGGTTGCGACCAGGCCTGAAACTGCTCGTGACCGGCGCCGTCCATGGCAACGAGATTTGCGGCCCGCGAGCGATCCGTCGC
>JADMIO010945824.1_pt1 | contig 18469 bp, 19 predicted proteins | sample 8958161 | NCBI WGS metagenome assembly JADMIO01 (sample SAMN16585339, study PRJNA669376) | soil metagenome | isolation source: Crop rotation soil | place: USA: Cullars Rotation, Alabama | collected 2011 | reverse complement strand
AGCGCGCGCGCAAGCGGGGGCACGGCATGCTGCGCAAGTGGGGACTGGTCGCCGGTGGCGCGCTGCTCGTGCTTGCCGGCATCGTCTTCCTGCCCCTGCCCGGGCCGGGCTTCGTGATCATCGCGGCCGGCGGCCTGCTGATGGCCGAGGTGTCGAAGACCGTGGCGCGCGGGCTGGACTGGCTCGAGGTGCGCGTCAGGTCGCTGTTTTCGTCCCTTCAACGCAGCCGTTGATGAAACGCAGGCGGTCCTCGCCTTCCACCTTCATCTCCTTCGCCCGCGCCGCGCAATCGGGCGGCCGCTTGTCCACCGGCGGCTTGGTGCAACCGGCGAGGAAGCCGCGGCGCTCGGCGCCCTGCATGCGCCGCGCGCGCACGGCCTCGTTGCACGCCTTGCTGCGCTGCTGCTGCAGCGTGAGGTTCGTCTCGTTGGCGTTGCCGCCCTTCCTGAGACATTCCACGATGTAGTCGTTGCGCGCCTCGCCGCGCAATTGCTTCGCCTGCGCGCGCTGGTCGCAGTCTTCGGCGTCGGACTTCTGGGCTTGGTCGGCGGACGCGAAGCCCGCCGCGAGAAGGAGTAGGACGAGGACCAGCCCGCGCATGCGGCGCGGGGTTGCAAGTTGGGGGCCTAGCGGCCGGTCGCGGCGGAGCGCGAGCCGCGCTCTTTACCCCGCTCTTTACCCGAATCCGCGCGCAGGCACTCGCTCATGAAAGCGCGGCGCTCGTCGCCTTCCTTGCCGGCCGCGTCGCGGTTGCAGGTCTTCATCTTCTCCTGCTGCGCCGAGAGCTTCTCGGACTTCTTCAGGCAGTCGCTCATGAAGTCCTTGCGCTCATCGCCCTTCAGCTGGCGCTCCGAGGCCTGCACGTTGCACATGCGCATGCGCTCCTGCTGCGCCGTGAGGGTGGACTCGCCGCGCAGGCAACGGCCCAGGAAGTCCTGGCGCTCGTCGCCCTTGAGCTCGCGCTCGGAGGCGGTGGCGTTGCAGGTCTTCATGCGCTCCTGCTGCGGGTTGAGCTGGGCCTGGGCGCTCGCGCACACCAAGGTGCCGAATACGACGATGAGGAGTCGGCTCATGGCGACGACCCCAGCAAACACAGTGCCTGCGCCGCTCAGTAGGACTTCGGCAGCCCCAGCACGCGCTCGGCGATGTAGCAGAGGATGAGCTGCGGGGTGATCGGCGCGATGCGCCCGACCAGCGACTCGCGCAGGTACCGCTCGACGTGATACTCGGCGGCGTAGCCGAAGCCGCCGTGCGTCATCACCGCCTGCTGGCAGGCGTCGAAGCAGGCTTCGCCGCCGAGGTACTTGGCCGCGTTCGCCTCGGCGCCGCAGGGCTTCCCGGCGTCGTAGAGGCTCGCCGCCTTGAACGCCATCAGGTTGGCCGCCTCTAGCGCCATCCAGCAGGCCGCGAGCGGATGCTGGATCGCCTGGTTCTGCCCGATCGGCCGGTCGAACACGATGCGCTCCTTCGCGTACTTCGCCGCGCGCCGGATGGCGCAGCGGCCGAGGCCCACCAGCTCGGCGCCGATGAGGATGCGCTCCGGATTCATGCCGTGCAGGATGTACTCGAAGCCCTTGCCTTCCTCGCCTATGCGGTCCGACTCCGGCACCTCGAGGCCGTCGAAAAACACCTGGTTCGAGTCGACGGCGTGGCGGCCCATCTTGTCGATCTCGCGCACCTCGACATGCTTGCGGTCCATGCTCGTATAGAACAGGGTAATGCCCGCCTCGGCGCGCGCCAGCAGCAGCACCTTCTCCGCCACCTGCGCGGTCGAGATCCACACCTTCTGGCCGGAGACGATGTACTTGCCTCCCTTGCGCTGCGCCTTCACCTTCAGGTTGCGGGTGTTCAAGCCGGTGTTCGGCTCGGTCACCGCGAAGCACGCGCGCTCCTTCCCCTGGATGAGCGGCGGCAGCATGCGCTTCTTCTGCTCCTCGGTGCCGAACATGACGACGGGATTCAGCCCGAAGATGTTCATGTGCACCGCCGAGGCGCCGGAGAACCCGGCGCCCGACTCGGCGATCGCCTGCATCATCACCGCCGCCTCGGTGATCCCCAGGCCCGCGCCGCCATAGGCCTCCGGCATGGCGATGCCGAGCCAGCCGTCGCGCGCGAACGCCTGATGGAAGTCGGCCGGGAAGCCACCCTCCTTGTCGCGCTTCAACCAATAATCGTCGCCGAAGCGCTCGCACAGCCGCGTGATGGCTTCCTTGATTTTTTCCTGATCTGGATTGAGGGAAAAATCCATCAGGCGGCCACTACTGCCCTGGCCTTCACCAGGCCGGCAATTTCGGCGTCATCAAACCCAAGCTCGACGAGTATCTCGCGCGAATGCTCGCCCAGCTTCGGCGTGCCGGAACGGATCGCCCCTGCGCGCGCGCCGTTGGCCCACACCGGGAACTTGGCATAGCCGCGCTCGACCGCCTTGCGCTCGACGAGCTGCGGGTGGTTCGCAGCCTCGGCCGGCGTGACGCAGAGGTCGACCGGCACATCGTTCTCCTCGCAGAGCCTGATCCACTCCGCCGCGCTCCTCGTCTTGAGGAGCTTTTCCAATAGGCGCGAAAGCTCGTCGCCGTGGGCCCTGCGCTTCGTATCCGTGCCGAAGCGCTCGTCGGCGAGCTCGGGCGCGAGCTTGACGAAGTTCGTCCAGAAGTGCTCCTCCAGGATGCCGAGCGTGAGCCGCTTGCCGTCGGAGGTCTCGAACACGTCGTTCACCGGGAAGAGATGCGCGCGCGCATCGACTTTTGCGTCGAGCCCATGGCGCATGGCGGTCATGAAGAACGCGGCCTCGAAGAGCGAGAGGTCAAGGTAGGCGCCCTTGCCCTCGCGCAGCGCGGCGAGGATGGCCACCGCGGCGAAGGAGCCGCCCGCCATGTCGGCGATGGGCAGCGACGAGCGCGCCGGCGGCTTCAGCCACTGCCCGGGGTATGCGAGGCCGCCGGCGGCGGCGACGTAGTTCACGTCGTGGCCCGGGCGTTCGCGCCACGGCCCGGTCTGCCCGTAGCCGGAGATGCTGCAATAGACGATCGCCGCATTCATTTTTCTCGATTCTTCAAAGGAAATGCCAAGGCGATCCGCGACACCGGGACGGAAGCCCTCGAGCACGACATGCGCGTTTTTCACGAGCTTCTCGACGATCGCGCGCGAGTCGGCGTGCTTGAGGTCGATGGCGATGCTGCGCTTGTTGCGGTTCTCGGTATTGAACTGCGGCGGCACGTAGGAGCGCCCGGGATCGCCGCGCGGCGGCTCGACCTTGATCACCTCGGCGCCGAGGTCGGCGAGGATCGACGACGCGAACGGACCCGGCACGAACATGGAGAAATCGACAACCCGGACTCCGGACAGCGGCAGCCAGGGCGAAGACCGGTCGTTCATACGGTGGGGGGCTCGATCCAGTTGTGCAGGCCCATGCCGCCATCGACCACGATGCTCGTGCCGGTGACGTAGGAGCCGAAGCGCTCGGAGAGGATCGCCACCGAGATCGCGGCGACGTCGGCCGGCGTGCCGAAGCGGCGCAGCGGTATCTTCTCCACCATGCCGGGCGGCGCATTGAAGCCGCCGCCGGGAATCGCGCCGGGCGCCACGGCGTTGACGCGGATGCCGTGCGGGCCGAGCCCCTTGGCGAGCTCCTTCATCAGCATCGTCTCGCCGGCCTTCGAGGCGCTGTAGTGCGGCAGGTTGCGCGGCGACTCCGCGTGCAGCGAGGTAGTGAGGAGGATGCGACCCTTCACCTTCTTCTCGACCATGTGCCGGCCGAGGATTTGCGAGATGACGAAGGCGGCATCCAGGTTGACGGAGAGCATCTCGCGCCACTGCGCCTCGGTGACCGCAAGAATGGTCTGGGGTTCCTGCCGGCGCGGGCTGGCGCAGTGCACGAAGACCGACACGGTGCCCAGGCGCTTGATCGCTTCTTCCGCGAGCCGCTTCGCCCCATCAGCCGTGGAAAGATCGGCCTCTGCGATGTCGGCGCCGAACACCTCCGCGCCCTCTTCCTCCAGCGCCGCCGCCATGGCGCGGCCGATGCCGTTGCCGACCCCGGTGACCAGCGCGCGGTCCCCGGCCAGTAATTTCATTTCAGGCCGGCTTTGGCTCGCTTCGCCGCGAGTCGCTCGTGCGTCTTGGCGTTGTCGACGACGAAGCGCACGTGCTTGCCCTTGCCCGCGAGCTCGAGCGGATCCTGCACGGTGAACTCGAAGGTGACGCGGCGGCGATCGACGTCGACGATCTTCGCCTCCACCGTCACGGAAAGGCCGAGCGGCGTGGCGGCCAGGTGGTCGATCGAGACGTGCGCGCCGACCGAGTCCTCCCCCGCGTCGAGGTGCTCGAGCAGGAAGTCGCGGCAGGTGTATTCCACGTCGCTCACCATGCGCGGCGTGGCATAGACCATGCCTTCCTTGCCCATGAAGCCTATGCAGCGCTCCTCGTTCACGAGAATGGTCTTCGTGACGGCGAGCCCCGCCTTCAGCGAGGACTTCACGGAGCCTTGTAGCCGGCGCGCTCCACGGCGCGTTTCATCTCGCCTACGTTCGACTTCGCCGGATCGTAGGTGACCGTCGCGCGGCCCTGCTCGAGCGACACGTCCACCTTCTCCACGCCGGCAACGCCCGAGAGCATGCGCGTCACGCTCTTCACGCAGCCCTGGCAGTCCATGCCTTCCACTTTCAGATCGACGGTTTCCATGAGCCCGATAATATCGCCCCTCTTCGCAAAAAGCAGGAGCGCCCCCATGAGAATGCCCGTACTCGCCGCCTTGCTGGCTTTTGCCGCGCCTTCATTCGCCCAGCATGCGCCGGGCTATGCCGTCGGCGAGCGCGAGATCAAGGCGCTGTCCGCCGCCGAGATCAAGCAGTACCGCAGCGGCGAGGGCATGGCATTCGCGCTTGCGGCCGAGCTCAATCGATACCCCGGTCCGGCGCACGCTCTGGAGCTCGCCGATGAGCTGAAACTGACCACCGAGCAGCACGCCGCGCTGAAATCGCTGATGGGGGCGCACAAGGCCGAGGCGCGGGCCCTTGGCGCCCGGCTGGTCGACGCCGAGCGCGAGCTCGATGGCTTGTTCCGCTCGGGCACGGTCACGGCGCCCGAGCTGCGCGCGAGGGTTCATGCCGCCGGCGAATTGCGCAGCGAGTACCGCCTCGCGCACCTCGATACGCACCGGCGCACGCGCGAGCTGCTGACCTCGGCGCAGGTCGCCTTGTACGACCAGCTCCGCGGCTACGCGCCGGACAGCCAGGAACATCGGCACGGCACGCACAAGTGATCCGCTTCATATTTGCTTTGTTCGTGGCGACGGCGTGGGCGCAGGCGCCCGTGAGGCTCCACCACGTGCACGGCCTCGCCTATAGCGCCGACGGCCAGCGCCTGATCGTCCCGAGCCATTTCGGTCTTGCCGTGTACGAAGGCGGCAAATGGTCGAAGGCGTCGGGCCCCGAACACGACTACATGGGCTTCTCGGCCACGGCCGATGCCCTCTATAGCAGCGGCCACCCGGCGCCCGGGACGAATCTCGTGAACCCGTTCGGCCTGCTGCGCAGCAAGGACGGTGGCAAGACCTGGGAGAAGCTCGGGCTCGAGGGCGAAAGCGACTTCCACGTCATGGGGACGAGCTGGAACACGAACGTGGTCTATGTGTGGAACCCGCAGCCCAACTCGCGCATGAAGCAGGCCGGGCTGCATTACACGCGCAACGACGGTCTCTTATGGACGCGCACGGCTGCGAAAGGAATCGCCAGCCATCCCTATGCCGTGGCGGCGCATCCCGACGACCCGAAGGCCGTCGCACTCGCGACCCAGGAAGGCGTGTTCGCATCCAGCGATGCCGGCGAGACCTTCGCCAGGATTTCCGCGGAACAGGGCACGGCGGAGTTGTTCGACCTCGACGGCAAGTCGCTCTGGTATGGCAGCTATGACGGCAAGCAGGGGCGCCTCGCACGCGCGGGGCTGAAGGGCGGCAGCGCCGCGCAGGTGAAGTTGCCGCCGCTCACGAAGGACGCCGTGTCCTTCATCGCCCAGAACCCGGCGCGGCGCGGCGAGTACGCGATCGCCACGTACAACCGCAGTGTGTATGTGTCGGGCGAAGCCGGCCGCAGCTGGAAAGCCATCGCGGAGCGCGGCGACACGCGCTAGTCCGTCCGTTTCTTGCTTGAAGGGGCCTCATGCGCCCCGACCATTTCAAGCCCTGCATCGAAGCCTGCTCGGCCTGCGCCGACGCCTGCGATTACTGTGCCGCGTCCTGCCTCCACGAGGAGGACGTGGAGAAGATGTCGCGCTGTATCGCCCTCGACATGGACTGCGCCGAGATCTGCCGCGCCGCTGCCGGCTACATGTCGCGCGGCAGCGAATTTTCCAATGCGCTCTCCAGGCTTTGCGCCGAGATATGCGAGGCGTGCGCTGCCGAGTGCGCGAAGCACCCGATGGATCACTGCCAGGCGTGCGCGGAAGCTTGCCGCCGCACCGTCGAGGCCTGCCGCGGCCTGCACGCCGTCAGGAGCGTGGCCGCCAGCGGTTGAGCAGCAGCGCGTTGGTCACCACCGAGACCGAGCTCAGCGCCATGGCGCCGCCGGCGATCATCGGGTTGAGCATGCCCGCCGCCGCGAGCGGCAGGCCGAGCACGTTGTAGATGAAGGCGAAGAACAGGTTCTGCCGGATCTTCGCGAGCGTGGCGCGCGAAAGCTCGATGCCGTCAGCGATGCCGGCCAGGTCGTTCTTCATCAGCGTGATGTCGGCGACGTCCAGCGCCGCGCCGCTGCCGCTCGCCAGCGCGAAGCTCACGTCCGCCTTGGCGAGCGCTGGGGCATCGTTGACGCCGTCGCCGGCCATGCCCACCCGCCGGCCCTCCTTGCGCATCGCGTCGATCTCCGCCGCCTTGGCTTGCGGCAGCACGCCCGCCTTCCAGCGCACGATGCGCAGGTCGGCGGCGATGCTCTCGACGGCGGCAGACGAGTCGCCGGAAAGAAGCACCGGCTCGATGCCCATAGCGGCCAGGCGCGCGAGCGCCGGGCGCGCGCTCACGCGCAGCGTGTCGGCGATGGCGATCCAGCCGAGCAGGCGCTCGCCGCGCTTCACGCCGACTACGGTCTTGCCGGGCAGCGACGGCGCTTGCGCGCCGACGAACTGCGGCGATCCGAGGCGCGCCTCGGCGCCTTCGACGATGCCGCTCACCCCCTGGCCGCCATGCGCGCGGAAGGCTGTCGCCGCCTTTTGCGAGCCCGCCTTCTTCAGGATCGCGCGGGCCAAAGGATGTTCGGAGCGGTTTTCGAGGCTGGCGGCGACGGAGAGAAGCTCCTGCTGCGTCGCCCCGGGTAAAGGAAGGACGTCGGTGACCTCCGGCTCGCCGCGGGTCAGCGTACCGGTCTTGTCGAATACCAGGACATCGATGCCCTGCGCCCCTTCGAGCGCCTGCGCGTTCTTGATTAGGATGCCGCTGCGCGCGGCGCGGCCCACGCCCACCATCAGCGCGGTCGGCGTGGCGAGGCCGAGCGCGCACGGACACGCGATCACCAGCACCGAGACCGCGGGCAGGATGGCCGACACGAGCGCGCCCGACAGCCACCACCAGGCGAGCAAGGTGACGAGCGCCGCCCCGAGCACGGCCGGGACGAATACGGCCGAGACCCTGTCCACCAGTCGTTGAACCGGCGGCTTGGAAGCCTGCGCGGCCGACACGAGGCGGATGATGCCGGCGAGCACCGTGCCCTTGCCGGTGCCGGTGGCGACGCAACGCAGCGCGCCTTCGCCGTTGATCGTGCCGGCAAAGACGGCCGCTCCCGCACCCTTGCCTGCCGGCATCGACTCGCCGGTGAGCATCGACTCGTTCACGCTCGACTCGCCGTCGAGGACGCGGCCGTCCACGGGAACGGCGTCGCCCGGCCGCACGACGAACTCGTCGCCGACCTGCAGGTCGCTCTTCGGCTGCAGGCGAATGAGGCCTTCGAGCGATTGCGCCGCGCTCGCCTTGGCGCGCGCCTCGAGGTACTTGCCGAGGAGCACCAGCGCTATCACCACCGCTCCGGCCTCGAAGTAGAGGTTCTCGTCGAGCTGCAGGAACAGCGCCGCGGCCGAGAAGGCATACGCGGCGCTCGTGCCGAGCGCCACCAGCACGTCCATGTTGGCCGTGCCGCCGCGCAGGGCCTTCCACGCGCCGCGGTAGAAGCGCGCGCCGCTCCAGAACTGCACCGGCGTGGCGAGCAGCCACTGCGCCCAGCCCGGCACGAGGTCATGCAGAAGGAGCGGCACGGTGAGGACCGCCGCCACGAGGAAGGCATTGCGCGCCCTGCGGTTCACCGCGGCGTGGTCGCGCAGCTCGCCTTCGCGCGCGACGCGGGCGTCGTAGCCGCTATCTCTTATCCGTTGGATGACGTCATCGACCGAGACCGAGGGAGCATGCCGGACGACGGCCTTCTCGGTCGCGAGGCTGACGCTCGCCTCGACGCCGTCCAGCTTGTTCAGGTTCTTCTCGATGCGCGCCGCGCAGGCGGCGCAGGTCATGCCCTCAACGTCGAGCTCGACCTGGTTGGTCATGCGGCCGATTCTACGTCTGTCATGTGCGGAGGTAGACAGGCCGCCCCCGTCCGCGCTTGACTAGCGGCACAGGAGGACGCACCCATGCACTATCACTATTTCACCCTCGAGCAACGCCAGCTTCTGGAGCGCACCATCCGGCAGCGCATGAATGAGCCCTCCATGGAGGGCATGCTCGAGCGGCTGCGCACCCCCGAGTTCGGCGTGTGCGAATCGTGCAAGGGCGATATTCCCTACGTGAAGCTGATCGGCAACCCGGCGCTCAAGCGCTGCCCGGACTGCTTCCGCCCCAAGAGCGGCTGACACCCGGGCCCTTTAACTTGCCCCGGCCAGCCCTCATATTGGCCGGATGAAGTACAAGGACTATTACAAGATCCTCGGCGTCGAGCGCTCGGCGTCCGAGGACGAGGTCAAGAAGGCCTACCGCAAGCTCGCGCGCAAGTACCACCCGGACGTCTCCAAGGAGGCGAACGCCAAGGAGAAGTTCCAGGAGGTCGCCGAGGCGTACGAGACGCTGCGCGACAAGGAGAAGCGCGCGGCCTATGACAGCCTGGGCTCGGGCTTCCGCCCCGGCCAGGATTTCCGCCCCCCGCCCGACTGGTTCGACCGCTTCGGCGGCGGCCGTGCGGAAGACCTGCGCGACGTCGATCTCTCCGACCTTTTCGAGCAGATGGGCATCTTCGGCCGCGCCGCCGGCCGCCGCGGCGGCTTTGGCCGAAGCGTGCCGATCCCCGGCGAGGACTACGAGACGCCGGCGCGCATCACGCTGGAGGAGGCCGCGCGCGGCGCGGAGCGCCATATCCAGCTCGACGGGCAGGCGATCACGGCGCGCATCCCGAAAGGGGCCACGGACGGCCTGCGGCTTCGCCTGCGCGGCAAGGGCGGCCCCGGCATGAACGGCGGGCCGGCGGGCGACCTGTATCTCCAGATCGTGCTCGAGCCGCACGCGCTCTTCCGTCCGCGCGGCCACGACCTCGAGATCGAGGTGCCGGTCACGCCCTGGGAAGCGGCCCTCGGCGCCCAGGTCGAGGTGCCCACGCTGGACGGCCGCATCTCCATCAAGGTGCCGCCGGGCTCGAAGGGCGGGCAGAAGTTGCGCCTTTCGGGCAAGGGGTTGCCGAAGCCAGGCGGCGGCGCGGGCGACCTGTACGCCTCGCTGGAGGTGGTCCTGCCCTCGACGCTCACCGAGCGGGAGAAGAAGCTCTTCGAGGAGCTGCGCGAAGCTTCGAAGTTCGACCCGCGCTCGCGCTTCGGCACTCCTAACACTAATTAGCGACACGACCTCTATCACCCCCGTGCGAATGCGGTTAGGTTCGCCGCACAACAAGACAAGCAACGCACGCCCGGGGGGGGCCATGGCCAAGTACACGGGGACGTCCGGCAAGGACAAATACACCGGCACCGCATCCGCGGACACGCTCGACGGCGCCGGCGACAACGACTCGCTCATAGGCGCCGGCGGCAACGACCTGCTCATCGGCGGCGCCGGCAATGACACGCTGGGCGGCGGCCTCGGCGACGACACGCTCGACGGCGGCGACGGCAACGACGCCCTTGATGGCGGCGGCGGCAGCGACCGGCTGTACGGCCGCAAGGGCAACGACACGCTGGTGTGGGACGCCAACGACACGACGATCGACGGTGGCGACGGCAAGGACACGCTGCGCGTGGACTCCGGCCCCCTGGACGCTGCGCAGATCGGGTCGAAGGTCAGTGGCGTCGAGGTGCTGGAGCTCGCAGGCAGCATCGCGCTGAGCGGCAGCCAATCCGCGATGGCCGCGCTCAACGGCGTGCGCATCGACGGCGAGTCGGACGACACGCTCAGCGCCACCGGAAGCTGGACGCGCGGCGCCGACACCCTGATCGGCGACAACACCTACGCGCGGTACTCGAGTGGCGCCGTTACGCTGGTTGTCGACGCCGACATCGTCGCCACCCTGAACCTCAGGCCGACGGGCGCGAACGCCACGGTCGCGACCGACCAGGACACCTCTTACACATTCTCCGCCGAAGACTTCGGCTTCAGCGACGGCAACGCGGATGACACGCTCGCGGCCGTGCGCATCGACTCGCTTCCAGCCGCAGGCACGCTGAAGCTCTCCGACGTGGCGGTGAGCGCGGCGCAAGTCATCGCGGTGGCCGACCTCGGCAATCTGGTCTTCACCCCCGCAGCTGGGCAGAGTGGCAGCGCCTACGCCAGCTTCACGTTTTCGGTGAAAGACTCGGCCGGCGCGTTCGACGCGACCCCGAACACCCTGACGGTCGACGTGGCGGCACCCGGCAGTGCCCCGGAGGGCGCCGACAAGACGGTCGCGATGAATGAAGACGCCCTTTACACCTTCAGTGCCTCGGACTTCGGCTTCAGCGACGCATCCGACGACAACTCGTTCACCTACGTGAAGATCACCACCCTGCCCACGCAGGGCACGCTCGCCGTCAACGGCGCCGGCGCGCTCTCCGCCGGCAGCCTGGTCGCGGTGGCGGACATCAACGCCGGCAAGCTCACTTTCGCGCCGGCGGCAAACGGCAAGGGCACGGGCTACTCGAGCTTCACCTTCCAGGTGCAGGACAACGGCGGCACGTCGAATGGCGGCGCCAACCTCGATCCATCGGCGAACACCCTCACCCTGGACGTCGCCTCGGTAAACGACGCGCCCGACGGCACCAACAGGACCGTCCTACTCGCCGAGGACACGCCCTTTGTTTTCGCCAGTTCGACCTTCGGCTTCCGGGACAACGAGAACGGGGGGTCGAACTCGCTGCTTCAGGTAAAGATCACCACGCTGCCCTCGGCGGGAACCCTGGCCGTCACCGGCGCGGGCGCGCTCTCCGCCGGCAGCTTCGTCACGGTCGCGGACATCGCCGCCGGCAAGCTCGCCTTCACCCCCGGAGCCAACGCGAGCGGCACGAACTACGCCAGCTTCACGTTCCAGGTACAGGACGACGGCGGCACCGCCAACGGCGGCGTCGACCTGGATGCGTTGCCCAACACCCTCAGGTTCAACGTGAAGGCGGTGAACGACGCGCCGGTCATCGACGTCGACGGCGCGGGCGCCTACAGGCTCGGCGCGGCGGGCGTTGTTCTCGACGCGAGCATCGCCATCACGGACATCGACAGCGCCAGCCTGACCGGCGCCACGGTGAGCGTGCAGAACTTCCAGAGCGGCGACCTGCTCACGTTCGCCAACCAGCTCGGCATCACCGGCGTCTACGACGGCTCGACGGGCGTGCTGACGCTGAGCGGCACGACGACCCGGGCGAACTACGAGAGCGCGCTGGAAAGCGTCACTTTCGCGAGTTCGAGCGCCAATGCCACGGATCGCACGGTGAGCTTCGTCGTGATTGACGGCACGAATGCCAGCGCTGCCGGCACGGCAACGGTGGATGTCAGCGGCCATGCCGCTCCGGTTATCAGCGTGGACGGCAGCGCGACGTACTACAGCTTGTTCCCCGGCCTCCCCTGGTCGCCGGTCCTCGACCCGACCATCGCCGTCACCGATGCCGATAGCGCCACGCTCGCGGGCGCAACGGTCTGGGTGCAGGACTTCCGGGCCGGCGACCTCCTTGGTTTTTCCGACCAGCTCGGTATCACCGGCAGCTACAACGGCTCGACGGGCGTGCTGACCCTCTCGGGCAGCGCCTCGCTCGCAAGCTACGCGTACGCCCTGGAAACGATCACCTTCAGTGCCGTCGAATCGGGCGACCTGACGATCGGGTTCAAGGTCTACGACGGCGTCCTGGAGAGCAACACCGGCACCGCCACGGTGCACGTCGAGCCGGGGACGGGCGCCGCTCCAACGATCGCCTCGGGTAGCAGCGTCCTTCAGCCGGCGGGCAGCCCCGTGCTTCCCGACATCACGCTGGCCGACACGGACAGCGCCAACCTGGTCGGCGCGATCGTGTCATTCAGCGCGAACTTCCAGAGCGGGGATGCGCTCGATTTTTCCGACCAGCTCGGCATCGTCGGCCGGTACAACGCCTCCACCGGCGTGCTCGTCCTCACCGGCAGCGCCACCACCGCCGACTACGAGACCGCGCTGGAAAGCATCATCCTCACCACCTCCGGCATGGATACGCTGTCGCGCACCTTGCAGGTCCGGGTGAGCGACGGCTGGGGCACGAGCAACTCTCGCTTCATACAAGTGAGCTTCGACTCGCCGGAAAGCGCCACGCTGCGGCTCAGCACGCTCGACGGCGCGAACGGCTTCCAGCTCATGCCCGAATCCGGCGATTCGGCAGGCCTGGGCACCAGCGTCGGCGGCGCAGGCGACGTGAATGGCGACGGCTACGACGACATCATCATAGGCGCGGACAAGCTGGACCTCGGGGTGAAGGACGAGGGCGCCAGCTACGTCGTGTTCGGCGGCTCCACTTTCGCCGCTGGCGCGGGCGAGCTCCAGCTCTCCTCCCTCGGCGCCGGCAGCGGCTTCCGGGTTTCCGGCAGCACGGCGGAGGGCTACGTCGGCGCCGCGGTGAGCGGCGCGGGGGACGTCAACGGTGACGGCTACGACGACCTGATCATCGGCAGCGCTGCCAAGACTGCGGGCGCGAGCTACGTCGTGTTCGGCGGCTCGAGCCTCTCCAGCCTCGACGTCAGCAGCCTGAACAGCGCCACGGGTTTCAGGATCGAGGGCGAGGCGGCGGGCGACTCCTCCGGACGTGCGGTCGCGGCCGCCGGAGACGTCAACGGCGACGGCTACGACGACCTTGTCATCGGCGCGCCGTACGCCTCTCTCCACGGCGCGCGCAGCGGCGCCGCCTACGTCATCTTCGGAAAAGGCAGCTTCGCGTCCGCACCCAACCTTGCCGCCCTGAACGGAACGACCGGCTTCCAGATCAACGGCGAGGCCGCGGGGGACCTGGCGGGCATGAGCGTGGCGAGCGCGGGCGACGTGAATGGGGACGGGCTGGATGACCTGCTGATCGGCGCGCGCGACGCCGGCCCCGCCTCGCTGAGCCTTTCGGGCTCGAGCTATGTCGTCTTCGGCAGGGCGACCGGTTTCGCCGCCACCCTGGAACTCTCGAGCCTCGATGGCATGAACGGCTTCGAGATTCGCGGCAAGGCCGTTGGCGACAGGTCCGGCTGGTCGGTGTCGAGCGCCGGCGACGTCAACGGCGACGGCCGCGCCGATATCGTCATCGGCTCCAGGTCCGGCAGCACCGAGAGCCACGTGCTGTTCGGCGCCTCCAGCTACGGCTCATCGCTGCTGCTGGGCACGCTCGACGGCTCGGACGGGTTCAGGGTTTCCCCCCGGGGCTCCCTGGGGGGCTCGGTGTCAAGCGCGGGCGACGTGAACGGCGATGGCATCGACGACCTGCTGCTAGGCGCACCTGGTGCCAGCGGTGGCGCTTCGCTCAGCGGAGCGACCTACGTCATCTTCGGCAAGGCCTCCGCATGGGGCTCGGACCTGGAGCTGACGGCGCTCGATGCATCGACAGGATTTCAGATCTACGGCGAAGGCGCCAATGACGCTGCGGGCAGCTCGGTCAGCGCAGCGGGCGACGTGAACGGCGACGGCTTTGACGACCTCATCGTCGGAGCGCCCGGCAACTTTCTTGAATCCAACGACGCCGGCTACGTGATCTTCGGCAAGGACTTCCGCGGCGACGTGGACGTCATGGGCACTTCCGGCAACAACTCGCTCGGGGGAACCGGTGCGAGCGAGGTCCTGATCGGGGGATTGGGCAACGACACGCTCGCCGGCGGCGGCGGCAGCGACGTGCTGAAAGGCGGCCGCGGCAGCGACACCGCCCGCGGCGACGCCGGGAACGACCGCATCGAGGGCGATGCAGGCAACGACGCGCTCGACGGGGGCGCCGGCGACGACCGGCTCTGGGGCGACGAGGGCGCGGACACGCTCGACGGCGGCACCGGCAGGGACACGCTGACCGGCGGTGGCGACAACGATGCCTTCCTCTTCAACGATGCGCTCGGCGCCTCGAACGTCGACACCATCGTGGACTTCGGCGGCGCCGGCAGCCCGGCGATGGACGTGATCCGGCTCGAGAACGCCATCTTCGCTTCCCTTTCCGCGACCGGCGCGTTGAGCGCGGGCAGCTTCAAGTCGGGCGCGGCTCCCGTCGCCGCCGATGCGAACGACTACATCTTGTACAACACCGTCACGGGCGCGCTCTACTACGACGCCGACGGCAGCGGCGCCGGCGCGGCGGTGAAGTTCGCCGTGGTGGCCGGCAATCCCGACGCCCTCGCCGCCTCCGATTTCCAGGTCATCTAGGGGCCCGTCTTCACCTCGAGCGGCATCAGCGTGACGCGGCCGGCCTTCTCGATGCGCGACTGCATCGATGCAAGCCGCGTCTTCGCCGGATCGAAAGCGAACGACAGCGCCTGCTGCTCGAGCGCGATGCGCACGCTGCCGCGGTCGGCCCCGGCGGCGTAGGCCGCCTTCTCCAGCGCGTCGCGCGGCGCCGTGCCGTCGACGTGGAAAAAGGCCACCTGGTGCTTCTGCGAGGCCGCCTTGGTGATCACGCCGTGGTCGTAGGTCGCCGCGATCTTGTCCTCCAAGCAGAAGCCACACGCGGCCGCCTCGAGGCTGAGAGCCATCAGCGTTGCTGCGAGGAGAGTTTTCACCGCTAGTGCCCGCTGTGCCCGGCCGCGACCGAGCCCTTCGGCTGCGCGTCGTACCACTTGAAGTACTGCAGGTACTGGCGCACCTCCGCATCCGTGAGCGCCTGGTTGGGCATCGGGATGTTGTTGTACTCCTTCAGGAGCGCCTTCGCGTCGGCGTCGGTCTGCAGCATCTTCTCCGGCTCCTTCAGCCAGCGCGTGAGCCAGGCGTCGCTGCGCTTCTTCGTCACGCCGGCGAGGTCGGGCCCGAGCTTCTTGCCCTCGCCCATGGAGTGGCAGGCGAGGCACTTCGACTCGAAGTCGGCCTTGCCCTTCACCGCCTCGGGATCGGTGGGCGTCGCGGAAGCCTGGATGTTGTGGTGCTCGAGCTCCTGCACCGGCGGCTTCGCCGCGGTGGAGATGAGGCCGATCGCGCCCTGAGAGGCGTTGGCGAAGTGGTGGTCCACCATGATGTAGGAGCCCTCCTCCGGGATCATGAATTCCACGGTGGCGCTGTTGGAAGAGCCGAGCAACACGGTCTGCATGCCGCGCATCTGGTTGTCCGGATTGCCCTCGAACCAGACGCGGTCGAAAATGGTGCCGACCACGTGGAAGCTCGAGGTCTTGCTCGGGCCGACGTTCAGCACGTGCAGGCGCACGCGCTCGCCCGGCTTGGCCGGCAGCGGGTTCTTCACCATGCCGTTGTGCACGCCGTTGAACACGGTGTGCGTCGGCTGCGAGGCGCGCAGGCGATCGCTGTCGAGCACGTAGATGCCCGACTTGTCGTTTTTCGCCGGCGCCTTGGCGTAGAACTCGCTCTGGATGACGACGTACTCCCGGTCCGCCCTGGTCGGATACCCCGCCTTCGGCTCGACCACCACCGCGCCATACATGCCCGAAGCGATGTGCTCGAGGATCATCGGCGTGCCGCAGTGGTACATGAAGATGCCAGGGTAGTTGAGCGTGAACTCGAACTCGATCGTCTGGCCAGGCGCGATCGAGCGGTACTTGTCCTGCGGCGAGACCATCGCCGCGTGGAAGTCCATCGAGTGCATCATCGGCGCCGCGGTCATGCGCACCCCCGGCACCGCTTCGTCCGAGCGGTTGGTCATGAGGAACTTGATGCGGTCGCCCACTCGCGCGCGCACCGTCGGGCCCGGCACCTGGTCGCCGAAGGTCCAGGCGCTGAATTTCACGCCCGGCGCGATCTCGATGATCTTGTGCGTGGTGTCGAGCCGCACGGTCTTGACCGGCGAGGGATCGAGCGGCTTGAGCTCGGCTCCCTTGCTGAGCGAGGCGCCCTCGGCGAAGGCGCCCTTGTGGCGCTCGCTGGTGACCTTCGCCGGCACCGGCTTCAGGTCCATCTTCGAGATGTCGTAGGGGTCCGGCCGCGGCGGCTTCATGTCGCATGCGGCCAGGGCGAGCGCGGCCGCCAGGGCGGCGCCGCATAGCTTGGTTGAATTCATCTGTGGGTCTCCCTTTTCCACTGCTCGCCGACGCCGATGGGCGCGGGCGCGAGGCTGACAATGCGGCTGAAGAGCGCCTGGAAGTCCCGCTCGCGCACGCCGGAGAACGGGTCGAGGTTGCTGTCGAACGCGGCATCGATCTTCTTCCAGTCGTCGGCCGTCAGGTGCTCCTCGGCCAGGGGCAGCAGCTGCTCCTCCTCCTTGCGCATGTGCTTCCAGTGGAAGTCGGCGTAGGCGTCGACCCTCTCGCGGAACTCAGGCGCTCCCGCGGGCCAGCGGTCCTCGAAGAACAGCAGCGAGCGCTCCAGCTCGCGCACGAGCTGCGCTCCCGCGACGTGCTCGTCCTTCAGCTGGAGCACGAGGCGCGCCGCCTCGGGGTGGCGGTTCACCAGGCGCGTGAAGAGGTGCTGATCCTCCTTCGGGTGGTGCAGCTTCTCCGGAAACTCGTCGATGTAGCGCACCATCGCCCGGAACACGGCAAAGTCCGGCTTCACGCCGGCGTTCTGTGCGTCTCGCGCCAGCCGCTTCAGGCCGTGCAGCACGGCGGACAGGGTGCGGTGCTCGTCGCGGATCTTCTGCATCGCTCTCATGCCGGTACCCTAGAGCGGGCCCGGCGTCGCGGCTTGATGCAGATCAAATCGAGCCGCGGTATACCATGCACACTGAATGGAATTGGCCGCGCTCAAGACCGCCTGCTCGAAATGCAGCCTGCGAGAGCTGTGTCTCCCGGTAGGGCTGTCTCAGGCGCAGCTCGAGAGCCTCGACGAGCTGGTGTACGTGCGCAAGCGGCTCGCCGAGGGCGACAGCCTGTTTCACGCCGGCGATGCATTCCGTTCGCTCTATGCGGTGCGCTCCGGCTGCTTCAAGACCCGGGTCACCACCCTCGACGGCCGCGACCAGATCACCGGTTTCCTGATGGCGGGGGAGCTGCTCGGCGTCGACGGCATCGGCGCCGGGCAGCACGCCTGCGACGCGGTTGCGCTCGAGGATGCCGAGGTGTGCGTGATCCCCTACCCCCGGCTGGAGGAGTTCGCGCGCCGCTGCGAGCCGCTGCAGACCCACGTGCACAAGGTGATGAGCCGGGAAATCGTACGCGACCACGGCGTCATGCTGATGCTGGGCAGCCTGCGCGCCGATGAAAAGCTGGCCGCCTTCCTGCTCAACCTGTCGCAGCGGCTGCGCGCGCGGGGCCGTTCGCCCAGCGAATTCACCCTGAGCATGACGCGCGCGGAGATCGGCAGCTTCCTCGGCCTGAAGCTCGAGACGGTGAGCCGGCTGTTCAGCCGCTTCCAGAAGGACGGCCTGCTGGCGGTGCGCCAGAAAAGGGTGCGCATCCTGGACGCGGATGCGCTCGGGCGCCGCGCAGGCCTTCGTTGCTGAGTTTGATCTAGCGCAATAGCCCGTTCCGGCGCCGGGACACGATGGCTTCCTGTCCCACAACTCCGGGAGCGATCATGTACTCGAAAATCCTCGTGCCGACAGACGGCTCGCAGCTTTCAGACCGCGCGGTAAAGGAAGCCGCCCGGCTCGCGCGCACTACAGGCGCCACCCTGACCCTTTTCTACGCCGCCCAGCCGTACCGCATCCCCAGCGCCGGCTTCTTCGAAGGTGCGGCGCTGCAGAACATCGTCACGCCGGAGCGCTATCACCGCAGCATGCGCGCGCATGCGCGGCGGCTGCTCGACGCCGCGGCGCGCAAGGCCGGTGGCATGGTCACGCGCCAGGTGTGCGATTTCAGCGACCGGCCGCACGACGCGATCATCGCCGCCGCGCGCAAGCACAAGTGCGACCTTATCGTGATGGCGTCTCACGGGTGGCGTGGCCTGAAGGGCCTGATCCTCGGCAGCGAGACGCACAAGGTCCTGACGCACGGCACGCTGCCGGTCCTGGTCGTGCGCTAGAAATCCACTATCACGGC
>JADMIO010703380.1_pt1 | contig 18470 bp, 13 predicted proteins | sample 8958161 | NCBI WGS metagenome assembly JADMIO01 (sample SAMN16585339, study PRJNA669376) | soil metagenome | isolation source: Crop rotation soil | place: USA: Cullars Rotation, Alabama | collected 2011 | reverse complement strand
GCAATGGTGGTAATAGTTTGCGCAATTGAAATATGGCATGCCGAGATTGCGAGCAGCAATGATAGGACACATTTTTTCATAAGGATGGTTATTTAGTACGAAATTAATACTTTAGATTCGGAACTAATAAATTTATTTGATTCTGAAATCTACCATTTCACAAACTTCCGTACCACATTACCCTCCTCTCCCTTCAGGTTAATAAAATATAACCCGGCCGGTAACGCTTGTATATTCAATTGCGTGATGGTTTTTGCCAAAACGCCATCTGATAATACCGACCCTAAACTGTTTGTAATGGAGTATGACTGGTAAGCGCCTTCGGGTATTTTTATATTTAGCTCACTGTAAGCAGGGTTGGGGTAGATGTCGATTCTATTGTTTTCTGTAACTGCAGTCACGCTGTTTATTACCGGGCAGCCAATGGTGTTAGTGACCGTGTTCGTCATTACAACGGGGTTCACATCAAAATAAATACCTGCACGGTTAACAATGTTTGTGCTGTTTGCAAGGCCGGGTTTCGTGTTGATATTAAAGATAACTGCTCCGTCACACTCGCCATGATGGGAGCTGTCGCGCAGGTTGATTTTCGGGAAATCGAATTTTAAAATGTTGTGTCCGGCAGCGTCTTTGAGTTTGGAAATATACATTTCGTGTGAGCTCAATACCAGCCGCATGGTAGAAATATCTACATTATTCGAGAGTGTATCCATTACATAAATATTATGGGCCGTATCGTTTCCCGTGTTTTCGAAGTGAATGGTGTATTGCAATTGGGTGGGGGAAACGCCGGAGGCTATGCAGCCGGCGGGTTTTACGGACATTTCGTTTGGATCGTAACCAGCGCGGACTGTGTCGACACTGCCGTCGTCGTTGTTGGATGTGTCTGCATCGCCGGTAGCGGGATCAACCACGAACGAGGAATGAACAGTATCACCAACATTTAAAATGGATGAGCCATGCCAGACTCCATAAACTATTTGTACTGGAGGCGACGTTCCAGATAACGAACTCAGGTTCCAGGTAATTGTGTTGCCGGAAATTGATGCAGGTGATGGGTAAATATCTCTGGGGGAGTCATCATATTTAGCGCTATAGTGTAACGTAACTGTTGCATTTTCTGGCATGCAGTAGCTGTTTTGTACATATATTGCTCCATACTGGTCGCCCAAGGTCGTGCCGTGCATAACTCCGTGTACACTGAGGTCGAAATTGGTCGAAGTAATACATTCCAGGGCAAAGTATTTGGAGGGCTTAACGTAAACTGCTGTTCCAAGTGTATCGTAGATCACTCCCGTCGACGGACAGGTTGCATGAAAGCCGCCGGGAGCCGTCAGCAGTTTAAAACTGTAGATATCGCCGGCGCTGCCATAAGCTGTATAATATAGTCCGCTGATAACGGAAAGGGTGTCCATTGCAACGCCATTGGAATCTACCTCAAGGGTAACAGGGTGGGAAAGTGTTTCGTCAGTAGAGTCCTTTTCACAGTTACTGTTCGCGTCATGGTAAAATTTTATACATACGGAGTTACAAAGGGTGTGATTATAGCTAAACCGGAAAGAATCAACAATGGCAGCGCCGGCGTACAGGACTTGCTTTATCGAGTATGAACCACCGTTTGAATAAGAATGATTAATAATGCATCCTGCACTACCCAAAACGGCCGCACTGTCGGTGTTTCCATCGCCAAAGTACGTTTTTACGTACAGGCCTGTAGCAAAATGGCTCGGTTGTACCCTTATTTGCGGCCCGCTGCAGTATTTGTCAATATAAATTTTGAAACTATCGGCTATAAAATCAGGGGTAAAACTAATTTTCCGTATCCTGTTGTTCTCAAATTCTGAGACATACATGTCTCCGTTGGCATTAAATACGGCCGCGCTTGGCGAATCTAATTGAGCTGCCGCCGCCGGCCCACCGTCGCCGCTATAACCGGGTGTACCGGTTCCTGCCACCGTTGTAATAATACCTGCCGCGTCAATTTTCCTGATGCGGTGATTATTCATATCAACAATATAAGCGATACCCGTATTATCAAAAACAGTATACTCCGGCAAATTCAACTCCGCTGTGGTAGCCGGGCCGCCATCCCCGGCATATCCGGCCGTGCCGTTGCCTGCAAATGTGGATACAATGCCTGACGCATTAATTTTCCGGATTACATGGTTATCGAAATCAGCAATGAAAAAATCGCCGCCAGGATGAACTGTTACACTGTAAGGCCGGTTAAATTCAGCTGCCGTTGCGGCGCCTCCATCGCCTGAATAACCCGCGCTTCCAGTCCCTGCAAAAGTGGTTATAATACCAGAGGTATCCACTTTTCTTACTTTGTTATTGGAAAAGTCTGCAATATAGATGTTGCCAATTCCGTCAATAGCAACCGAGGTTGGGAAATTCAATTCTGCAGATGTTGCCGCGCCTCCATCGCCAGAGCTTCCTACGCTTCCGTTTCCGGCTACTGTGTGTATTATGCCAGAGTGGTCTATCTTTCTTACTATGCAATTGCCGGCATCGGCGAAAAAAATGATACCGGCCGCGTCGATAGCGATGCCCATTGGATAGTTTACCGACGCCGCAGTTGCGGGTCCGCCATCACCGGTATAGCTTCCGCTTCCGGTACCGGCGATAGTACTGATTACGCCTGCAGTTGTAACCTTTCTTATCCTGTGATTGACATAGTCGGCAATGTAGATATTGTCGCTGCCGTCAATAGCCATCCCGTTGGGGTTGTATATTTGTGCCGCCGTTGCCGGCCCCCCATCGCCGCTATATCCGGCGCTTCCGTTTCCAGCAATTGTGATTATAGTTTGTGCAATTGCAATATTGCTTGCCGAGATTACAAGCAGAAAAGACAGGACGAGTTTTTTCATAAGGGCTGGTTATTTAGTACGAAATTAATACTTTAGATTCAGAACTAATAAATTTATTTGATTCTGAAATCTACCATTTCACAAACTTCCGCACCACATTACCCTCCTCGCCCTTCAGATTAAGGAAATACAAACCTGCGGGCAGCAACTGTATATTCAAATGTGTTATAGCTTTTGTCAAGGGGCCATCCGATAATACAGACCCCAAACTGTTTGTAATGGAATATGACTGGTAAGCGCCTTCCGGTACTTTTATATTCAGCTCACTATAAGCTGGGTTAGGGTAGATGTCGATTTTGCTGTTTTCGGTAACTGCAGTTACCCCGTTTATTGCCGGGCAGCCAATGGTGTTAGTGACCGTGTTCGTCATTACTACGGGGTTCACATCAAAATATATACCTGCGCGGTTATTGATATTTGTGCCGTTTGCAAGGCCGGGTTTTGTGTTGATATTAAAAATAACTGTTCCATCGCACTCGCCATGATGGGAGCTGTCGCGCAGGTTGATTTTTGGGAAATCAAACTTTAAAATGTTATGTCCCGCCGCGTCTTTGAGTTTGGAGATATACATTTCATGTGAGCTTAGCACGAGCCTCATAGATGAAATGTCGACATTATTGGAAAGGGTGTCCATTACATAAATATTATGTGCCGTGTCGTTGCCTGTGTTTTCAAAATTGATGGTGTATTGCAGTTGGGTTGGAGCAGTACCAGAGGCAATGCAGCCAGTAGGTTTTACCCACATTTCGTTGGGGTCGCAACCGGCACGGACGGTGTCAATGCCGGAATCAGTGTTATCTGAAGTGTCTGCGTCACCTGTGGCAGGATCTACTGTTACATAGGAATGCACAGTATCGCCTGGCGTTAGATAAGTTCCTGATATATAAATAACATAGTGTATAGGAACAGGGGCAGAAGAGGTTGACGACAAGGCACTTATATTCCAAACAATTGTGTTAGCAGTGATGGATGCAGGTGCAGGAGACATATAATTTGGGGTGCCTGGATACTTAGAGCTATGATGCAGAGTAACGGTTGCGGCTGTAGGTGCACAGTAACTGTTTTCAACGTAAATATCTCCTTGCTGGTCGAAAGTACCTGTTATTGGAATAACAGAATGAACGCCGAGGTCAAATCCCGATGAACTAATACATTCGAACCCCAGGTATTTTGCCGGAGCCGAGTAAACAGTCGTGCGCAAAGTATCGAAAGCAGTGGCTGTAGCCGGACAGGTTACATGAAAAGCCGCTGGGGTTGCCACCACTTTAAAACTATATATATCACCAACAGCGCCAAAGGCGGTGTAATACAAACCGCTTATTGCTGAAATAGTGTCAATCGGGATACCGTTTGAATCTATTTCTACTGTAACCGGTTGGCAGATGGCTACATCTGACGAGTCTTTCGAACAATTACCATTTGCGTCATAATAGAATTTTGTGGAAAATGAATTACACAGAACATGGCTGTACGTAAACTGAAAAGAATCAATAACTGCGCTGCCGTTATGTAAAACGTGCTTAATTGCATACACGCCATTATTAGAATAACCATGACTGACAATAGCCAATCCGCTACTTAAAACGGTTGTACTATCCATATTCCCGTCACCGAAAAATGTCTTTAGATACATGCCTGCCGAATAATGGTTAGGTACCACCTGGATTTGCGGGCCACTACAATATTTGTCAATGTAGATCCTAAAGCTATCTGAAATGAAGGCAGGCGCATTTTGAATTTTACGGATACGGTTATTGACATCTCCGTCGGCAATATAGAGGTTTCCATTAGCATCTAATGTTAAGGCATTGGGGGCGTCTAATTGTGCTGCCGTTGCATCACCTCCATCGCCGCTAAAGCCTGAACTACCATTTCCGGCTATCGTGGTAATAATTCCTGATGAGTTAATTTTTCTTATACAATAATTATCCCTGTCTGCAATAAATAGTTCCCCAAACGAATTAACAGCAACCCCTCTAACATTATATATACTTGCCGCAGTAGCGTCGCCTCCGTCACCGCTATAACCAGCACTCCCATTTCCAGCAACTGTTGTAATAATCCCCGTCGTTGATATCTTTCTAATATTATATGCGCTTCCGTCTGTTACATAAATGTTCCCTGCATTATCGGTCGCGACTCCGCTTACGTATGTGAAGGTTGCAGCAGTCGCGGCTCCACCGTCACCGCTTGATCCCGAACCTCCATTTCCCGCAACTGTCGTAATAATTGCAGATGTATCTACTTTTCTAACTCTGTTGTTATGCCAATCCGCAATATAAATATTCCCAATATTGTCAATTGCAATTCCGTCAGGCCAATCTAACTCGGCAGCTGTTGCTGGCCCACCGTCGCCTGCATAGCCGTTGGTTCCATTTCCCGCAAAGGTTGTAATAATGCCAGATGTGTTTATTTTTCTTACTACATTATTATAACAATCAGAAATATAAATGTTGCCTGTATTGTCGACTACCAAACCAGTTGGACGGTGTAAGCTAGCTGCGGTTGCCGCCCCGCCATCCCCACTATAACCGCTACTTCCGTTGCCGGCCACTGTGGTAATTATTCCGGATGCGCTGATTTTCCGTATGGTATGATTCAGGTAATCTGCGATATAGATCTCGCCGCTAGCGTTAAAAGTTACACCCGCTGGCAAATTGAGCTCAGCCGCGGTTGCAGGCCCGCCATCGCCGCTATAGCCCGCGCTGCCATTTCCGGCAATGGTGGTTATCATCTGGGCATTTGAAACATTAAATGCAACTGCTGCAAGCAACAAAGAAAGAATCAGTTTTTTCACAGGCTGGTTATTTAGTACGAAATTAATACTTTAGATTCAGAACTAATAAATTTATTTGATTCTGAAATCTACCATTTCACAAACTTCCTCACCACATTCCCTTCCTCTCCCTTCAGATTAATAAAATATAACCCTGCAGGTAACGCTTGTATATTCAAGTGCGTGGTAGCTTTTGTCAAAAGCCCTTCTGATTGCACTGACCCCAAACTATTTGTAATGGAATATGACTGGTAAGTGCCTTCGGGTACTTTTATGTTCAGCTCGCTGTAAGTGGGGTTGGGGTAGATGTCGATTTTTTGGGCTTCTGTAACGACAGTTAGCCCGTTTATTGCCGGGCAGCCAATGGTGTTAGTGACCGTGTTCGTCATTACAACGGGGTTAACATCAAAATATATTCCTGCACGGTTAACAATATTTGTGCCGTTTGCAAGGCCCGCTTTTGTTTTGATATTAAAAATAACAGCTCCGTCGCATTCGCCGTGGTGGGAGCTGTCGCGCAGGTTGATTTTTGGGAAATCAAATTTCAGGATATTGTGTCCGGCCGCGTCTTTGAGTTTGGAGATATTCATTTCATGCGAGCTTAGCACGAGCCTCATAGTGGAAATGTCGACATTATCAGACAATGTATCCATTACGTAAATGTTGTGTGCCGTGTCGTTGCCGGTGTTTTCGAAGTGGATAGTGTATTGCAATTGGGTGGGGGATACACCAGACGCTATGCAGCCGGCGGGGGATACGGATATGTCATTGGGGTCGTAACCTGAACGGGCGGTGTCGACAATTACGACAACGTTATTTGATGTATCAGAATCACCAGTGTCTGGCGTAATATCAATATTGGAATTGACCGTATCACCGGGGGTTAATATGGAGCCGGAGACTTCAAGATGGTAATAAAGGTGCGTTGGAGCGGCAGCTGCGCTGGTAAGTGCGCTAATATTCCAGGTGATTGAGGTTGCGGTTGTTGAAGCAGGCGTAGGGCTGGCAGTTTGATATGCATGTTTTGGGCTGTACCTAAGTGTGACCGTGGCGTTAACGGGCGGACAAGCATTATTAAACGCATATATATCACCTGTGTGAGCATGTACACCTGTTCTCACCGCTGAGGAAACAACACCTAAGTCATATCCTGTGACAGTAGTACATTCCATGCCGATGCTCTTTGCAGAATCTGAATGGGCAGTTCCACTGATGGTGTCATAAATAATTCCGGAAGAAGGGCAGGTAATGTGGTAAGCGGCAGGTGGTGCTATCACTTTAAAAGCATAGACATCGCCTGGAACGCCATAGGCAATGTAATACAGGCCACCCGTAACGGAAAGTGTATCGACCGGAATGCTGTTCGAATCTACCTCAACAAGCGACGACTGAGCAACAGAGAAATCGGTACTATCGTTTATACAGTTGCGGTTGCCGTCATAGAAGAGTTTTACCTGGAAGGCATTACACAAAATATAACTGTAGCTGTATGTAGTGCTGTCAATTGCAAGGCTGCCGTTGTAAAGAACATGCTTGATGGAATAAACGCCTGAGGCCGCATAGGAATGGTTTAAGACGGCATATCCTGAAAAAGAAGAGAATGTATCAGATTGGACACTTCCATCGCCAAACCATGTTTTAGCTTGCAATCCGGCAGAATAATGTAAAGGAATAATAGTGATGGACGGCCCGGTGCAAAGTGAATTGATGTAAACTGAAAAGCTGTCGGCAGTGGAAGCGGGTGCACCCGGTCCGGTTATCCTGCGTACCCGGTAGTTATACCTGTCGGCAACATAAATGTTATTAAGTCTATCAACACCTGTCCCCCATGTATCAGTTAACGAAGCGGAAGTTGCGGGAACACCTTCCCCTGAAGACGATCCACCGCCCGCAAGCGTACTGGTGGTGCCTGAAGGCGCAATTTTACGAATTCGTCCGTTGTGAAAATCTGCGATATACAAATTACCATAACTATCTAAACATAATTCGCTGGGCTCAGCAAAACTAGCTGCTGTAGCCGGGCCACCATCTCCGCTATATCCATACGAACCGTTTCCGGCGTAAGTGCTAATGATTCCCGAGGCATCTATTTTACGGATTCTGTAATTGTACCGGTCTGCCACATACATATTGCCAAGGGCATCAAAGCATAAGCCATCAGGCGATTGTAATTGTGCAGTAGTGGCAGCCCCACCGTCACCACTAAATCCTGCGGAACCCGTGCCTGCATAAGTACTGATAATACCAGTAGTAGTCACTTTTCTCACAACCGCGTTAGCTTCATCTCCAATATAGAAATTACCGCTAAAATCTAAGCATATGCCATGTGGGCTGTTCATTTGCGCAGCAGTGGCAGGCCCGCCATCTCCGCTGTAACCTGCTGAACCAGTACCTGCAACTGTGGTGATAACACCAGTGGCGGCAACTATTTTGCGAATACGGTTACCATCAATAAGATATATATTGCCGGATATATCGGCGATAAATTCACCTAAACTTAACGAAGCGGAAGTTGCTGGTATTCCGTCGGCCGTTGAGCTGCCCCCTCCGGCGATAGTGCTGATAATACCCGATGGGTTTATCTTGCGAATACGCCCGTTTTGATTGTCATTAATATAAATATTGCCACTACCATCAACAGAAACACAACCTAAAGCTTCCGCCATTTGAGCGGCAGTTGCCTGCCCGCCATCTCCGCTGAACCCTGAAGAGCCACTGCCGGCAATAGTGTTAATGTAACCCACCTGTGCATGGCCTAACAAGGGAAATAGGAAAAAAGAAAAAAATAGCTTTTTCATAAAGGTGAAGGAATATTAAAAGATATGAAGATGTCAACCGTATTGCAAAATACGTGCCAAAATTTTGTTAAACAGCAATAATGAAAATAATATTTAAAGAGACAGTCATTTTTGGTATTTTGGTTGGGTAAGATGAAAACTTTTGATCCGGCAAAATGATGTACGAACGCTGTCCCTCTACAATTTCGCAGTTTTATCACTAAGCATTATCTTTGTCTTTCATCGAATTGCTTATAGAATATTATGCTGCCATTAGCTACTACATCTAAGTCGTCCAGGTTGTCGTTTGAGGAGTTTAAGCAGGAAGCGCTGGATGATTACCGCATGGCGGTAGCCAGCCGTGAGGCCAGCCTGATAGGGCGGCGGGAGGTTTTGACGGGTAAAGCTAAATTTGGCATCTTTGGCGATGGCAAGGAGCTGGCGCAGATTGCGGCGGCCAAGTGCTTTTTGCCCGGCGATATCCGCTCCGGTTATTACCGCGATCAGACCCTTATGTTCGCTACAGGCATGAGCGATATCCAAAAATTCTTCGCCCAGCTTTATGCCGACCCGGATCTCGATCATGAACCAAGCACCGCTGGCCGCATGATGAACGGGCATTACGGTACCCGCTGGCTCGATGAGAACGGTGACTGGAAGGACCTCACTAAAGCGCCCCAGAGCAGCAGCGATATATCGCCGACCGGCGGGCAAATGGTGCGCGCATTAGGTTTGGCCTGTGCGTCAAAAATGTACCGTAATGTACAGGAGCTGCAATCGGGCTTTGAAAAATTTACTAATAATGGTAACGAAGTTATTTTTTGTACCATAGGCGACGCCTCCACATCGGAGGGGTTATTCTGGGAATCGGTAAACGCCGCAGGCGTGCTGCAGGTACCTATGGCTATTTTTGTGTGGGACGACGGATACGGCATATCTGTTCCGCGTAAATACCAAACCACAAAGAACTCCATCTCCGACGCGCTTTCGGGCATGCAATGGGATGAGGAAACCGGGGGCATCAATATTTACACGGTCAAGGGCTGGGATTATGCAGCGCTTGTCGATACTTTTCAGAGAGGCATAGAGCGGATAAGGAACACCCATACCCCGGCTATCTTCCATGTACAGGAAGTAACGCAGCCGCAGGGCCACTCTACATCGGGCTCCCACGAGCGGTATAAAAGCAAGGAGCGACTGGACTGGGAAAAGGATATGGATTGCATTACAAAAATGCGGGACTTCCTCGCTACTAATGGAATAGCTGATGATACCGAACTTATTGCTATAGAAGATGAGGCCAAGGCCGAAGCACGCAACGCCAAGCAACGGGCATGGGAAGATTTCCTGAGGCCGGTAAAGGAACAGATAATTGAGGCGACAACTTTATGCAACCAGGTTGTTTACGAAACCGGCGCACATGCACGCGACATTGCGGCGCTTGTGCATGAGCTGAATTCGATAAAAGAGCCTATTCGCAAAGATGTGATGCAGACAGTACGAAAAGTGCTGGGGCTTTGTACCAACGAAGGGCAGGCGGTACGGACACTGCGCAATTTTTATGAGCGGATAAAAACAGATAACAAGCAAAAATTTTCGTCGCACTTATATTCCGAAAGCCGCGATAGTGTTATGAAGGCGGTAGAAGTGCCCGCGCAGTTCAATACGTCGTCACCCATGCTGAATGGCTACGAAATACTGAATAAATTTTTTGATCATATTTTTGCCACCAACCCTGCTGTAGTTGCCTTTGGCGAGGACCTCGGCAAAATTGGGGACGTGAACCAGGGCTTTGCAGGGTTGCAGGATAAATACGGCGCATTGCGCATTTCTGATACCGGTATCCGCGAAGCTACTATAATTGGGCAGGGTATCGGCATGGCTATGAGAGGATTACGCCCTATTGCCGAAATTCAGTATCTTGATTATCTGCTGTATGGCCTGCAGCCGCTCAGCGACGATGTCGCCACCCTGCAGTACCGCACAAGGGGAGGGCAGAAGTGCCCGCTGATCGTCCGCACCCGCGGGCACAGGCTGGAAGGGATATGGCACAGCGGTTCACCCATAGGTATGATCATTAATGCGCTCAGGGGTATGTACCTGTGTGTGCCGCGTAATATGACGCAGGCTGCTGGCATGTATAACACCCTGCTTAAAAGCGATGAGCCGGGCATTGTGATTGAATGCCTGAATGGCTACCGGCTGAAAGAGAAGCTGCCGGCTAACTTAGGGGAATATTCCGTTCCCTTCGGCATACCTGAGGTGATAAGGGAGGGTAGTGATGTAACAATCGTTTCTTACGGTTCCACTTTAAGGATCATTGAAGATGCCATCACTCACTATCTTGAACCACAGGGAATTAGCTGTGAAGTAATTGATGTGAGAACCCTGCTGCCTTTCGATATAAACCATTTGATCGCCGAGTCGCTCAAGAAGACCAACCGGATAGTATTTATCGATGAGGATGTACCGGGTGGAGCGAGTGCCTACATGTTTCAGCAGGTAATGGAAAAACAGAATGGTTTCCGCTGGCTCGATGTTGCGCCGCGCACCATTACTGCCAATGCCCACCGCCCGGCATATGCCACAGATGGCGATTACTTCTCCAAGCCCAATGCAGAAGATATAGCTGCGGTTATTGAGGAAATGATGAGGGAGTAAAATAGGTCGGATTGTCCAATGAAATGAAACGTTGGGGCAGGAGGCACCCAAGGACTGTCACCGGTTCTTTTTCTCCAAGCCTGTGACAGGCGCCCGCAAGGGAGAGCCCCTACGTATTTTTACACGGACATTTTCACATCTGTTTTTACCCGGTCCCTAAAGGGTGATATGTTTGTTGCATAATGTGTACCCCGTCCCTGAAGGGTGATATGTTTTGTTGCATTATTTGCTCATTATTATTTGATAACATGATTACGAAACATGTCACCCTTTAGGGACGGGGTGAATCCGGGCAGATGACCTTTTTGAATGAATGAGGTTCAACTAAAAGCAAATATGCAAACAAAATCCGTGATTTTCTTAGGCTCCAAGCCGATAGGGTATGAGTGTTTTTCGTATCTCATCAGGCAGCAGGACAGCCTGAATTTTAAAATTGCCGGATTAATGACCCATGCCCGGAAGGAATTTGGCGAGGGCCATGAGCTTGCCGCTCTGGCAGTGCAAAATGGTATTCCACTAATTGCAAGCCTCGAGCTTCTGCCTGACTGTGATATTATCTATTCCGTGCAATATCACGAGATATTAAAGGCAGAGCATATTGCAAAAGCCCGGCAGGGAGCGGTTAATCTGCACATGGCGCCGCTGCCTGAATACAGGGGAAGCAACCAGTTTTCCTTTGCCATATTAGATAAAAAAACAGAGTTCGGAACAACCATTCATAAAATTGATACGGGTATCGATAGCGGTGATATCCTCTTCCAGAAAAGGTTTCCGATACCGGAGAACTGCTGGGTAGGGGAGCTGTACAAACGCACCTATGATGCTTCGATCAAACTTTTTTGCCAGACATTGCCGAATCTTATTACTGGTAATTATCAGACTGTTTCACAGAAGCTGCTGATAAGCAAGTACGGTACCAGTTTACATTTCCGCAAAGAAATGGCAGACATTAAGAAAATAGACCTCGATTGGGATAAAGATAAAATTGAGCGCCATATACGGGCGACGTCGATGCCGGGCTTTGAGCCGCCTTATTGTATTGTCGATGGGGAGAAGGTTTTATTGCAGAGGGTAAATGCATAAAATTATCCTGCATTTGTATGCTCGGACTATAGTAACGCCGGATTTAGTATTTTTAGGTCCGCAATATGCTTGAAATCTTTCTCATTTATTGTAATTAAGGTATAGCCATAAGTTAATGCTGTTGCGGCAATAATTGCATCCGGAGTCTTTATTTTTTTTCCTTTGCGAATAGACACACAATTCATTATTACATCCGAAGTAATCTCATAAATATGAGCGTCTTCAATGAAATTCTTAACGTGTCCAATTTTAACAGCGTCATCAATATCCCAGCAAAGCAATTCAATTTGGCTGATAACAGACAAATTTGGGATATTGTTAATAACCATATCTACAAACGACATGCCATTTGGCGGCAACAAAAAAGATAAATAGTCCGATACTGCATTTATGTCTATCAGATATTGTTCCATTCATCCCGCATTTTATTAATGTGCTCATTCAGGTTTTTTCCATCCTCTTTCGACAAGACGCCCCGGTATTTATCTGATAGTTTTTGCCCGGACACAGGCTTATCGGTAATCAAGCGGATAATGTTCATTGCTTCAAGGTCCTGAAGTAATTGCATCGCTTTATTGTGGGTTAACTCTATGCTTATTGTTTCCGCCATAAGTGCTCATTTCAGTAGTACTAACTTACACAAATATACCGATTTTTACGCTAATTGCACTCACGGCTGCGGAAAGCTGTGGCGTCTATCAGGACATCTGCCCTGCGCTAATTTCTTCTTGTTACATTCTTTTGTGTGGAGGCGCATTTTTAAGGCGGATGAGGGACCTCACAGCAGTTGCTGCAAATAAATTTTTTCATAGTCGCAATCCTTCGTATTTTTCACCATGTCCCTGTTTTTCCTCGATGAGTCCCTTTGGTTTCCGCCTGTTGAAGAAGCGGAGGAAGATGGCCTGCTGGCTATAGGTGGCGATCTCGGTGCGGAAAGATTATTGCTCGCCTACCGGAGCGGCATATTCCCGTGGTACAGCGAAGATGAGCCGCCGATGTGGTGGTGCCCCAATCCCCGTTTTGTATTGTTCCCCCATGAGCTGAAGGTGAGCAAAAGCATGAAGCAGGTATTAAAGTCAGGCGCTTTTGAGTTTACCTTCAACACAGCGTTTGATGATGTGATTAAAAATTGCATGAAAGCGCCAAGGCCGGGGCAGGGCGGCACATGGATCAGCAACGATATTGTAGCGGCATATACCCGGCTGCACCGCCTTGGTTACGCGGTGAGTGCAGAGGCATGGTGCAATGGCGAATTAGTTGGCGGGCTGTATGGCATAAAAATAGGCGACGCCTTTTTCGGTGAAAGTATGTTCGCGAAAATGAGTAACGCAAGCAAGTTCGCATTTATTAACTGTGTCGGTTTGCTGGAGCAGGATGGCATTGGCCTGATCGATTGTCAGGTGTACACGCCTCATCTTGAAAGTCTCGGCGCACGGATGATCGATAGAGCTTTGTTTCTAAAGTTAATTAAGAGACTAATGCATATTTCGGAATAAACTTCCCTCTCAGGCAGGATTGCCGGTCTGGTTTGAAACATATATGTTGTATATAAGTGTGTGTCTGTAATAGGAAAACCCATTTTTGTTTCCTAATTTTATTGGCTAATCTTTTATTAACAAAAGTGGGTTTAATGATTATTTGAATTCCTAAAATTATATACCTGCATGGTGGAAGCATTTGAAATTAGCAAGACGACTTATATGAACCTGTTAAGTAACCTGCCGGGTGTGTTCTACCGTTGCCATAACGACAGCAGCCGGACAATGATCTATTTATCAGAGCATTGCGAAGAACTGACGACATATCAGCCGGCCGAGCTTTTATTTAATAAAGCCATTTCCTTTCAGGAATTGATTCATTCTGATGACCGGAAGTGGGTTAGTGAAGAATTTAACAATGCTATTGGGGACAAACGGCTTTTTAAGGGAGAATACCGTATTGTATGCCGTCGAGGAATTATACGCTGGATACGGGAAATAGCTAACGGTATTTATAATGAAGAAGGAATATTTGAATTTGTTGAGGGGTATATGGAGGACTCGACGGCGGAAAGAGAGATGCCAGTTTTATCCCGCTCATTTTCGTCGTATAAAAACGCGGTAAATACAGGCTCGTTAGTTTCTATAACAGATATCAATGGCAACATTACTTTTGCCAACGATCTTTTTTGTCATTATTCTCAATATTCGGTTAATGAGCTGATGGGTAAAAACCACCGCATTGTCAGTTCCGGTTTCCATTCGCGGGAGTTTTTTACTGAGTTGTGGCAGACCATCGGGCTCGGGAAGATATGGCGGGGAGAGATAAAAAATAAGGCGCGAGATGGCTCTTATTACTGGGTGGATACGGTGATCTCGCCCATTTTCAATGAAAAAAATGAGATAACGGAATTTCTTTCTATAAGGAACATAATTACCGATAAAAAAGAAGCCGAAGAGAAAATGAGGGTGCGGGAAGAGCGCTACCGCTCTTTATTCGAGCGAAACCTTGCGGGTGTTTACAGGGCCAGCCTCGATAACGTAATACTCGAATGCAACGATGCGTTCGCCACTATTCTGGGCTTTAATTCGGCGAAGGAAATTATCGGGAAGCAAGTGCGCGAGCTATATACAAACTTATCATATTCCGATTTCGTTGCGGAGGTTCAGGATAATAACGGGAAAATTACCGGCTACGAAAGCCAGATAATAACAGCTAACGGACAGAAAATATACCTGCTGGAAAACGCCTCGCTCATAAAGAATGAAAGCGGCGAAGTGGAGCTAATGGAAGGAACACTGATTGATATTACCCTCAAAAAAGAGGCCGAAAAATCATTGGTCAAAAGCCAGCAGCGTTACAAGAACCTGTTGCATAATATCAACGACGGCTTTATGGTAGATGATGTAAATGGCAAGGTAACCTTTGCAAACGGCCGTTATTGCGAAATATTCGGGTTGAAAAAAAGTGATCTTGAAGACCTTGTGCTGGAAGACTACATAGCTCCCGAATACCGGCAGGTATTGCGCGACAGGCATGACAGAAGGATAAAAGGAGAGGAAGTGCCGGACACTTTTGAGTATGAAGGTTTAAGGAAAGATGGTGAACGGATATGGGTGGAAGTGCGCGTGAATCCTATAATAGAATATGGCGAAACAAAGGGAACGCAGTCAATTATTAGAGACATCACTGAAAAGAAAAGCAAGGAATTTGAATATAAAAAACTCGCTGAGCTCAACCGTAAGATCATTGATTCATCGGACGAGCTATTTTATGTTATTGAGATCAGGGACATCCATTCATTCGAAAACCCACTGATCTATGTATCGAATAAGGTAGAAGAAATGTATGGGCTGACTGAAGAAGAGCTCATGAACAGCCCTGCCGCATGGTTTGCAGCCATTCATCCCGATGATGTGGAACTCGTTATTGAGAGCACAAAAATATTATTCGACTTGAAACAGCCGGTTTCACGCATATACAGGAACAAACATCATGCAACAGGCGAGTATATATGGCTGTATGATTTTGTAAAGCCAATAATGGATGAGCATGGAGCAATAAAAGAGCTCTTCGGGTCGATCAAGAATATTTCGGAGTTAAAGAACAAGGAAGCGGAACTTAAAAAGACCGCTAACGAGCTCAATAACAGGTATAACGAACTGATGCAGTTCAATTATATTGTTTCGCATAACCTGAGGTCGCCTATTGCCAATATTATAGGGCTCTCAAATGCGCTGGATATTCAGGCCATCGGTTCTGAAGAGCGGCCTAACATTATTAAACATATTAAGGCTTCAACGCTCAAGATGGATAATCTGATCAATGACCTTAACATGATTTTGACCACCCGTTCCGCGTTAAATACCAGGAAAATAACGGTATCAATACCGATGCTCCTGCTAAGTATTTCAGATACGCTCGAAAAGCAGGTACTCGAATCAGGCACCATAATTAATACAGACATTTCTGAAGATGCCGAAGAGATATTTACGATAAAGAGCTATATGGAAAGCATAATTTATAATCTCATAAGTAATGCCATAAAATATAAATCACCCGACAGAACTCCCCAAATATCTGTTTCGGCAAAGAAAGAAGCGGGCAATTTTATATTGAAAGTAGCCGATAACGGCATTGGAATAGATATGGACAAGCACAGTAAGTACCTGTTTGGCTTATACAAACGATTTAATGTAGAAACAGAGGGCAAGGGGCTTGGCCTGCACATGACGAAGGCGCAAATAGAAACGCTTGGCGGAACAATTACAGTTGAAAGCGAGCCCGGCAAAGGGTCTGTATTTACGGTCACACTGCCTGTTCAATGATTATGAAAAAAATACTACCAACTCTGCTACTATTTGCAGTTGCATCATGGAGCATTTATGCAAATGCGAAAACAAAAGGCGCTGAAAACCATCCCACCTTTGCAAGATGGGCTGTAGAAGGAAACTTTATGTACGGCAGTTTTTCACAAAGCAATGTGGCTTCGGTTCTCGTTTTTTTAAATTTTTCACCAGACCGCAAATGATGATATAGGTCAGGTATCCCGTTCCCATTATCCGGTAATTTTGCAGCTATGAGCTCAGGAAACAGGGATATAGGAACTTTGGAAGATATTCAATTGCTGGTAAATACTTTTTATCAGCGCGTAAGGGAGCATGAATTGTTAGGCCCCATTTTCAATGGCATTATTGGCGACCGCTGGCCGGTCCATCTCGAAAAAATGTACCGCTTCTGGCAGACCGTACTGTTGGGTGAGCACACCTATTTCGGCAGCCCTTTTCCGCCTCATGCAAAATTACCGGTTTCCCAACAGCATTTTGATGCCTGGCTGGCGTTGTGGCACACTACAGTTGATGCGCATTTTGCCGGCCCGATAGCTGATGAAGCCAGGTGGCGCGGAGATAAAATGGCCGTAATGTTCCTTTCAAAAATTGAGTATTACCGGAATAATGATGGGGTGGCGCTGATGTAGGTTAAGCTTACGTCTTCCCTTAAAACAAGCTCTTCGTATTATATACCTTATCCTCATTTCCGTTCTTTACAGAAAAGCTGAAGCCGGGCTGGAGGGAGTAGCCGCCGTATTCGCCGCTTTTGCTGAGGGCAAGAAAGCCTACCTGTATATTTTTCAGGTCGGCAGGTGTGTTTTTTGCTGCAATCCGTTCAACCGCAGCTTTGCAGGCTTGTTCCGGGTGCATGCCCTGACGCATGAGTTCTACAACGAGGTGGGAGCCAACAATACGCAATACTTCTTCGCCAAGCCCCGAGCATGTTGCCGCGCCAATTTCATTATCCACATAAAGCCCTGCGCCAATAATAGGGGAGTCGCCTATGCGGCCGTGCATTTTATAGGCGAGCCCGCTGGTGGTGCAGGCGCCGCTCAGGTTGCCGTTTTTATCCATAGCTATCATACCTATGGTGTCGTGGTTTTTTTCGTCGCCGGCCCTGCCTCCGGTTTTTTTATAGGGTTGGTTCTCTATGTTTTTCTGTGGCTGGTATTCCGATGTTTTGAGCCATGCTTTCCATTCCAGCTCACTTTTTTCGGTCAGGAGGTTTTCTTTTTTAAATCCATTGGCAAGCGCAAGCTGCAGCGCACCTTCGCCGGCTATCAGAACATGCGGTGTTTTTTCCATTACGAGGCGGGCAACGGACACCGCATGAACAATATGCTCGAGGCAGGCCACCGCGCCGCAGCGGCTGTTTTCATCCATTATGCAGGCGTCCAGTGTTACGCGGCCATCCCTGTCGGGGCGGCCGCCAAGGCCAACACTTTGGTTTTTAGGGTCGGCCTCAGGTATCTTTACCCCCGCTTCAACCGCATCGAGCGCCCGCCCGCCGTTTTTCAAAACCTCCCAGGCCCCTGCATTTGCGGCCTGGCCAAAGTCCCAGGTGGAAATGACGAGGGGGTTATCTTTCAGGGCAGGCCGTGGGTTATTTTTGGGATGCGGCTGCTGGGCAAACAGGTTCCTGCCGCTTGCCAGCAGGGCAGAGGCGACGGCGGAAAATTTCAGGAAAGATCTCCGGTCGGACATGTAAGCTGTTTACGACGAACAAGGTAGGTTTAATTTGGTAAAAAAGCGTGCTGCACTTCGGGGCTATATCTATTAAGTTATCCACACAGTTGATCCGCTTTCAGCTCAGTCGTCCCAGAATTCGGTGCCGTTTTTGTCAATATAGCCGAGTTCGTCATCTACCTCAACAAGCGCCAGACCGTCCTGGAAACTATCAATGAAATCTTCGTATTTGCAGGGAATGACCAGTTCTCCGCTTTCCAGCACATTGGGATCCTAAGCTTAGAATTCCACGTGGACAAGTTGTCGC
>JADMIO011319581.1_pt1 | contig 18472 bp, 14 predicted proteins | sample 8958161 | NCBI WGS metagenome assembly JADMIO01 (sample SAMN16585339, study PRJNA669376) | soil metagenome | isolation source: Crop rotation soil | place: USA: Cullars Rotation, Alabama | collected 2011 | reverse complement strand
CGACTTCAAGTCACGTGAATTCCAAGCTTCGGATCCCACTGTGCTGGAAAGGTCGGCGGCCGCTTGGCTCGGTTTGCGCAGCGCCATAACAGCCAGAGGCAATGGGCTGAGAAAGCCGGGAAGGTGCTGGCCGATGAGCCGCCGTCAACCGAGGCCGGTTCCGGCGGCGGGCTGTTCGGATCTCCCACGACCCGGCCGGCTAACGGAGGCGGTTGATCGGTGACGGGGAGAGATGGCGCTTACTACCACGTTTGCCGGTGTGAATCGTTGAGGGATCAACCCGCCGCCCGTTGTCCCGCGGTCTGACCGCTGCCCAGGTCAACCAGCACCTGGCGCGGCTCGACGGCGGGGATGTCGATCCCGCTGAGGACGCGGACGAACTCGCCGCCCAGGGCGTACAGGTCGCGGGCCAGGGGTTGCCAGTAGGCGACGGCCGTCAGGACCGCCAGTGGCCGAAGGGATCGCGAGCCTGATGTCGTGTTGCCGGCGGTTCCGTGCCGTTCATCGAGGGTCTCGTCATTCCCCGGCGCGCCGATCAGCCGCGAACGCGGGAGCAGGGTGATGAACTGCGTATCGAGTGGCAGGCGGCGGGGCAGCATGAAGCGCAGACCTCCGCGCGACATGTCGCGGACCGGCACGGCCAGGGGCGGCCCGTGGGGGGCGTCGAGGCCGTCCGGGCAGGGAATGATCGTGAAGCGGGTATCAAGCAGCGTACGTGGCTCGCGCCGCTGGCCGCCGCTCCCCGCGGTCATTACGGCCGTGCCGAGCAACTCGATCATTCCGTCGAATACCTGGTCCGAAAGGAGCATAATCTTCACGTCCCCTGCACAGTCTTCGCTTGTCGGTCCCCTTCGACTCATCGGGACGGCAACGCGAAGACATTCGCCGCGCCGCGGCGCGGGGAGAGGCCCCGGGGCGGTATCGGCAATCGGACCGACGTCCGAGAATGCGCAAGTACGTGCAACTGGCGCGCCAACCATCGACGGACGGTCAAATAATTGGTTGAATTCTGCCCCGCAAACGCAGCCGACGGCCGCGCAGTCGGCCGCGCCGCCACGGGCTGGTTTGTTTCGCGTGTCGCCTGCACAGCCGACACATGCGCCCCATTCGTTGCGGCTTGGCATCGCGTGAGTTGGCCGCGCGCACACACGCCACGATCGCCGCCCGACGCGGTATGGAACACTGAACTTTCTGCCTCTCGAATGCACTGAATAGATGAGATGACGCTCAGTCCTCAGACATATCGCCACCTCGCCGACGCCCTGGTGGTCTTTCACCTCGGATTCGTCGCGTTCGTCGTCACCGGCGGGTTGCTGGTGCTGCGCTGGCGACGGGTCATGTGGCTGCACCTGCCGGCCGCCGCGTGGGGCGTGTTCGTCGAGTTTTCCGGCTGGATCTGCCCGCTGACTCCCCTGGAGAACCAACTTCGCGAATCGGCGGGGGAACTGGCATATCGGGGGACGTTCGTTGACCACTACATCAAGCCGGTGCTCTATCCGGAGGGGCTGACGCGCCAGGATCAGTTCGCGTACGGCACACTCTTTTTCCTCGTCAATGCGGCGTGTTATGCGACGATCATCTACAGGCGGCGAAAGGCCCGCCGGGCCGTTGCAGCCGCTGCCAGCGCCGCGGTTGGTACGGCGGCTGACGCCGCTGCACCGCCGCGCCAGCCCGATGGCGCAGCCGAAGGCGATGCAGGTCATGCCGCCGCCGCGGCTGAACCGCTCATTTCTCCGCGATAGCCGCAAGCCCCGCCAGCGGCGCATGCCGAGCAGTCGACACATCTCTCTTAAGTCAAGCTCAGCCAGGGACGACGCTAAGGATAACGGTGCGCTGCGCTGGTCCGCGCGATTCTCGGACGTTGCAGGCCGCGCCCCGGTATACGACTAATCCATGTTGACCTTGCTACGCCCATCCACCATGACGTCCAGATTCCGCCTGCGGGGCGGCCGAGGCGGCGGCGGGCACTCGCTGCTGGAGTTGGTGATGGTGCTGGCGATCCTCGCATTTATGGCGGCGATCGCCCTGCCGCGGTACGCGAGCGCCCTGGCGCGATACCGCGCCACCGCCGCCGCCAACCGGCTGGTGTCGGACCTGGCGCTGGCGCGGATCAGCGCGCGGACTACGAACAGCACGCAGACAGTCGATTTCGCATCGCCGTCGCTGGGTTACACGCTCGCCGGCCTGACCGACCCGGATCGGCCCGCGTCCTCGTACATCGTGGACCTCACCGGCTCGCCCTACCAGTTGACCGCGCTGAGCACGGACCTCAAGACCGTCGGCACGTCGACGCCCGTCACGTCTGTGGGGTTTGATCGGTTCGGCTCGCCAAACGCCACCGGCACCATCACCGTGACGTGCGGCGTTGCCCAGCGGAGCGTGACGATCGACGGCAGCACCGGGAGGGCAACCGTCCAATGAAACGCCTGCGTCGCTCCATACGCTCAGGTCCAATGCCGGCGTCGATGACGCGCGGCACGCGAAGGCCGCTGCGCGCCCGCCGCCGCGCGGGCTTGAGTTTGGTCGAGGCGGTCGTCAGCGTCGTGATCACCGCGATCCTGATGCTGGCCGTCGGGCAGGCGCTGCGGTTCGCGCTGATCTCGGCCGGCGCAGCGCCCTCGACCGGCGCGACCAACAGCGTATCACAGGGGTTGGCATCGGATGTCGCCGACCAGATCGCGGCGGACCTGAACGTCGCCCTGGATTTCACCGAGAAGACCGCGACGGCCGTCACGTTCACCGTTCCCGACCGCGACAACGACGGCAACCCGGAGAAGATCCGGTATGCCTGGTCAGGCGCCAGCGGCTCGCCCGGCAAGACGCCGCCCATTCCGGCCTACACGCTGACCCGCGAGCTGAACGATGGGACGTGGGTGGCGCTGGCGTCGGACGTGCGGACGTGCAATTTCAAGCTGCTGTACCGTTCGATGTCGCCCCCCGCCGCCCTGCCGGCCGAGAGCCTGCTGCTGTCGTACGGGATCAGCGACTTCACCGGACAGTCGGATTACTGGGTCACCTCCGCCGCGTCCGTCGCCGAAGCATTCAATCCGCCGGTTTCGCTTGGCGCCAGTTCCTGGTCGATCACGCGGATCAAGATGCAGCTCAAGTGCGATGCGACGTACGATGGGATCATCAAGGTTCAGGTACGCACGGCGGATGCGCTGCTCCTGCCCACATCCACCGTGCTCGAGGAAGTCCTGGTGCCAGAGGAGGCGTTCGCCGACCAGTACCAGGCGATCGAGATCCCGTTCACGAAGCTGACGAACCTTAGCACGTCGCAGCCGCTGGCGATCGTGATTTCCGGATCCGCCGGGACGACCAACCTCGCGGGTGTGGCCTGGAGCGGTGCCCTCCTCGGCATCCCGCTGGGGACTGGCTACACCACGAACAGCGGCGGCGGGTGGGGACTATCGAACCCGCTGGCTTCGCTGCGTTATGCGGTTTATGGACGGGTGACCCCATAGCTGAATGTGCACTGTGACGAATCGCGCGACCCTTCATCCTCGTCTCTGTCCGCGCGGCTCGCGCCGCGGCCGTAGCGGCTTCACGCTGGTCGAAGCGACGATCGCCGTCGTCATCGTGAGCGGGCTGCTGGTGATGACGATGTCGGCGTTCGGCGCGATCGGGCGTGCCCGCAAGCTGCAGGCGGATCGGCAGCAGGCGCTGGCGCTGGGCGAGCAGTTGATGACCGAGATCCTCCAGTGCTATTTCCAGGAACCGACGACCGGCGCCGTAAATGCTACGCGGCCGCTGTACAACGACGTGGACGACTACAACGGCTACACCGACAGCCCGCCGAAGTCGAAGGACGGCACGGCGCTGGCCGGATGCACGGGTTGGTCGCGCTCGGTGTCGGTGGCTTCTGTGCAGGTGAATGACCCGTCCATCACACAGAGCGGGACGGGCCTGAAGCGGGTGACTGTCACGGTGACGGGCCCCGCCGGGCGGACGTGGACGATGCAGGGGTTTCGCTCGCGGTACGGCCCGTACGAGCTGAGCCCGACCGCGACCACCAACTACCTGACCTACTCGGCCGTCGAGCTTCAGATCGGCGCCAACGGGCAGACCGTGCGGCGAACGGCGCACCCGCTGAACGTCACGACGTCACAGTAGGGGAGTAGGCAGAGGGCAGAGGGCGAGAATCGACGCTACAGGACGGTACACAGGGCATTCAGATGAGATCCAGTCCGAGGAGCATGTCGAGGCAGCTCATGCCACGCGGCGGAATTCGCCGGCGTCGCGGGTCGGTCTACGCGCTGGTTCTTGGCATCGCGATCCTCGTTACGGTGGTCGGGATCGGCGCGCTGTCCGTCACTCGCCTGAACGCCCGGGCGGCAACGGCGAGCGACGACTGGAACGAGGCGGGGATCCTGGCGTTCTCCGCGTGCGAGCAGGCCCTGGCCAAGCTCAACACCGTCGCCGCCGCGGCGCCGTACACCTGGCGGGCGAGTTACACCAGCGGAACGCCGGTCGCGGCGGTCACGATGGGGCGGGGGACCTATCAGTGGGAGCTGGTCGATCCGAGCGATGCGAACCTGGCCAATGACTACACCCAGTCATTCACGCTCTACGGCATCGGCCGCGTCGGCAAGGCCACCCGCGTTTACAGCGTCACGGTGAACGCCGGCGGCACTGGGATCGATGCGCTGCGCGCGGCATATCACGCCGGCACGACGCTGACTGTCACCGGCACGACGACCGTCACCGGCGGCCCCGCTTCCTGCAACGGCCGCGCGACGCTCAACGCAAACCTGCGCGGCGACCTCGAAGCGGGCAGCAAAATCGGCACGGGCACCTACGGCGCCGGCAGCGTCATCCCCGCCGCCGCCAAGTCGCAGCCGTCGATCAACGCCTTCGAGTATTACAAGGCCAAGGCGACCAGCCTGCCCGGCGGGGCGGTGTCCGGCAACATCTTTCAGCCCGGCACGCTCACACCGTCCACCAACCCCTACAGTGGAAGCACCAACGCCGACGGCGTCTACTACCTTCGCCTGCCGAACGTGTCGTCGATCACCATCAACCCGTCTCGCATCATCGGCACGCTCATTATCGAAGGACACAGCAGCTCGACAGCGCAGTCGGTCACCATTCAGGCCGAGCAGTACTGGCAACCCTATCGCAGCGATTATCCCGTGCTGCTCGTGAAGGACGTGTCCACCTTCACGATCAACGGGTCAATGTCGCGCCTCAGTCAGAGTGGGAACTATTACCCATCCGAGATCCGCGGGCTGATTCATCTCTCCGAGACGACCAACGTCATCCTCGGCAACGGCTGCTACATCTACGGCGCGCTCATCACCGACAACGCCATGACCACCTCCGGCACGAATGCGGTGACGAACGATCCGAAGATCATCGCCAATCCCCCCTTTGGGTATCAGAAGGGCGATGTGCTGACGCCAGCGCCGGGCACCTGGAAGTGGGACGTGCTGCCATAGCCTCCGATTGCACGGATGCGAGGTCGATAATGTGTTGCGCAAGTCCAGTGCGGCCGGCGGTTACCCAGACCCACAGGCCTGCATAAACCTCATCGGCGGCAAGAATGAGCGGCGGCGGGGGGCTGAAGGGGGCGGATGCGGCTTGACTGACTGGCCGCGCTCCGATCGTGGGGTATAGTCAAGTCGTCCGCCTAACGGGATACCCGTCGCGAGTCGAGACGCCATTCGACACGGCCGCGGTATTCCAGACACACCCGAATCGACATCCCGGCGAATCGGCGCGGCCGCGCGTGCGGCCCACGGGCATCGTCTTGCCCGGCCGAGACGCCCTCGATCAACGGGCGTGCGTGTGCAATACGAGAGCGGCGGACGCTGGAATTCACAGGCCAGCTAACTGGAGGAATTGCCCATGAAGACTGCCCGACGCATTGCCGCCGCCGCTTTCCTGGCCCTCGGCGCCTCGCTTGGCCTGTCGGCCTCGACCGCCTCGGCCGGCATCAGCAATTGCGCGATCGCCGCCGACAGCTCGACCAGCCGCAATCACCTGGCCAACTTCGACGGCACCGCCAGCTACGACTCCGACGCCGGCAAGCTGACCATCACCCTGCACAATACGTCCAACCGCGGCTTCCTGACCGGCTTTGCCTTCAACGCCAAGGGCGACGCCAAGGCCAAGTACATGGACGGCGACGTCGTCGGCACCCGCCGCGATGAAGACGCCTTCGACAAGCTCGCGGTCGCGAAGAAGACCGGCATGGCCAAGCTCAAGCCCTTCGGCCTGTTCGAAGCCGGCGCCGGCCTCGACGGCAAGTTCAACGGCGGCAAGGGCATCAAGCGTGGCGTCGGCGCGGGCATGACCCGCACCTTCATGTTCGACGTCATCGGCGGCGGTGACATGAGCATCACCGACCTGCTCGGCGACGGCGCGTCGTTGCTGGGGAACTTCCGCGGTTTCAAGAAGGGCAAGAAGGACCAGATCGCGGCCCGGCTCACGCTGCTGTCGGAGAACATCACGCTCGACAATAACCCCGGCGGCAACAACAACCCCACGCTCCCGGGCACGAACCTGACCGAGAGCCCGACGAACACCGGCAAGCCCGGCGGCAACAATAACAACAACAACAACGGCGGCACGAACCCGCAGATCGATCTCCCGCCGGACCAGGGTGGCGATAACGGCGGCGTGCACGCGGTGCCCCTCCCCGCCGGCGCCTGGACTGGCCTGGGCACGATGGCCCTGATGGGCGCCGCCGGCCTCCGCCGCATGTTCGGCCGCCGCTCGATCGCGTGAGCTGTGCACGCGTATCCGAGCTGAAGCAACGAATCATTCTCATATCCGAGCCGCCGATCCCTGGGGGGATCGGCGGCTTGCTTGTTGGGGCGGCGTTGAAAATGAGAGGTGAAACCGCACAATTTGAGATCTGAGATTGCAGATTTGAGATTTGAGATCTCAGATTTGAGATTCCAGATCTCAGATTTCGGCTTCAAGTCTTCATGGCCGCCCGTCATCGGGAGTGAACGCATGCGACTCATCCGTCTCTGTCTCACAGCCTATCTGGCCCCGTGCCTTCTGTCGGCGGTAATCACCGTCGCTCTGGCGGGCGCGGCCGCACCCCCGCCGCCGCCGGCAGCGGCGGCGTCGCCCGCCGATGATGGCTTCGTCCCACTCTTCGATGGCAAGTCGCTGGAGGGCTGGGTCGTCACCGACTGCAAGGCCGCCGTCGAGGATGGCAAGCTCGTCATCCTCGAAGGCAATGGCTTCGTCCGCACCGAGAAGCGCTACGGCGACTTCGTACTGGAGCTGGAATGGAAGAACCGCAAGCCGGAGAAGTTCGACTCCGGCGTGTTCTTCCGGGCCAACCTGCCCGCCGCCGGTAAGCCCTGGCCGACCAACTACCAGATCAACCTCCTCGATGGCCAGGAGGGCACACTGGTGTATCACAAGCTCGGCAAGGCCGCCGGCCTGGCCAAGGCAGGCGAGTGGAACCGCATGCGGCTGAGCGCCACCGGTGCGACGGCCGTGCTCGAAGTGAACGGCAAGCCCGCGTGGAAGGTGGAGGACCTGAAGAACCTCGACGGGCACATCGGCATCCAGGTAGAGGTGCCAGGCGGCGGTCAGTTCGAGTTCCGCAACATCCGAGTCAAGGCGCTCACGCTGCCCACGACTGCTCCGGCGACGCAGCCGGCCGCCGCGCCGGCGCCGGCGAAGTAGGGATCGGACACGCCCTCATCCGGAACAGCGGTCCGATGCCTGTCATCCCGACGGGAGCGCCGTGCTGGTGCCGAGTTCCCTCGGGTCGCTACCGCTCCCCTCGGGATGACGGCTCGCGGTTTCGTAAGAGTTGAGTACCGAGCTCCCTCGCATGAAGGACCCACTCCTCCAGAAGATCGCGGACCGCTCGGCCGTTGTCGGCGTCATCGGCCTCGGCTACGTCGGCCTGCCGCTGGTCCGCGCCTTCCACTCCGCGGGCTTTCGTACGATCGGCTTCGACGTCGATCCGCAGAAGGTCGAAGCCCTGCGCGCGGGGCGCAGCTACCTGCGGCACCTTGGCGAGGAGCCGATCCGGGAGATGGCGCAGTCCGGCCGCTTCGAGCCGACAACCGACTTCGCGCGCCTGGCGGATGTCGATGCGGCCCTCGTGTGCGTCCCGACACCCCTCGGCCGCCACCTCGAGCCGGACATGCGCTACATCGAGGAGACCACCGCCGAGATCGCGCGGCGGATCCGGCCGGGGCAGCTCATCGTCCTCGAATCCACCACCTACCCCGGCACCACGCGCGAGGTGATGCTGCCGCGGCTGCAGTCAAGCGGCCTGCTGTGCGGTCGCGATTTCTTCCTGGCGTTCTCCCCCGAGCGCGAAGACCCCGGCCGCAAGGACGTGGACACCCGCACCATCCCCAAACTCGTCGGCGGCATCGACGCCGCCAGCGGGGAAGTGGCCGCGGCCCTGTATCGCGCGGCGGTGAAAACGGTGGTTCTGGTCAGCCGGGCCGAGATCGCCGAGGCCGCCAAGCTGCTGGAGAACATCTACCGCGCCGTCAACATCGCGATGGTGAACGAGATGAAGACGGTTCTCCTGGCGATGGGGATCGACCCTTTCGAGGTCATCGAAGCGGCCGCCACCAAGCCCTTCGGCTTCCAGGCGTTCTATCCCGGCCCGGGCCTGGGCGGGCACTGCATCCCGATCGATCCCTATTACCTGACCTGGCGGGCGCTGGAGTTCGGCCGCTCGACGCGATTCATCGAGCTGGCCGGCGAAGTGAACCGGTCGATGCCCGACTATGTCATCGAGCGCACGATGCTGGCCCTCAACACCCGCGGCCGCGCCGTGCGCGGGGCGCGGGTGCTGGTGCTGGGTCTGGCGTACAAACCGGACATCGACGACGTCCGCGAGAGCCCCAGCTTCGAGCTGATCGAAAAGCTGCGCGAGCTGGGGGCCAACGTCGATTACAACGACCCGCACGTCCCCGCAACGCACAAGATGCGCTACTACGATCTGAACATGACCAGCGTCCCCCTGACGCCGCAATCGCTGGCGGCGTACGACTGCGTGATCGTCGCGACGCACCACAAGGCGTATGACTGGCAGATGATCGCCGACCACGCGAAGCTGATCGTCGATACACGCAATGCGCTGCGGGACGTGAAGGGGCGGCGGGGGCATATCGTCATCGCGTGAGTATCACTGCGAGGAGGACGAAGTCCCTCACTCCAGTTTCACCTCCGGCCGCAGCGCTCGAAAGCGCGCGAAGTCGGCTTCGTCTGTGCGGCATTCATTCAGCCGCAGGCGTTTGAGGGTCGAGACCTTGGCAAGAGCGGCGATGTTCGTGACCCTGCAGCGGAGGAAGCAGAGGTCGGCGAGAGCCGGGTGGGCCGCGAGCTGGCGGGCGTCGACGTCGGCAACGTCATAGACGTACAGATCCGTTAGCGTGGTCATCTTGCTCAGCGGACTGAGGTCGAGGGCTTCGCCGCCGTCGGCGCCGACGATCATCAGGTCATTGCATCCCTTCGCGCCGGTGACGGTGTCGATGTCGCGCTGCGAGACATTCTGGATCTGGATCAGGCGGGTTGGCGGCGCCTCTGCGGCAGGCAGGAGCCGACGGGTGGCCGGGTCCCACACGTGGTGGCCTAGGGGGTGCCCGCCCGGGAAGTCCAGGGCCATGAGTTGGCGGGCGGCCCATTCCGAGTCGGGGTTGAGGCGCTGGTGGTCCATCAGGAAGGTGCGGCGTCGCTCTGGCGGGAGGCTGGCGACTTCTCCGCGCACATACGCGTACTCGGTGCCGTTGAAGGCAATGAGCCGCTCGATCCAGGCTGCCAGCGAGTCGGCGAGGACGGCTATGCTGTCCTCGTGGTCGGCGAGCAGGACTCGGCCAGCAGCGTCGAGAACGATTCCGTCCCCATACTCGCCCGCAGCGAAGATGAAGAACGGCCCGCCGCGGGCCAACTCGGGCTGCCGATCGGCGAGGTCGCCGTACGGCGTCGACTGGAACTTGCAGTTGCCTGGCCGCTCCAGCCGGATGCTGGAAACGAACCTCCCCCACGCCCGGGGCGAGACGGCCGCGAGCAGTCGGCGGGCCGGGTAGGGAATGGGCTGGCCGAGTTCCTGCTCGCGCGCCGCCAGGACCGCCTCGGTGAATCCGAAGCCCGGAGCACGCTGCCGCAGGGTGGCAAGGGCCGCCTCGAGCCGAGCAGGTTTGTCCAACGGCGGCGCGGGCCGGGTGGTGAGAGTGGCCGTGGTGGTCGGTCGCATAAGAATGGGTGCGGGCGACAGCTTGTGCGGTAGATTCTGCAGGTTGGGCGGCAGATGGGTCGGCGGCGCGGACGACGGTGGTGTTGCACGCTGCGGTGAGCTTGCGGCGGGATCGACCGATGCGGCCTCCTTCGACTTGGGTACCGGGCGAAGGAGCACTGCCGCAACGATCAGCACCAAGGCGGGCCCGACGACGGCTGTGATGATGATCTGTTTGTCAGTCAAGCGATGCGAGCCCTTTGCTCTGCGTCGTCACTTTTTCTGCTCCAGCACACTATTCCGTTCGATCCATCACCAGGCGGAATCCGGCGCTGAACTCCGGAATCGATGGGATCGAGTCGTGGCGCCAACCGCACCGGCAGTTGCGAGGACCCGCGGACCACGAACCGCCGCGCATCGCTCGATTGCTGCACCATTGCCATGCATTCCCAATCATGTCGTAAAGGCCGAATGTATTTGGTCGAAAGCTCCCGACCGGACTGGTGCGAATGTAGCCGTCACGCCAATTGAATGTATCGATTCTCCCACCCGTTCCTTTGATCTCGTCTCTGAAGGTAAGGTCCATGCAGTTGGCCCACCCTTGCCCGCCGTCAGGGTCGTTTCCCCACGGATAGACGGTGTTCGTTCCAGCGCGGCAACAGTATTCAAACTGGGCCTCGGTAGGAAGGTGATACTTCTTCTTTTCCTTTTTGCTCAGCCAGTCTGCGAAAGCGGTCGCATCGTTCCAGCTCATCCAGACGACCGGATGGTCCTCAGCCTGCTCGTAACAGTCATCCCAACTCCCAAGATGCTGACCCTTTTCTGCGTCAGTTTTGTATCCCGTCTCCTCGACGAACGCGCGGAATTGACCCACCGTGATATGAGTCACGCTCATGAAGAACCCCCGCGAAAGGGTTACTTGGTGCGGCGGCTCGTCTTCGCGCGACCGTCCTGGCTCAGACAACGGCGTGCCCATGGTGAATGTCGCCGGGGCGATGTACGCCAGTTTCATTCCGACGCTGTTGGTAACGACGGCAGGACCGCTCCATGGAGCGATCGGGCCAGAATAACCGCTGATCTTGTCTCGCAACTCGCTAGCCTCGACGTGATCCGGATCTAATCTCAGCAATTCATCCAACGTGGCCAACGCATATTTCCCATTCGCGACGCTGTCGTTGGCGATCGCCTCGGCGAGCAATCCGCGAAGAACACTGGCCTGATCGACGTCCGCATGGTCCATCTCTGTCTTGGAACGCTGTAGCTGCTTTAGTCTCTCAGTTACCAAATTGGTTGCTGCCGGCAGACGGACTTGAGGCGGCTTCTTTTCTGTGGACCCAGTTGCCCCTGTTGCAGGCTCCGCTCTTGCCGGATCGGGCACGTGGGAACGCCCCCACGTCCACCTGAGAATGCTGACAAGGACGACAAATAGGAACAAGGCGAAGAAGAATCGAAACAACTTCACTCGAGGGAGGTCGGGACTCACCGCCCGCTGGCCTCGACCACCCTCAATAATTGTTGCTGCCTCCTCGTCAGGTCGTTTTGGGCGAGCTGGCCACAGGCGCGTTCGACGCAGAATCCTCAGCAAACCGATCGATGGCAACACCGACGCGAGGACAATTGGGAACCAAAACGGGACGACTGCATGAAACTCGTGGTACTTTGAGTTGGGGTAGGGGTCACGAACAAAGACGAAGCCGGCAAGCCGAACACCCTTGTCCGTACGCAGGAAATCGGTCGACTCATCGGCCCACTGCGGCTCGGATTTGGAGTGCCAGCCGCGTACAGGATCAAGAGGCATTTCGCTATTCACATAATTGATTCGGCCTGGATAAGTCCAGACTTCGATCTGCGAGCCGTCATCGCAAACGTACCAGATGTCGTCGCAAATCTTGTGGCTGCGCACCCAAAGGCAGGCAAAAAGGACGAGCAGTACCCACGATACACCGCTCACGATCCGGCGCATGCGTCACCGTCCTCCGCCACCCCCGCCGCGAGGCGACACAAAAGCATAGCCGGCGTGTGTGCGGGATCACAGGGGAATCGGCGACATTCGGGCGGCCGTCTTGCGAATGGTCTCAAAGAAACGTCGCGTTCGAACCTCAAGGGGTTCCGCTTTACTGCCGAACTGTTGGTTGTGCCGTACCACACAGTGTCACGAAACAGAGGATTATCGGCATGAAGACCAAGCAAGTGATCATCGGGTGCGTGGCCGGGCTGTTGGCGCTTGCCGTGGCCGCGGGTGCGGCGGGAGGGGCGGCGGCGAAGAAGCTCGATGCGCGCGGGGCGGATACCCTCAAGCGCGCCGACGCCCAGTGCGAAGAGATCGCCAAGTCGATTGCGGAAATCACGAAGACGAAGGAGTCGCTCGAGCAATCGGCCGACCCGTCGACCATCCCCGAGGCGACCATCCGCGACTTCAAGGACCAGATCAAGTTCGCCAGGAACCGCCTGGACGGCGTCGAGCGGTCGATCCGCTTCCTGCCGGCGGAGCAGCCGGAAGTGAAAGCGCAGAACGAGCGGATCGCCGCCCAGCGGGCATCGCTCGCCGCTGCATCGGATGCGATTGACGCCTTCAACAAGCGGCTGGAATCGTCGCTCAAGGCGGTCGAGGGGCCGCAGGCGAAGGCGGAGATTGAGCGCATCAAGACGATGAGCAAGGCGTATATGCCGTTCACGCTGTCGGAAGACCCGAAGCGGGCCGCCGACCTGGCGGCGCGGGTTGAGGAGGACGCCAAGACGCTGGCGTCGCTCCAGCAGGCGTTCAAGCCCCATGTCCAGCGCGGCACGCCGGAGGGCAAGGAGTTCAAGTACTGGGCGGAGGCGGCGGAGAACAACGTCGGGCGCTTCCGCCTCCAGTGTCGCGTCTACGTCGAGAAGGGCCCGGAGGTGATCCCACAGGCCATCGCCAAGGCCGTGACGACCGCCGAGCAGGCCGCCGCCGACAAAAAGCCGGGGTTCTTCACCGGCGCCGTCCCCCAGCAGTTCGATATGGCACGGCGCAACGTCGAGGTGTATGCCGGCGTCGTCGGCGCCGACGACCCGAAGACGGCCAAGCTGCGTGAGACATTGGCGGCCGCCGAGAAGAAGATCGAGTCGTTGCGGGCCGGCCTGCGGCAGGAGATCCTCGCCGGCACGAAGACGCCGCCCGATGCCTATGCCGGCGCCGACAAGTCCCAGATCAAGGGCCTCGTCGAGCAGGCTTGGAAGGCCCAGTATCCGAAGGATGAATTGCTCGCGGTGCGCTTCGTGACGCCGGAGTGGAAGCGCAAGACCGGCGCGACCTGGAGCGCGGCCTGGAAGAGCTGGGAGGAGTACGACCAGTCGGAGATGCAGGTGCGGGTGATCGTCCGCACCGACAACAAGGTCGCGACGGTCTACTGGGTCTACGTGACCAAGGACCACAAGGCCAACGACCAGATCAAGGTCGAGGCCCGCACCAAGGGCGGCGGCAGCGACGAGATGCTGCTGGCGAACGTCGAGCAGTAGTCGCGCGCGAGTCAATCGAGATGCACGCAGGGCCGGCGTCGCGGGGGACGCCGGCCCTGTCTTGCGCTGTGGGTTTTCGATCGCACGTTAGGGCGTGTTGGGCACCATTCATCTCTTACGTGCCTGATGCGTGTAGCAATTCCGCCTCGTCTCCGGTCTTTCCGCGTTCGTGATCGTCAGGGACTGTGTGTGACGAAGTTCACACATATGTCTGTGGCGAGATGCGAATTTGGTGCGCGCGCACCGTCCGTGTTATACGGATTCGACCTGAATCTCGCGCGCGTTCGGCGCTTGTTCGGTCGCGCCCGCCGGAGGACGTGGCATGATCCAGCCTTCTGGAAGGAGGCCGGATCATGAAGGTCCAATGGAAAGACGCGGCCGATCCGCAGCGGTTGGCGACATTGGTCGACGCGACGCAAAACGCCAAGCAGCGGGATCGCTATCGCGTTGTCCTGATCGCCGGACAGGGGCTGGGCAATCAAGCGGAACTGGAGCGTGAGCAAATCGCCGCCACTGTCGGCCGCTCGCGTCAGTTCGTGGACCAGTGGGTCGGCCGCTACCGCACGGGTGGCGTTGATGCGCTGGTCCCCAAACGTCAGCCGGGCGCCAAGCGGCGGCTCAGCACCGAACAGGAAACGCAGTTGTGCGCGATGCTGGAGGCCGGACCGACCGCCGATGATGGCATCGCCGCCTACAACGGCCCGATCCTGCGGGAGAAGATCGAGCAACACTTCGGCAAGGTCTATTCGCTGGCCGGCGTGTACAAGCTGCTGCATCGCCTGGGATACAACGACCTGATGCCGCGCCCGCGTCACCCCGACACCGACCCGGCGGTGCTGGAGGCTTTTAAAAAAACGAGCTGCCGCAGCGTCTGGCTCAGCTCAAAGCTGAACATCCCGGCAAACGCGTCCTGAGCTACTACCAGGACGAGGCGCGGTTCCGGACAGCACGGCACGCTCACGCGTGTCTGGGCCAAGGTCGGCTCACGACCGCCGGTGATCCGCCAGACGCAGTACCAATACCTGTACGTGTTCAGCGCGGTGTGCCCCGAGACGGGTGATGCGGCGGGCCTGATCACGCCGCATGTGAACACCGGCGCGATGAACGTGTTCCTGGAACAGTTCTCGCGTGAGCTGCCATCGGACGTGCATGCCGCGATGATCCTGGACCGGGCTGGCTGGCACGTGGCCGGAGCATTGCGCGTACCGGCGAACGTCACGCTGGTGCTGCTGCCGCCCAAGAGTCCTGAGCTCAACCCGGTGGAGAACCTCTGGCATTACCTGCGCAGTCACTACTGGTCCAACCGGCTGTACCCGACGTGGGCCGCCACGGCGGCGTGGCGGGCTGTGTGCCTAGTACCGGACCGGGTCAAGTCAGTCTGCGCCGACACCGCGCTGCGCGCGAATTAGGTGGGATCCGTATTAGAGAGCAGCCCACTATCGCGCAGGAAGTTTTGACATTGGCTTGGGGCAGCGCCCATCACATCCGGGGTGACACGTGACAACATCGCAAGGGCGGACACGGGAAGCAGCGTCGACGCAAGAAGCGACAGACGGGGCTACCCGGGCGGCGGTAGCCGTGACAGCAGGCACTCACCGTCGACCCGAATCGCCCGGCGGTCACATTCCCCTGTGGAAGGTCCTGGAGGACGAGTTCGTTGTCATTCATGGGCCATTGCCCAGCCAATACAAACAGGCGCGCGATCAGGTGCTGGCCCGGCTCGCGCGGGGCGGGCGCACCGCTGCGTTCGACTCGGCCAACTCGGGAGTGGATGACGAAGCCAACCGCGAGATCCTCCCCGAGCTCTATCGCTGTATTCACGCCCTGGAGGAAAAGCGCACGGCGCTATGCCTGTCGGGCGGCGGAATCCGCAGCGCTACGTTCGGCCTTGGCGTGATGCAGGGGCTCGCCCGAAACGGCCTACTGGGACGGTTCGACTTTCTTTCCACCGTCTCCGGCGGGGGCTACATCGGTAGCTGGATCACCGCATGGATCCATCACCATCCGGACGGACGCCGCGGCGTCCTGCGCGAGCTGTGCAACCCGCCCACATCGCCCCTCGATGCCCAGCCTCACGCTATTGCCCATCTCCGCGATCACAGCAACTACCTCATGCCGAAGCTGGGCGTGCTGTCCGCGGACGCCTGGACTCTGGTCGCCGCGTACATCCGTAACCTGATGCTCAACTGGCTGGTCCTGCTGCCGCTTCTCGCCATTGGCCTGATGGTCCCACGACTGGCGATGCGGCCGGTAGAGTTCCTGAAGGAAGCCGTGCCGTCGGATGCTGAGGGGGCCAAGTATGCGGATCCTCTGTTCGACTGGGCGAAGTATCAGGATGCCAGGCACTTTGTGACGGCGTGCATCGTCGGCGGCATTGTGTTTCAGGTCATTGCCTTTGTCTTCATGGACCGGAATCGCCCGAGCCTCGCGCGCGTGCGAGTCGCGGCACGCCGTCGACGGTGGTTCCCGGCTCGGCGTACGCGATCGAGGACGCAGGGATGGTTTCTGGTTTCGTGCTGGCTTCCGCTAATCACGTCCACGGTCCTGCTCTCGCTGGCGTGGTGGGGATTGAGCCGCGGTGCGATCTTCCGATACGACGTACTAGACCACGTGCTGCCGGATTGCATCGTCCGCCGCCTGCCCTGGCCAACCGCGGCGAAGGGCGACGTGAGGATTCGGGGGCTGGAAGCGTTTATGGCATTTCAGTGTGCGATCGTGGCGACGGGCTGGCTGGCTAATCTTGGTGCGCACGTGATGCGCCTTAAGCGCTACGGCTGCCGGGGAATGGTGATGGCGATCGGCGAGCTGGCCTTGGGCCTCGTTGCCGCCGCCATCTGCGGCGCACTGTTATTCGGCGCGTCCAACCTGCCTGTATTCAATCACCGCCGCTCCTTTGTCGTTCTGTCGGCCGCGACCTACCTGCTGATCCTGCTCATCACCGGCGGACTGCTTCGGGGGCTGATCAGTATCTGGAACCCCGACGAAGACCGGGAATGGTCCGCCCGCGCGGCGGGATGGGTGCTCATCGCGGCCGTCGTCTGGTTTGTCTCCGCAGAGCTCGTCTTGTTCGCGCCCAGTTACCTGTTGCGCGGCGGGCCGGCGATCAAGACGATTATTCTCTCCGCGGGCGGGGTGGCCGGCGTGGCAACCGCACTGCTCGGCAAGAGCGGCCGCACACCGGCGAGCACGGAGCAGGCGTCCAAGCCAGGCTCGCCGGCAAATCGGGCGCAGGGTGGAAAGCTGGGCGCGGCCGCCCTCGCCCGGCAGATCGGCTTGGCGATTGCGGCGCCGGTGTTCGTGGCGACCCTTCTGGTCGCGATCGCGCTTGCAACAGACGTTCTTCTCGTCCGCTTCAAGGTCTCCGCGGACGGCCTGACCAGCAAGCAGGTCGATGAGGCAGTGCGCGGACAGGAGCAGCTTGTTACGTGGCTACGCGAGCAGCAGGTGACGCTCACGCGCCTTAGCGATCCAGTCGCCAATCCCAGCCCGCAACTCACAAGGAAGGAACTGGGACGATGGCGGGAGGATGTCAAACGACTAAAGACTGACCTCACCCGCGATCCCGCGAAGGGCCGGCTGCTGGAGCGCAATCGAGTTCACGCGTGGCTCACAGATCAGTTGGAGTTGTTGGATGAACTCGATGCTGCCATGGCGAAATCAGAGCAGATTCCCGCCGAGGACGTGCGCGCACTTCTCTTGACCCGCCTCCGCGGGACTCATGACGCGTCAACCGGTGCAGACGACGATGATGCGCACAAAATGGGTGTCACGGACATGCTGGAGTGGGAAGACACTCAGCTTCGCCCGCTACTCGAAGGCGAAGACCGGCACAGCGTCACCATTAAGGCTGCGCGAATGCCCCAGATGTGGGTCTGGATCGGCATCTTTCTGTTTGTCGCCCTGGTGATGGGATGGACCGTCGACATCAACAAGTTCTCGCTTCACGGCGTCTACCGTAATCGACTGATTCGCGCCTATCTTGGCGCATCACGACCGACGCGAGACCGCAGCCCCACTTATGACCGATTCACGGGTTTCGACCCGCGCGATGATGTGGGCATGCACGAGTTGCGCCGAGCGGCTTCGATGCCGGAAGGCCTCGGAAGCCTCGACCCGTTGCGGTGGGCAACGCTGTTGGCAGAGGAGGCGCCCGATGACGAGCGCCTTCCGTCGCCGGCGGTCATTGCCTTCCTGCAAACGCACCTTCGCCGAACGTGCGCCAGCCTTGGCAACTGGTCCCCCGCACAGCCACTGCCACAGGAATTCCCGCGCGTGCTCAGGGATGACCTGGACAAGTTGGTGGGACACTCGCACTTGTATGCCGGCGTTCCGTTCGCCTCTCTATTGAGCCGAAACGAGTGCGATGCCCTGAAGTTAAATGGAATGCCTTTGCCCGGGTTGCCCGAAGCAGTTCGCCTGAATATACAGTTGCTCTACCGTGCCATGCCTTACGATGTGCCCCGGCCTGGCCGGTTGTTCCACGTTCTGAATATGGCGCTGAATCTGGTGTCCGGACGGCGGCTGGCATGGCAGCAGCGCAAGGCGGAGAGCTTCACCGCTTCTCCACTGCATTGCGGAAGTAACCGGCTCGGTTACCGCGATGCCTCCGAATACGGCGGGGGCCGCCGCGCCTGGCTGCGGGAGTCCCAACCCATGACCCTCGGCACGGCAATGGCCATCTCCGGCGCTGCTGCGAACCCGAACTGGGGATACCATTCCTCGCCGTCGGTCGCCTTTCTCATGACGCTGCTCAACGTGCGGCTCGGCTTTCCAGCACATTGGGATCCTAAGCTTAGAATTCCACGTGGACAAGTTGTC
>JADMIO010866711.1_pt1 | contig 18473 bp, 12 predicted proteins | sample 8958161 | NCBI WGS metagenome assembly JADMIO01 (sample SAMN16585339, study PRJNA669376) | soil metagenome | isolation source: Crop rotation soil | place: USA: Cullars Rotation, Alabama | collected 2011 | reverse complement strand
TCACCCCGACCCTCTCCCCTTCCGAAGGGGAGAGGGAGGAACTGCGCTTTGAATCTTGAACCGCGGCCCGGTCTTCCCATACTTCGGGCCATGGCAAACACAAATAACGACACGGTTCTTACCTTGGAGCTGCCCGGGATCAAGAAACTCCGCAGCGGCAAGGTGCGCGAACTGTTCGATCTGGGCGACCGGCTGCTCATGGTCGCGACCGACCGCATCTCGGCCTTCGACGTCATCATGCCCAATGGCATCCCGCGCAAGGGCGAGGTGCTGACACAGATTTCCCATTTCTGGTTCGAGCGTTTCGCGGCGCTCGTGCCGAACCATTTGCTCGCCCGCGCGACCGATGCGTTGCCGCCTCGACTCCAACCCTTCGCCGATCAGATTGCCCGCCGCAGCATGATTGTAAAAAAAGCCAGTCCCCTCGCCGTCGAATGTATCGTGCGCGGGTACCTGGCTGGGTCCGGATGGAAGGAGTACAAGAAATCGCAATCGGTCTGTGGCCAGCCTTTAGGCGCCGGTTTGCAGGAATCTTCCGAACTGCCCGAGCCGATTTTCACTCCATCCACCAAGGCGGAAACGGGGCACGACGAGAACATTCCGTTTGCCGAGGCGCAGAAGATTCTCGGCGATGATCTGGCGAACCAGGCGCGCGACCTCAGCTTGAAGATTTACCGCGAAGCCCGAGCCTATGCCCGCGAACGCGGCATCATCATTGCAGACACGAAATTCGAGTTCGGCCTGTTTGACGGCAAACTGATCCTGATTGATGAAGTGCTCACGCCCGACTCGTCGCGTTTCTGGCCCGCCGATCAATACGCGCCGGGAAAGGGCCAGCCGAGCTACGACAAACAATTTGTCCGCGACTACCTCGAAACCCTGGACTGGGACAAAACTCCGCCCGGCCCGCCACTGCCCCAAGACGTCGTTGCCAAAACGACCGCGAAGTATTTGGACGCTTACGAACGCTTGACCGGCCAGCGGCTGTAGGTTGTTCCTGCAAATTGCCATAGTCGGCGGAAGATTGGATTGCACAATCTTCGCCACCAATCCTGGAGAATTCTCTTTCGGAGCGCGGAAAGGCAACGGCCTCTCCGCATTGCCGTAATCGTTGAGTTCTCCATTCAGCGAGGGTACCGTCAGTCCATACCAATGACTTTGAATGAGATCGTCGAAGAAGTGCGCCACTGGCCCCAAGAGCAAGTTACGGCATTGGTGGATCAGCTTGCTTCGACCATGCACGGCGAAGATCCCACGATCGAAGCTGCCTGGCGGCAGGAGACCCGGCAGCGCATCGCGGAAATTGAAAGTGGCGCGGTGCAGGGAATTCCTGGTGAAGAAGTCTCTGCCCGGATACAGCGCATCGTGAGCCGGTGAAGCGCCATATTTTCCACCCAGATTGAGTTGAGGCAGGTTTTGTTTCGCCGATGCAAACTCTCATTGAAGATTTCCTTCAGTACCTGCGGCACGAGCGCGGGCAGGCGGAGCACACTGAGAAAACGTATGCCGGGTTGCTGAACAAGTTTACCGCGTGGGCCGGCAAAGAAAATCTGACGGACTGGAAACAGGTCGAGTTAAGACATCTCATGGCGTTCCTCCTGCATGAACGAGAACGCAGCCTCGCCCACGAACCGAAGGAGTCCACCCGCCGGCTGAGCGGTGAGAGCGTTTACTTGGAGATCGCGGCGCTGCGGGCGTTCTATCGTTTCGCCGAAAACGAAAAGCTCCTGCCGAACAATGTCGCGGAGAATCTTTCGCTCCCGCGCCGCTGGAAGCGCCTGCCGAAAGCGCTGTCGGATTCTGAAATCGAAAAGCTGCTCGCGCCAGAAGTGCCCGCCACGCCGCCCAGGCTGTGCGATCAAGCCGTGCTCGAACTGGCTTACGCGTCCGGGCTTCGCCTCTCGGAGCTTCGCAACCTGCGCCTCGAACAACTCCATCTCGAAGCCGGGTTCATCAACGTCATCGGCAAGGGTAACAAGGAACGCGTCGTACCGGTCGGGCGTCAGGCGGTGGCGGCAATGAACCGTTATCTTGAAGCAGGCCGGCCCAAGCTCGTGACGCCGCGCTCACCGGCGAATGTTTTTCTGACGCAGTGGGGCACGCCCTTCGCCTCGGTGACGCTCTGGTTGCACATCAAACAGCGCGTCCGCCGCTCGGGTGCGGCGCGCAACGTCACGCCGCACATGTTGCGGCACAGCTTCGCCACGCACCTGCTGGAGCACGGCGCAGACTTGCGGGTGATCCAGGAACTGCTTGGCCACGCGAGCATCGGCACGACGGAGGTTTACACGCACGTCACGGGCAAACGGCTGCGGGACGTTCATCGGAAGTTCCATCCAAGAGCGTGATGCGTGGTGCGTCAAGAATTGAACGACGCGTCCGCCTGCCACTTGACGGAACACGCAACACGCAACACGGCCCCGCTACTCAAAATCGTAAATGACAACCTTCTTGCATACGCGCTTGAAGACCTTTTCCACGAACTCCACATGCAACGGATGCACCTGATAATCGTCCTGCGCTTGTTTGCTCGGTAAGATCAAGTTCAACGCCACCTGATAACTTTGATCCACCACGGGCCGGTGGCTGCCCGCCATTTTTCCGATGTGGAAGGAGAGCACGCCCGGAATGGGTTTTAAGTATTGATTTGCGCCGGCGATCAATTCCTCCGCCGCGTTCGGTTGTGCCGGGTCGGTCCAGAAAATAACAACGTGTGAAAACATGATGCGCGATTGTCCGCACGCCGCGCGTTTCCGCAAGTCCAGAGTCGGACCGGCGGCGCTCCGGTCTCTCCAGATGCGAAAGCGCGAGTGGCAGCCCCGGTGTCTCACCTCTACCCTAAAAAGACTGTTACCTTTTCCTGATCGGCGGCATTTAGATGCAGATGCAGGAACTGGACGACATCGCTTTGCTGCGGCAATACACGGAGCAAAACTCTGAGGAAGCCTTTGCCGCGCTCGTTACGCGACACGTTAACAAGGTCTATTCGGTCGCATTGCGCCATACCCGCAACCCGCATTCCGCCGAGGAAATCACTCAGGCGGTCTTCGTCATTCTTGCGAAAAAATCTCCGCAGCTTGGTAAAAAGGTCTTTCTCTCCGGCTGGCTGTATGAAACCTCGCGGCTGACTGCGGTGACTTTTATTCGCAGCGAAATCCGGCGCGCACGTCGGGAACAGGAGGCGCACATGCAAACTTTGTTGAACGAAACCGAGTCGGCTGCCTGGCCGCAAATCGCCCCGCTGCTGGACGAGGCCATGGCCGGGTTAGGCGCAACGGATCGCCACGCCGTCGTGCTGCGATTTTTCGACGGCAAGAGCATGAAAGAGGTTGGTGCTGCCCTGGGTGCAAGTGAAGACGCGGCCAAGATGCGTTTGAATCGCGCAGTGGAAAAGTTACGCGAGTTCTTCACGAAACGCGGCGTGGTTCTTCCCGCTGCGGTCTTGACGGCGGCACTCTCCGCAAACTCCGTTCAGGCGGCTCCTGCGGTGCTGGCGAAAGCCGCTACGGCCGTCGCGCTCGCCAAGGGTATGACCGCTTCGAGTTCAACCTTAACCCTCATTCAAGGAGCGTTGAAAATTATGGCGTGGACCAAAGCGAAAACGGCGGTGGTCATGGGTGCAGCCGTGCTGCTCGCTGCGGGAACCACCACCGTGACCATCAATGCAATCCGGGAACGAACCATTTATCCGTGGCAAACTCGGCGCGTCCAGTCTGGTATGCTGGAGCGAGTGCCTGCCCAGGTCAGGATCGTTCCCTCAAGTTTTTCTGAATTCGGCGGCTGGGGTTACGATCGTCGTGACGGCAACCGAAAAGTCATCGGGATTGGCGCTCCAGTTAAGGAGATTCTGCAAGCGGCTTACGGGACAGTGACCTCACGGACAGGTTTCCCGGCCGCATTGCCAAAGGAAAGATATGATTTCATTGCCAATCTGCCCGCGGGGTCGGAACAAGCGTTGCAAAAGGAGATTGCGAGAAAATTCAGCTTCGTGGGCAAGAAAGAGATGCGGCGAACGGACGTTTTGATTCTCACGCTCAAAAATCCGCGCGCGCCGGGATTGAAACCAACGGCGGGTCGTGGGTCGCCGGACGATTCTGTCATTGGGCCCGGCCGATGCTCAATTCTGATAATTCCCAGTCAGTCTCTAGCTGGCCTGTCGGGGCTGCTCGAAAGTTATTTTGAATTGCCGGTGATTGATCGGAGTGGAAATTCCGGCCGTTTCGATATTGACCTGAAATGGGATGAACAGGAATTCCGAAGCAATCCGGAAGGACTCAAACAGGCATTGCTCAATGAACTTGGCCTTGAACTCGTAACCGGTAGCGAAGCAATCGAGATGCTGGTCGTGGACAAAGTTAAGTAAAGGGAACGACAAATATGAACCTCATCAACCTGGGATGGCGCGGTTTCGGACTCAGTCTGGTTTTGATTGTCTGCCCGGCAACACTGGCTGACGAAGTGGATGACTATATCAACGCAGCCATGTCCCGTCAGCATATCCCCGGCTTAACGCTTGCTGTTCTTCGTGACGGCAAAGTGATCAAATCCCAAGGATACGGATTGGCGAGCGTGGAACTGAACGTGCCCGCCAAACCGGAAACCGTCTTTGAATTGGCCTCGGCCACGAAGCCGTTTGTGGCGATGGCGATCATGCTGCTGGCGCAGGAGGGCAAACTGAGTCTGGAGGACCGCGTCAGCCAATACGTGGAGAACACGCCTGAATCATGGCGTGACATCACGCTGCGTCATCTGCTTTCGCACACCTCCGGCATCAAGGATTACCTGGAACGGCCAGAGATGACGCCCTTCGATTTGCCACCGGAGAAAATCGTCCAGATTGCTGCGGGATTTCCCCTGAATTTTTCGGCCGGCGAGAAGTGGGCATACAGCAACACCGGTTATGTGCTGCTGGGCCTGGTGATTCAGAAAGTGAGCGGCCAGCCTTTCGGTGCCTTTCTGGAAGAGCGAATCTTCCAACCCCTCGGCATGGCGGATTCCCGGCATCACCAGCCGGACGGCGTGATTCCGAATCGCGCGGCGGGCTATTTGTGGCTGGGCCCGGGTGGGCTGCGCAATGCGGACATGTTCAAGTATATGATGTCGAATCGCGGTGACGCGGGCCTCCTCTCAACTGTGCTGGACCTGGCAAAGTGGGATGCTGCGCTGGCTTCCACCAACCTCCTCACCCCAGCCAGCCGAGCAGCGATGTGGACGCCCGCCCGCCTGAAGGATGGCACGTCCAGCAAATACGGGCTGGGCTGGTTTGTGGGAGAAGTCAACGGTCACCGGCATATTTTTCATCCCGGCGGCAACGCGGGCGCGGCCACGATCCTCTCGCGTTATCCAGACGACCAGCTCACTGTGATTGTGCTGGCGAATGGCGGCGGAGCCTATCCGGAGGGATTGGATCTGGGAATAGCGCAACGGTTTATTCCCGGGCTGGCGCCGCGTGCCGGCACATTCGACCCGGCTCTGCTCGACACCTATGTCGGCTACTACAACGCCTACGGCCAACAGCTTCTCGAAGTTAAACGGGATAAGAAGGCGCTGCTTTTGAATGATGGTGGCGGGTTGGCGAATATCTTCCTGCCACTGGCGGCAACCAACTTCGTGGCCGAGGACGCGAATCGTGGCTGCGTCTTCTGGCGGTCAGCCAGCGGCCAAGTCACCGGTATGACCCTCCGGCTTGGCGTTGACGAGATGCCCGTCCAACGGATTGGTCCGGCGATTCGCTCGCTAAAGCCGCTTCCTGATCCGGATCCGGCGTTGACCCGGCAAGTGGAAGCGGTGCTCAAAGCGTTCGCACAGGGAGGCGCGGCGGTGGAGGAGGTTGCCGGCGTTGCAGCGAGCGCACGGAAGGACTATGCGCGTGGTCCCGCACCTGAACTTTCAGGAATCCAATCCCTCTCGTTTATCGCTGCCCAAGACGTTGCCGAGCGCGGCATCAAGCGCCACGGTGGAAATGTGGCCCGCGTTCTCTACTTTGAGATGCGCACTGGCCAGGTTCCCCGCCACGTTCTCGTTTACCTTACGGACCGCCTCGTGACCGATCAAGATGTGTTGAAAGAATGAATGGTTCACCGCCTCTTGATTTGGTCGAGCCAAAAAATGAAGGCGACAACCAAGTCTATCGCTATCGCTTGAAATACCAACGCGCGTCGCTGTTTGTGCGCGGCACATTCAATAAGGAAAATAAGATTACAAAATTTGCCATCTTTGGTGGACGGGCTGCGGTATCTGATTGGGCCGGCGCGCTCCACTGACCGGCGCGCCATTTCAGACTTTGCTCGCCGACGCGTCGCGGTCCGCCCAACGCATCCGCGCCACTGCCACTCTCCCTGCTCGGGAACAGCCTTCGGATAATTGCTGAATTTTTATGGAACAATCTGGATTGGCCTGACCCGGTTGTGTTCGTGAACGCGATCGCCGGGGTAAAGAATCACTTCCTCGCCTTCCTTCAAGCCGTCGAGAATTTGTATCTCGCTGCCGCTCGTGCGCCCCACCTGCACCCGCCGCAACTCCGCGCGGCCCCCGGCCAGCACGAAGGCCGCCCAATTTTGCCCGCGTCGGAACAATGCGCCGGCGGGAGCTTTGAGCGCCTGGGCCGCCTCCCAGACGATGATGCGCGCCTCGACACGGAAGTTGTCGCCCAGGTTGCGGCGTTGCTCGTAGGGGGTAAGCAAATCCACCACCACGTTCACGCGTTGTTCCTCGACGCCCAGCGCGGAAATTTTCAGAAAAGCCGCCGGCTCGACCAGCCGCACGCGGCCCGCGAGCGGTTCGCCACCGCCCCATTGTTCCAGTTCAACCTTCGCCCCCGGCACAATCGCGGCCCCATCTCGCGAAAGCACTTCGATGACCGCTTCCAAATCCGTCGGGTCGCCGACGTCCAACAAGGCGGTCCCCGCGACGACCACGCGGGTGCTTTCTTCCAACACATGCAATACCCGTCCGTTGGCCGGCGAGGTGACCTCAACCGGCGCGCGGACCGGATTCGTTGTCGTGCTTTCGCTCGCCGGGAACTCCTTCAATTCCGTCTCGGCCTGTCGCAGCGCGCTTTCGGCGACCGTCAAATCCTTAGCCGTGGAGGTTTCACGCCACTGCGCATTCTCCAGGTCCTGCTGCGAAAGGGATTTGTCCGCGTAAAGCTTTTCAATCCGTTTCAATTCATTCGCCGCGAAGCGTTGGGCTTCGTGCGCCCGGTCCAGGTTCGCGGCCGCCGTGTCCCGTCGGGCCTCGGCGAGGGCGCGATTGCGGGCATCCAGCATGGCGGGGGAAACGGGATCAATCACTGCCAGCACCGTTTTGCCCGCCTCAACTTCGGCGCCCGCCTTGAAGGGAATTCGGCGCAGGTGGCCGGTGACGGGGGCCGACACCACGTAGCGTTGCTTGATGCGCGTCTTGCCCTCCTCATTCACGGTAGCGCGCAGGGCCCCTAGCGTGACCCGCGCCGTCTCCACGGGCAGCGGCTGCGGCATGAAGCCAATGACGATCAGGGCCACCAACACCGCCGCACCGAGCCAGGACAGCCAGCGCCTGGGGCGACGGCGGTGGTTTCGGCGGGCGACCGATAGGGCGGAGTTCTCAGAGCCTGAAGGATTCATCGTCAACGAAGAAATGCAATGTCGCCAGCCCGAGGGCGAATCTCAATTTCTTGCAAATTTGGCGGCTGTGGCGGGCTTGGATTCGGACGCGATGCTTGGAAAAACGGCTCTCCCTCACCCCGTCCCTCTCCCGCTGGGAGAGGGAGAATCGTTCGCCGGTTTAAGTGGGAAACGGAGTCGGAGTTTGCGGGGTTGAGCAGAAAAGCTTTGAGCACTCGCCGGCTGTTTCCCTCTCCCAGCGGGAGAGGGATCAAGGGTGAGGGAGAGTGGCACGATGAAGCGGGAGGCCCGATTCGCCCGCGAGCTGGACGTGAAAGCAAAACATGCCCGGGGGCCCGAAACGTGTATTGCGCCAAATGCCGTCGCGCCGCGCCGACTTGGAAGTCGGCGACACAGCAGGGTTGGAAACCTGCGCTACGAGGAGCGAGGATTTTCATTCAGGTGCTTTCAATGCGCCGACGAGATTCAGTTGTTTCAGCCGCCTCAATACGATCAGCGCCGACAGCGCCGAGGCCACCGCCACGACCATCGTGGCGAAGGCATAATTATGCAGCGTGAAAATCACCGGCAGCCGCACGGTTTCGGTGTTCACGGCCCGCACGATGCCGGTGGCAAACCCCGTTCCCAACAGCAGCCCCAGCGGCAGCGCGATCAGCGCCAGGAGGGTCAGTTCGGTGATCAGCACCGCGCCAACTTCGCGTTCGGAGAATCCGATGACTCGCAGGGTCGCCAGCTCGCGTGCCCGCTCGGCCAGCGCAATGCGCGCGTTGTTGTACACGACGCCGAACGCCACGACGATGGCAAACACAAGGTAAATGCTCTGGATCAGGTTAATGCTCGCCGCCGTAGTCTGGCGGAAATTCTCGCGCAAGGATTCCTTAATGCCCACCCAACTGATTCGCGGAATTTGTTTCAATGCGTGCAAAAACTCGCCGCGTCGCGCCATGTCAATGGTGAAGCTGGCGCCGTTGATCACATCGCCCTCGCCGAGCAGACGATTCAGCGCCCGCATTTCCATGTGCGCCGCGATGCCCGTCAAGTCTTCGGACACGGCCATGAGCGGCACCGTGCGCAAGAGCCGGCGACCCTCGAGAATTTCCACCGTGAGTTCGTCCCCGATCCGCGCATCCAAAACCTCGGCGAGTTTGGCCGAGACCACCATGCCTTCCGGTGGCAACGCGACTTCGCGGTAATGCGCGTCCACGACGCGGCTGTGCTGCGTGTCGGGCGGGATGCCTTGAATGCCGATCTGCCGGCTGCGATGTCCAAAGCGAATCCGCGCTGCCGCACCGCGAAACGGCTCGACAGCAAGGACGCCGGGCAGTTGCCGCAACAGATCGCGCACCTGCGCGCTGGCGGGCTCAACCAGGCCAATGTTCATGTCCTGCCGTTGTACGACGTCCCATTGAAACCCGAGGATTTCCGAAACGCTGTCGCGGAAACAATTGGGCACGATCAGAATCCCGGTGGCGAGCGCCAGCCCAGCCACAGTGAACAACGCCTGCGCGGGACGTCGTTCGAGATTGCGCACGGCGATGCGGAACGAATGGGAGAACAAGTGTGCGATGCCCGTTCGCTCGATGAGCGCCGGGCGAAAGTTCGCCGGTGGCTCCGGCCGCATGGCTTCCGCCGGCGGGAGTTTGGCGGCGCGCCGCACCGCGCTGAGCACGCCCAGCAGCGCCGCGCCCGCACCGACACTCAGCGCCCACACCAACGCCGAACGATCGAACCGGAAATACAAATCCGGAAAGCGAAAGAACATGTGGTACATCGCGACGAGCCGGTGCCCCAAGGCCACGCCGGCCACCGTGCCGATCGCCGCGCCGCCCGCCACCATTACGAACGCAAACTTCAGGTAGTGCAACACGATCTGCCGGTTCGCAAACCCGAATGCCTTGAGAATGGCAATCTGTTCGCGCTGCAACGTCAGCAACCGCGACAATACCGCGTTGGTCATGAACGCCGCCACACTCAGGAACACGATGGGGAAACCGACGGACAGCGTTCGCAGGATGCGGATTTCGTCCGAGACGCGGATGTGCGACGGGTGATCCGCCCGGCTGTAGGCCCCGCGCCCGCCGTACGGCTCGAGCAGCCGGTCCACCTCGGCAATCACGGGCCGCGGCAACGCGCCGGGCGCGAGTTTGAGCGTGACGTAATTGAACGCTCCGTAAAGGTCGAACGCCGTGGCGATTTCCTTGTAGGCCATCCAAAACGTGCCGTAGGTGCGGTTGTCCGGCAAGGACGCGCCAGGACGCGCTTCAAAAATGATTTCCGGCGACAGGACGATCCCCGCGATGCGGAACTCCCGGCGGCGCCCGTTCAATAACATCGCCAGCTTGTCGCCCGGATGCAGTTGGTTCGCCTCCGCGAAGGCTTCGCTCACGAGCACTTCGCCGCGGCTACCCGGCGGCAGCCAGCTTCCCGTGCGCAAGAACAGACGGTTCAATTCCGGCGGGCCAAAATCCGGCAGCGAGCGCACCTGGCCGCTGGCCGGTTCGTCGAGGCCCTCCATGTCCAGCGTCACTTGTACCGATACGCCCGTTTGTGCCGTGCCCACGCCGGGGACTTCCGCGAGCCGCGCGGCCAGCGCGTTCGGCGCCCGTTTCAAAAGCGCAAACACGTCGGCAAACCGATGCGCCTCGTAATATTCCTGGCGTGTGCTTTCCAGCGAATGGATCAGGCTGCGCGCCATCACGAGCATCGCCAGCCCGCACGCCATGACCAGCGCGACCGCAACCACCTGGCCTTTCATCCGGTTCAGGTCACGCAACAGTTTGCGATCCAGGTTCGGGAGCATATCCTTCACCAGTTCAAACTGCTCGCCGCGGCGCGCACGGAGTTGCGATGCTCGTTGAGCACGCGACCATCCGACAAGTGGATCACGCGGTCGGCCATGTCCGCCATTACGGCGTTGTGCGTGATGACGACGGTGAGCGTGCCCAGGTCACGGTTCACGCGCTCGATGGCTTCCAGCACAACAATGCCGGTCCGCACATCCAGCGCGCCGGTCGGTTCATCGCACAGCAAAACTTCCGGGCGCTTGGCAATGGCTCGGGCGATGGCCACGCGCTGTTGTTCGCCGCCAGAAAGTTGGGCGGGGAAATGATCGAGCCGCGCGCCAAGATTGACCATCTGCAACGCGTCCTCCGGCGGCATCGGGTCGCGGGCGATCTCGGTGATGAGCGCCACGTTCTCGCGCGCCGTGAGGCTGGGGATCAGATTGTAAAACTGAAAGATGAAGCCCACCGAGTCGCGCCGGTAACGCGTCAGGTCGGATTCCTCCGCCGTCGTAAGATCGAAATCCTGATAGCGCAATTCGCCGGCCGTGGGCAGGTCCAGCCCCCCGAGATTGTTCAGCAAAGTCGTCTTGCCGCTGCCGGACGGGCCGAGCAGGACGACCAACTCTCCCTCGAAAAGGTCCAAATCCACGCCCGCCAGGGCATGCACCTCCGCCAGGCCCAGGCCGTAAACCTTGGTCAGGCCGCGCACATGGAAGACTTTTCGTCGCGGGCCGCGGGCCGCAGGTTCGGGAGTCAGTGGTTCCATCGCCAGAGGCAGGTTGATAACAGCCACGCCCGCCGCCAGCAAGCCTGCGGTGGGCGATCGGGATGAGTCGAAGGCGATGCGTTTGCCATGCTGTTGAATCGTTTCCCCGCTTGCGTTGGCGGAAGGTTTGAGCCCAGAGTGATACGTGATTGATCGCAGCCAGATTCGGAGATTCAGTTGAGCCACACGACATCGCCGGTTCGAAAATGCGCCACTCGGAGCCGGCTTCTTTTCCCGCATTTTGTTGAAAGAACCCAGCGTAGCCGGCTTATTAAAGGTATGAAACCCTGTTCCTCCGCCCCGCGGGCCGGCGGCGTTTGCGCGCTGGCAAAATTCTTGTTTTTCGGTCTGGCGCTGTCCGGCGTCCTCGCCTGGCCAGTCACGTCCGCCCGGGCCACGCCGCGCATCTGGCTGGGCAATACTTCGCTTTGGAGTAATCCCGACCATTGGTCGCCGTCGGGCGTGCCGCAGAACGGCGATGCGTTGACGTTCCCGGACATCTCGCCCTTTGGAGTCGTCTCAATGAACAACAATCTCGCCAGTCTGAGCCTGGATAACATCACGGGGTGGCCGCTACGCTTTGACCAACCTTACCGCCCCGAGCAACGGATTCTACCGCCTCAAGCAATAACCCTGTGAACATTCCAATCAACCTCCATCTGCTCGCGCTCTGCGCGGCGACTGCACTCGCTTCCTCCGCCGAGGCCGCCGTCACCAACGTCGCCTGGTATCGCCTCGGCGAAAATGATCCGGGCGCGGCGTCCGGGGCGGCCGTGACGAGTCCGACGACCGACCTCGTCGTCGGCAAACATCTCCCACAATTCGGCAACCCGCGCTACACCAATGCCGTTTCCACACTCGCCTCAAACCGCGTGGGGAGTTCACTCGCCGTTCAATTCAATGGCACAAGTCAGTGGCTTCTGACCAACGCGCTGGTTTCGAGCGCGGTGAACAATTTCGGCATCGAGGCGTGGGTGAAGCCGGCCAACGTCGGTCCCGGTGGCCGGGCCATTGCCTTCAACGGCAACACCGGCGCAAACGGCTGGGGCCTCTACCAATTCAGCAACACCTATCGGGGGCTGCTGGGTGGCGTGGCTTTCGTCGGCAATGCCTCGGCGACGGCGGGGACCTGGACGCACCTCGCATTGGTGCGCAACAACGGCACCAACCGGTTCTATCGGGACGGCGCCGAAATAGCGGGCAGCATCACAGTCCCCATTGCCCCGAACGGCGCGTTTGCCGTGGCGGGTAATCCAACCTCTCCAGGTTTCGAGGCGTTCGCCGGCGCCATTGACGAAGTGCGGGTGTTCACGTTTGCGCCGAATCAATTCGCCGCCAGCGACCTGCTGGCCAATGTGCAACGCGTTGCGACTCTGCCGGCCAGCGGCCTTGGGCCGACCAACGTCACGCTCAACGGTCGCTTCCATACGGTCGGGATGACCACCAGGGGTTGGTTTGAGTGGGGCCTAACGACGAACTACGGCAACCTCACCGGACTGAACACAGGCACGGCCGGAAGCGGCCTGGTGACCTTCGGCCAGAACGTCGGTGGTTTGGCGGTAAACGCCACCTATCACTTCCGCGCGGTGGCCTCGAACCGGCTGGGTGTCGTCTTCGGGACGAATCAAAGTTTCAAGACGCTCGCTCCGACGGTGACGACGCTGCCCGCCACCGGGCTGGGCGAGACGACCGCCACCCTTAACGGTGTGGCCAATCCGGGTGGCGCGAATGCCAAGGCGTGGTTCGAGTGGGGCACGACGACGAATTACGGCAACGTCACTCCGCTGCGGGCGCTGGGCAGCGGTACCAGTAACACGAACTTCAGCCAGTTCCTTACGGGCTTGAATGGCAGCACGACCTATCACTTCCGCGCCGCCGCCTCGAACAGTTTCGCCGTCGTTTTCGGCACCAATCAAAGTTTCACCACGCCGGCCCAAACGACAATCACCTTCGAGGAATTTCCTGACGGGACGCTCGTGAGCGAGAACTATGCTTCGCAGGGGGTTCATTTTTTGAATGACTTCCGGCCCAGCGGAGGCACCCGCGCCGCGCCCAGGATCGTGGCCCATTCCCCGGCACCTTCTCCGGGCAATGTGCTTTTGAATTACGCCAATGATTGGGAGATTGCCACCAGCGCCAACGCGCCGCTGGTCTTTTGGTTTGACCGGCGCCAGGCCAGCGTGCGCATGGTTCTCGGCGCGACTGCCGCCGGCGGTGCGCCGGTCGCCTGCGGGGGCCCGTACCCGGCGACGATCTCGTTCCGGGATTGCAACGGTAACCTCCTGACGCAACTCACTACGAACGTCAGCAGCAGCTTCAATACCCTCGTGCAATACAGTGATCCGCAAAAACGCATCCAACGGGTGAACGTTGATTACGGGAACATCCCCTGCGTGGAGGCGATGGACAATCTCTCCTTTACGGCTGGCACGGGTAATTGCACGGACAGTTCCGCGCCGGTCATCACGATTACTTCGCACACAAATGATCAACGGGTGGTTGCTTCGCAACAACTCATCCAGGGATACGTGACCGAACCGGGCATACTTCGGTCGGTTTTGATCAATGGAATCGCAACGACCTTTTACCTCGCGGCTGATGGAAGGTACTACTTCGAAGGCGGCGTTCTTCTCCAGGAAGGGAACAACACGATCACGTTCATCGCCGAAAACTTCTCGGGCCGAAAGGGCACCGCGCAACTCCGGCTCTTTCTCGGCACGCCGGCGTCGGTCACGCTCCAATCGTTCCATCTCACCCAGCGGGGCGTCATGCTGGACCAACCTTGCGATCTGGACACTCCGTTCGTAGTGGGCAAGACGGCAATCGCCCGCCTTCACCTCGATGTGCGCACGTCCAACGGCATGCCGACCTATGCCTCGAGTGTGAAACTGAATGTCTGGCGCAAGACCGCGGGTGCCGATCTCTTGGTGGGTTCGTTTTTTGGCAACTCGTACGCGCCCTTCCTGAGCGCATTGAATTCACCAACGGATCTGGCGGCCGTTCACTTCTGGCTGCCGGGTTACTTGCACCCGTTTGAGGTGGCCGGGCATTACCGGTTCACGGTGGAAGCCTATGTCGGTTCGACGCTGATCGGCATTCCTTTGCGGCCATGCTCGGGACAGTATGTTTCCTTCCAGGAAACGGGGCCGGTTCGCTTGCTCATCCTGCCGGTCGAACGGGGAAGCCGGGATTCCATCTTCAACGGCACTTCTCACGTGAAGAATTTCTATCTACAACTCGATACCATCGCTCGCGCCTATCCGGTGCGCGACGGCATCGGCTTGTTCGGGGTTCCGAACCGCGGGCTGATCTTTCAGGAGCTGAGTCCGCTGCAATTGTGCGATGGGCCCGTCACGGCGCAATTGGAACATTGCCTTGGCACTGATTGGACGTGGGACTTTATCGAGAAGCACCCCAGCGGCCTTTTGCGGCGAGCCTTCACGGCGGACGTACTGGACGCGCAGAATCCCACTTTGTGCGACCCGAGCAATCCGATTGTCGGCGGGCGCATCACGACGGAGACGACGGCAACTTACAGTTACAATCCCGCGCTGGGCATTTATCGCGTGGAGGCGAGACTCAATTGGCCAAAAGACAAGCACGCCATTCCACAAGATGAAGATCATGATGGTGACGTGGATGCCGCTGATCTCTCTTTCTACATGGGCGAGTTTTTCGATACGGGCACCGGCCGCTGGACTGCGGATCTCGGGCTTTACGACCAGGGCGAGACCTTTCGCGATTTCCAGGATTTGAACGGCAATTCTTGCTTCGACGAGGGTGCGGATCCGCTATCGCTGGCGAAGGTGCGCGGCGTGAATGAACAATCGCTCTTGTGGATTCCTGCCGCCCGGGCGCTGGACGAACTCAACCAACGCCTCGTTGCCGCTAATGCGCCCCCGTTTCGCTCCGCTTCGCTCTGGTTTCCACAACCCTTGATTCCGCCGCGTGAATTTGGCGCCACTGGACCGGGGCAAGGAAACCGGCCTGGCCGCACGTCGTGGATTCATGTGCTGGGCCTGGTGACCATGGCTCATGAACTGGGACATAACTTCGATCTGCCGGATATGTATTACGACACGATTCCTGATGATCTCCGCAGTATCGAGAGTGCCTGGGCGGTTTACATTAATGGTCAAAGCCGCCCGCCTTCCAGTGTTTTTGAAATCATGGCTGTCACTTCGTTGCCCGAAAACGAGATGTTCTCAAAAGCGTCCTATCAGACGATTTTTGACCAATTGAAGAGTACCGGATTCGCTGCCGCCGCGAATCAATTCATGATCAGCGGGATCATCTACGATGACGATGGCCATGCGGACAAGATCGTGACCAGCCTGGCCGACGGGTTGGCGCCATCCCCCGTTGTGGCGGGCAGCCCTTACTCCCTGGAGTTCGGTCAGGGGGATGCCATTCTCACCAATGTCCACTTCGGTTTGGATCCGCGGCCGGAAGGACACGGCGGCGGCCAGTTTGATGAAGTCGGTTATCAAACATTTCACGTCGTGACGGCGTTCCCCGCGAATGCGCAATGGGTGGAACTGCGGAATGCAGGCCAGTCTTTGACCCAGATCACTCGTTCCGCCGCCACACCGATGGTCATGGTTCTCTCCCCCAACGGCGGTGAATCCTACGGCGCGACGCAAACGGTCAACATTCAATGGCACATCACGGATGCCGACAGCACCAACTTGCACTCCAGCGTCTATTACTCGCCGGACAACGGCGCGAACTGGCTGCTCCTGGCGGCGGCGTTTCGCGGTACCAACCTGCTCTGGGATACGGTGAACTGGCCGGGGACCACCAACGGCTTGATTCGAGTGTTGGTTAGCGATGGCTTCAACACGGGTGAAGACCAGAGCAACAGCCGGTTCTCGGTCGCCGGCAAACCGCCCCGCGTTGTCATCCTGGAGCCGCGACCCGACCCGACCATTCTCCAATGCCGACGGCCCATCGTGCGGGGCATCGCCGAGGATTTGGAAGGACCCATCACCAGTACGATCTGGCTGGTGGACAGCAACCAGGTTGGCGACCAGCTTGAGATGCAGCTTCCGCCGCTTTCACCCGGCCCGCACGTGTTGCGATTGGAAGTCCTGGATGGAGACAACCAGCCGGCTTTTGACGAAGTGACCGTGCAGATAGTGGCCGATTCAGATTGCGACGGCATGAGCGACGATTTCGAGGTTGCTCACGGATTGAATCCTGGCTCGGTGAACGACGCGAGCGTGGATACGGATGGCGACGGCCTGTCCAACTTCGACGAGGTTGTGTATGGCACCGATCCCACCAATCCCGACACTGATCACGACCTTTACCCCGACGGCATGGAACTGGGCGTCAGCAGCGATCCTCTTGATCCATTGAACACGCCCTTCACCACGGGAAACTTTACCAATGCCCTCTATGTGAACGCGGGTGGCAGCGCGCTGAACGACGCCCTGGGCCGGCTTTGGCGGTCAGACCAACCTTTCCTAGTGGTGAGTAAAAGCAGCCTGGCGAGCTTTGTCGGCTCGGTAGATACGTCACTGCTCGACGACCAATATGTTCCACAAGGGATGCTGCTCACCGAACGCTCGAAAAATGGCCATTTAAACTATCAAATCCCCGCCCCTAACGGTTTCTATTCGGTGGTGCTTTACTTCTCGGAGAACTGCCTCACTTGCGTAAGCCCGAACCTCGGCGGCACCGGCCCCGCTGGCGCCGCCCGCCTTTTCGACGTGGCGAGCGAGGGTTTCGTGATCTATAGCGGATATAATCAAGCTGACGCCGCGTTGCCCCCATCAGGCGATGGCCAGGGCGCGACCTTCAAAGCGACGCAACTCGTCCTCCGCGACGTGCTGGTCAGCGACGGCATGTTGAACGTGGACATCCTGGATCGCGGCAATGGCAACCCGCCCGACAACGCTGCCATCAAGGGCATGGCCATCATCCAACAATCCGCCGCCGGTGGATTGGCTCCCACTCGCATCGTGTGGATTGGCCGCGTCGGGACGTTGCTCCGCATCAAAGTGGATCCCGGGGCCAATCGCGCCGCCTATTATTCCGGTTTGACGCAGTTGGAACTCCAGCAATCAACGGACTTGCTCAACTGGACGAGCGCCGGACTCCCGGTCGGCCATGAAGAGAGCCTCGTGGTGTTCGAGACACCGTTCAACGGGCCGGCGCGTTTCTATCGCATCGCCGCCCGGGTGACAACCCCGTAGCGAAGAAAAACTTCCAACTCGCCTCGCGCCATTGGTTTGGGCTACGCTGGCCACCTGTTTTTGGTAGGGACGGCGCGGCGCGCCGTCCGGTTGTCGCAACGCGACGACCCTACCTCAGTTTGATTTTGCCATGATGACCAGCTCACAAATCCGCCAGTCGTTTCTCGACTTCTTCAAGTCGAAGCAGCACACCATTGTGCCGTCGGCGAGCCTCCTGCCCGATTCGCCGAACCTCCTGTTCACGAACGCCGGCATGAACCAATTCGTCCCCATTTTCCTCGGCCAGACCCAATGCCCTTACTCGCCCGGTCGCGCCGCGGACACGCAGAAATGCATCCGTGCTGGCGGCAAACATAACGACCTCGAAGACGTCGGTCTCGACACTTATCATCACACGTTCTTCGAGATGCTCGGCAACTGGTCCTTCGGCGATTACTTCAAGCGCGAGGCGATTGATTGGGCGTGGGAACTCGTCGTGGGTATCTGGAAATTTCCACCGGCGCGCCTTTATGCCACGGTTTACAACCCGGACAAATCCAAGAATGACCCCAGCGAATTCGATCAGGACGCTTGGAACTTTTGGGCCCAGAAATTCCGCTCCGTCGGACTCGACCCCGCCGTTCACATCGTCAACGGCAACAAGAAGGACAATTTCTGGATGATGGGCGAAACCGGCCCGTGCGGTCCGTGCTCGGAACTGCACGTTGATCTGACGCCGGAAGGAACTACCCAAGGCTCGCTCGTGAACAAGGGCGATGCCCGTTGCATCGAAATTTGGAATCTCGTCTTCATCCAATTCAACGCAAACCCGGACGGCACGTTCTCGCCGCTGCCTGCCAAACACGTGGACACCGGCATGGGCTTCGAGCGCGTCACGAGCATCATTCAAGGCACGCGCGGCTTCCAGGATTTCGCCAACGCCAAAATTTCCAACTACGAGACCGACATCTTCCGCCCGATCTTTGACGCGCTGGAAAAGCTGAGCGGGAAGAAATACGGCGGGACCCTTCCCCGGGGAGCACACGCGCCCTCGCGTGTGCCCGACCGCGCCCCCGCGGTCGGAACCGACGCGCGCCCTCGCGCGTCGGAATCTCGCGCGGAGGCGCGCGTGGGTGCGGTT
>JADMIO011367215.1_pt1 | contig 18476 bp, 16 predicted proteins | sample 8958161 | NCBI WGS metagenome assembly JADMIO01 (sample SAMN16585339, study PRJNA669376) | soil metagenome | isolation source: Crop rotation soil | place: USA: Cullars Rotation, Alabama | collected 2011 | reverse complement strand
TGCTACGCGCCGGATACTGGGACGCGACAACCCCGCCAATCCCCACCGCCAAACGTTGAAATGGCGTACCTTTGACGCTTATTCAACGCTAATCAAGACACATTCTTGAGTAAAAACATAACAAGGCTTGGCAGAGAAACCATTGTCTATGGCGTCGGACAAGTTCTCACGAAATTGATAAGCTTTCTTTTGCTGCCATTGTTTACCGCTTACCTCTCGCCCTCCGACTATGGGGTGATTTCGATATTAAGCCTTATTTCGCTGCTCGCCGCTCCGGTTTTCGGGCTTGGTATAGGGATGTCTGCCGGGGTCGTCTATTTTGAAAACGATTCACCCGAACGGAGAAATTCAACCATATGGACAGCATTTCTTCTCCTGTTCGTAAGCGGTGGAATTTTTGTCGGTGCATCGATCTTGTTTTCGCGGCAAATCAACTTGATCATTTTTGATAATATCTCAGACCAGACGGAATACTTTATTTTCCTCACCGTTCTGGCAACGCTATTCAGCAATATCCTTGCGCAGCCCTTTGCCCTCAGACTGCAGTTCGAGCAAAAATCAAAGCTGTTCGTCGCCATGACCACGATTGCAACCCTGGTGACTATCGGGGCCACCATCTTTGCAGTTGTTTACCTGCGTGCCGGCGTCACTGGATACCTTATCGCGGGGCTTGCGGGAAGCGCCACGACTTTTCTCCTTTATTTTTTTGCAGCTATTCCCTCTCTGCGGTTTACTATGGACGGCAAGGTTGCGCGCGAACTTCTTCAGATCGGTGCGCCAAGTATTCCTGCGTTTGCTTTCCTCTTCATCACGCAGAATAGTGGCCGGTATTTCCTCGAGAAATACAATGGGCTTGCAGACCTGGGTATCTACACTGTCGGGAACAATTTCGGAATGGTGATTTCGGTTGCCATCACTGCCTTCACGACAGCGTGGTTCCCATACTTCAATTCATTTATCTCAAAGCAGGAAGAAGCAAAGGAAGCATTCGGCAGAAGTCTGACCTACTATTTCGTAGGGGCTGGGTCGCTGAGCGTCATGTTCTTTATATTTGCAAAACCGGTGGTTTCGTTGATGACCCAAGCTCCTTTTCATGGAGCGTACCAGGTGGTCGGGTTTACGGCCTTGGGCCATTTTATGGTGGGAGTGTTTTCAATTGTTGTTGCCGGAGCTTATTTCGCGAAAAAAGTGTACGTCATAAATTTTTCACAGTCGGCCGCAGCGTTGACATGTATCGTCCTCAACATCCTGCTGATCCCGGTTCTTGGCATTATCGGAACAGCCGTGGCCTTCTTTACTGCCAACCTGGTTTTGTGTGTCTTTCAGCTCGGTGTAAATGTCAACTTGCGTTTCCTGGAAGTGCGCTATGAATGGAAGCGCATTGGAAAATTCACAGCGACAATCGCGGTGTTGATAGCAATCAGTTTTGCACCGAGAAATTTCAGTATTCTCCAAGACTTTCTGTTTGGCGGTGTCTTGGCGGCGATACTCGTCGCTGCCGTTTACTACCAGTTAAATAATACCGAAAAACAATTTGCCCTCGGGTCAATCCGGCGTCTAAAAGAGAATTGGCTAACACTAAACAAGCAAAAATGACCGAGGCCGAACAGCAAATAAAGAGCTTCTGGGACAGTGAACCATGCGGCACTACCCATGTCGACTTGCCCTTGGGCTCGAAAGAATATTTCGTTGCGTTCGATGCATATTTCCGGGACCTGTATCCATACCTCGAGCCTTTCCTCGACCTGCCTTCACTGAAGGGAAAAACCGTGCTGGTGATCGGCCTTGGCTCCGGCTTCGAGTTACAGCAGGTGGCAGAGCACGCCGCCCGAACGATTGCACTGGACCTGTCATCCGAGACAATCAAGCTGTGCGAAAAAAGAAAAGACTATTTTGAGATCAAGTTTGATTCTATCAATGCCTCCGCCCGTGAAATTCCTCTGGGAGATGAATCTGTCGACATAGTTGTCTCCATTGGATGCATTCATCACATTCCCGGGATCGAACAGGTTGTCAGTGAAATCCACAGAGTCCTCAAACCCGGCGGACAATTTCGTGGCATGGTCTACAACAAAAATTCCTGGAGGTACCGCGTAGTGTTCCCATTTTTCTCCGGCTTCATCTATCCAAATTTGAAGAACAAAACCACTCAGGAAAAGATCAACATTGCATATGATGGCTCGGCGAATCCATATGGAATGGTTTATTCAAAAACTGAAGTAAGAACGCTCTTCAGCCAGTTCGACAACTTTTATTTTGAAGTAAATAACTTCGTCGGGGATGAGCTTTTTAAGATCGGCCGATACGTCCCCCGCAACTTCCTGCTGAAGACGGTGGGCAGACTAATGGGTCTCGATTTGTATTTTAAAGCACGACGAGCCTGACGGCGCGACTTGCGTTATGAAACACCGATAATGAATTGATATCGTGCAGACTGTTCCAGGTATTTTACTGTTGTATCACCGTCCGCCCTTTCAGAAGGGAGCCTCGACGATCATGGAAAATGTTCTTTCGTTCGGTGCATATTCTTCATTCCCTGTGTATGCCATCAATACGGAGTTTGGTTTTCCAAAGAAATTACTCTCCTACAAATTTGAAATTATCGTTTTGCATTATTCACTGTTTGGTCGCGGAAATGAATATGAACTATCGACTGCATTCTACGATTATTTGAAGAATTCGCAAGGCGTCAGGATTGCTTTCTTCCAGGATGAATACCGGTATTGTCAAAAGCGGTTTGGATTCATAAATGAATTCGGTATCGATACGGTGTACACGTGTGTGGAACAACAATATCATCATCTCGTCTATGGAAAGTACACAAGCGCGAATCACATCTTCACGTACATTCCCGGCTATGTAAGCAGTGCGTTGCCGGGTATTGCGGAAAAATTCAAGATCCCATTCGAACAACGAGAGATCGATGTCGGTTATCGGGCGCGAAGGCTTGCATATTACATGGGCAAAGAAGCCCAGGAGAAGCATACAATCGGATTGGAATTTAGTGAGCGTTGCCGAAAAGCTGGTCTGCAACTCTCACTTGACATCGATGTCGAAGAAAGCGGAAGGATCTACGGCGACAATTGGTATCGCTTTATCGCGAACTGCAAAGGCATGCTCGGGGTCGAATCCGGCGTTTCAATCTTCGATCTGAACGACGAGGTGAGAACGGCATGTGATGCTATCATTGCTCGTGAACCCAACATTACTTTTGAGGAGGTATTCGACCGTTTGCTGTATAAGTGGGAAAACAATGTTCCTCTCCGCACGATCAGCCCGCGCCATTTTGAAGCGGCTGCATTCGGCGTTTCCCAGATCCTGTTCGAGGGATCTTACTCAGGGATCCTGCAACCGGATGTACACTATATTCCACTTAAGAAGGACTTTTCGAATTTTTCCGAGGTGGTCGATAAGTTTAAGGACAGACATCTGACGACAGAGATGACCTCAAGAGCAAACGCTGACCTGATTGCCAGCCAGGCGTATTCATACGAACGATTCGTACAACTTTTCGACTCACACCTCAAGGCTCTCGGACTCAACCCGCCGTCAGAGGTTGATGATCGCGTTGCAACGGCACTTCGACGAGCCGATTCGCTCCAAAAAGTGAATTTTTTGGTGACGAAGCTGAAAAAGAAATTGACGCCGTAAGGCCTCCCGAACGGAGCGCAATCGTGGCCGGCGGGCCGCCTTCCGGTGGGCACGACTGCCCGGCCAATAACCGTAATTTTTCTATCTTTGCGTCCTAAATTTTGAACCTGGCGGCCGTTTAAGGCCAATTCTTACCCGATAGACAATGCAGAAACACGAGCCCGTCCGATTAGAAGATGTTAAGAAATTTTGGAATGAAAACCCGCTCTGTGCGTCAGCAATTCCACACCCCCTCGGGTCGAAGGAATATTTTCAGTTTTATGACGGCCTGCGTGAGCAAAATGAGTCCCTGGAGTTCTCTTACAAGCTTCATGAATACAAGGCTTTCGCAAACAAGAAAGTCCTTGATGTGGGATCGGGCAACGGCTACGTACTGAGCAAATATGCCAGGGAAGGAGCCGATGTTTACGGAGTCGATATTACTGAAACAGGTATTGACCTCTGCAAAAAGCGGTTTGAGATTCTTGGTTTGAAAGGCAATTTTCAGGTTGCGAATGCTGAACAATTACCTTTCCCCGATGAAACTTTTGATTGCGTTTGCTCGATGGGAGTGCTCCACCACGTCCCCGACACAGAAAAGGCCGTATCGGAAGTTCACCGCGTTCTGAAGAAGGGCGGCAGGCTGATCGTCATGTTCTACCATAAGGATTCGGCGTTATACAGATTCAAAATGCCGATCCAGCGATTAACAAAAGGAAAATCGGTCGCTCAACTCGTGGACGAAGTGGATGGCATCGGCAACCCGAAAGGAGATGTATATACAAAAAAGGAGCTTGGTGAACTGTTGAAGAAGTTTACAAACCTGGACATGTTTGTCGGGCTGCTGAGTGCGTGGATGGTGTTTCCGTTTGGAGGCAGGTTTGTGCCTGAAGGCTTGTTGAAGCCTTTTGAAAAATCATTTGGCTGGTTCTTGTATGCAAAAGGCAACAAACCACAGTAATTAAGAAAATAGCAAAGGGACAATCATATGTGCGGGATCGCTGGTATCATTCATTTCAAGGGCCAAGAGGTTCGCGATATAGACATGCACCTGCGTATCATGAATAAGATCCAGGACCATCGCGGTCCTGACGGTGAGGGCACGTGGACTCATCAAAAAAATTCTGTGGGCTTTGCGCACAAGCGTCTCAGCATCATAGACCTGCGGACAGGGGATCAGCCCATGAAGGATGTAGCGGGGAACGTGATCGCATTCAATGGTGAGATTTACAACTACATTGAGCTGAAGAAAGAGCTTTCGGATTTTGAATTCCATACCGACTCCGACACTGAGGTGATCCTGGCTTCCTACAGGAAATGGGGCATTGATTGTGTCAATCATCTGCGCGGGATGTTTGCTTTTGCCATCTGGGATGAGCGTCAGCAGCGCATGTTTTGTGCCCGTGACCGGTTCGGCATTAAGCCGTTTTATTTTTTTGGTTCAAACGAGATATTCCATTTCGCGTCAGAGGCGAAGTCGCTCCTTCCATTTCTTCCTCAGATCGATACAAACCCTGATGCCCTAAAAGACTACCTATTCTTTCAACTCTGCCTGGGCGGCAAAACGCTGTTCAAAGGGATCGACGAGCTACAGGCTGGTCATCGCCTGATCATCGAGAAAGGACGAATGACGGTCGACCGTTATTGGGAAGTACATTATGACCTCGACTTCGATCACACGGCAACCTACTTCGAAGAGAAGCTTCACGATCTGATAGAGGACTCTGTTAAGGTTCACACCCGCAGTGATGTGCCGATTGGTGCGTACGTCAGCGGAGGTATCGACTCCAGCATCGTAGCCGCGGTGGCATCCAAATTCCAGCCGGGCAAAAAAATGCAGGCGTTCAACGGAATGTTTTCCGTTGGCGAATTGTACGATGAGACCAAATATGCCCGTTCACTTACTGACATGCACGGTATGGACCTTCACCAGGTCGATATCACAAGCAGGGACTTCCTTGACACGATAGATAAGATCATTTATCACCTTGATTACCCGGTAGCCGGTCCCGGTTCGTTCCCGCAATACCACGTATCGAAGCTTGCAGCGAAGCACAGAAAAGTTGTGTTGGGCGGCCAGGGCGGCGACGAGATCTTCGGTGGATACACGCGCTATCTCATTGCGTACTTCGAGCAGTGTATCAAAGGCGCCATCGACAATACACTCCACAATGGAAATTACGTGGTGACCTATGAGTCGATCATCCCCAACCTGCGGTCGCTGCAAAACTATAAGCCTCTCTTAAAAGAATTTTGGCGTGAAGGATTGTTCGAGGATATCGACAAGCGTTATTTCAGATTGATCAACAGGGCACCCGATCTCAAAAATGAGATCAAGTGGGACGATCTCGGCACGTATTCACCGTTCGAAACGTTCTGCGGTATTTTTAATGGAAAGAATGTTGGGAAGGAATCGTACTTCGACAAGATGACCCATTTCGATTTCAAGACACTGCTGCCCGCGTTGCTACAGGTCGAAGACCGGATGAGCATGGCCCATGGATTGGAATCACGGGTGCCGTTCCTGGATCACCCAATCGTTGAATTCGCCGCGACGATACCGGCAGACACCAAGTTCAAAGACGGAAGCCTGAAGAGACTTCTCATCAATACGATGAAAGAGACGTTGCCGGAGACCATTACAAATCGAAAAGATAAAATGGGCTTCCCTGTCCCGCTGAATGAATGGTTGGGGACCGATTTGAAAGGGTTTGTCAGTGACATTTTCAATTCACAGAATGCGAAGGACCGCCCTTATTTCAATGCCGACCAGATATTGCATGGCCTGAACAAAGAGTCGAAGTTTGGGCGGAAAATATGGGGACTTTTGTCCCTCGAGATATGGCACCGGGAGTTCCTCGATAAAGGATCTTCATTCAAAAAGCTTTTGAAGGACCCCGGACTGAAAGAGAAAAAACAACCTGAAACAATCAAAAACTAATAATGAAAACACTTATCACAGGCGGAGCAGGATTCATCGGCTCCCATTTGGCCGATAAACTTCTTGCAGAAGGAAACGAGGTTCTTGTCATCGACAACTACCAGACAGGCAGACGCGACAATCTTACGCCGCATCCGAAGTTGAAGGTGGTAGAAGGCACCATCGCTGATGCAAATCTGGTTAATAAGCACTTCGAGGAATTCAAACCCGATTACGTTGTTCATGCTGCTGCTTCCTACAAAGATCCTGAAAACTGGATCGAGGATATCAACTCGAACATCCTTGGAACAGCCAACGTGGTGAGGGCAGCCAGGAAAGCCAACGTGAAGCGGATCATCTATTTCCAAACTTCACTCTGCTATGGCTTGAAACCATTGGAGCAACCGATCACGCTGAAGCACCCGTTGTTTTCAGGTGAATCCCCCGGCGGCAGCAGCTATGCGATCAGCAAGACCGGCGGTGAACAATACATCGAGCTGAGCGGGATCGATTTTCTTTCATTCCGCCTTGCAAATGCCTATGGACCCAGGAACCTGAGCGGTCCGCTTCCGACGTTCTTTCAACGCCTGACCACGAACAAAGCTTGTTTCGTCATGGATACGCGCAGAGATTTCATCTTCGTCGATGATCTCGTAGAAGTAGTGTTGCTCGCATTGAAAGGAAAGGGCAGCAAAGGATACTACCACATTTCAACCGGTGGTGATTATTCGATCAAAGAACTTTTTGACGCTACGCTGAAGGCGCTTGACATCAAACTGGACAAAGACGTAGAAGTACGTCCCCGCGGTGCCGATGACGTATTCACGATCTTGCTGGATCCGTCAAAAACCATCAACGATTTTAGCTGGAAGCCGAAAGTGAAACTGGAAGACGGAATAAACAAGGCGATACAGTGGTATAAGAAGAACGGTATCAGCCAGACATTCACCCATTTAAAAGCACTGGAGGAGAAACATTGATGGATAGCAACGGTTTTTCGAACGCCAGTGTATTGGTCGTCGGCGGAGCCGGGTTTGTAGGAAGCAACCTGGTGAAGCAAATTCTAAAGATGTCCGACAGTGCCGACATCACAGTTGTCGACAACCTCCTGTCAGCCGAAAGGATCAATGTACCCGATTCTCCTCGGGTTCATTTTATCGAGGGTTCCATCACGAACGATGGTATTCTCGGGAAGCTGACCGACCGTTTCGACTATGTGTTTCACCTGGCAACCTACCATGGAAATCAAAGCTCCATCCACGACCCGTTAAAGGACCACGAGAATAACACTCTGACGACGTTGAAACTCTTCAACAGGATCCGGGATTATAAGAAGATCAAGAAAGTCGTGTACTCCTCGGCGGGTTGTTCTGTAGCAAAGAAAACTTTCGAAGACGCAAAGCCCACGACCGAGGACGATCCAATTGAGCTAAAGCAGGATAGTCCCTATTCGATCTCAAAGATCGTCGGTGAGTTTTACGCTTTATATTATTTCAATCAATACCAGCTTCCAACAGTGCGTGCGCGTTTTCAAAACGTCTATGGGCCCGGAGAAATTCTCGGCGCAGGACAATGGCGCGGAACGCCTGCCACTGTCTGGAGGAACGTTACGCCGACATTTGTCTACAAAGCCCTTCATGGAGAACCGTTGCCAGTGGAGAACAATGGCATCACGAGCCGTGATTTCATATTTGTCGAGGACATTTGCAAAGGCCTGATCGCGTGCGCGCTTAAAGGAAAACCTGGAGACGTTTATAACATTGCCAGCGGCTATGAAAAAACGATCATGGACCTCGCGTCTTTGATCAACGAGCTTACCGGGAACAAGGCGGGGATCTATCATCTTCCCAAGCGGCCGTGGGATAATTCCGGAAAAAGATATGGCAGTGGTGAGAAATCTCACCGGGAACTGGGCTTCAAAGCTCAGGTCGAACTAAGGGACGGCCTGGCCAAAACAATTGCCTGGACGAAAGAAAATATGCCACTGATCCAACGCTCAATCGATAAGCACCAGGCGCAGCTAAAGGCAGTATGAGTTTTTCGAAGATAAAGACGCTGCTGCTTTATGCTCAATACGCCAACACGCTTTCATACTATGACGATTGGAAGGACGCCTTTACAAATGCGGAAGAATTCGAGATTGATGCGGTAAACATCTGGGATAAGAAAAACACCGAAACAGTTTCGCAGACAATCCAACAGTTTGATTTCATCGTTGTATTGCATTCTGCAATAGGAGACACGATCGAGCCGATAAGTCATTTCAAAAATGCCCTTGCATCGAGAAAGGCAAAGCTGCTAAGTTTTGTCGCCAATGAGGTGAACCTTCCGATGCCCTCGTCGATGAAGCACAAGATCGATTTCTTCATTGACATTGGAGCCGATTATATCGCAACGCAGCTTCCTCTGGAAGCCGGCCAATGGGTATATGAGGATTGTAAAAGATCAAAGGTCGTCGCTGTTCCGCATGCTTTAAACCCTGACGTATTCCGCCCGGTCAAACCACAACGGGAGCGAAAGATTGACTTCGGTGTTCGGACCCACCAGTATCTTCCCTACATCGGAGACAATGATCGAAATGATCTGTTGAATTTCTTCGCAACCAGTTCTTTTAAACCACCTATTCGCATAGACATGGACGTGAGGAGCCGGTTTGAAAGAGCAGATTGGGCACATTTTTTAAATTCATCGCGGGGAACGCTGGCCAACGAAGCGGGATCCTTTTACCTTGAAAGGGATGATCGTACCGTCAATGCAATTGACGGGTATATCCGCAAGAACCTTGAAAAGGTGAAAGCAGACATCAAGCCCCTCAACGAAGAGAACTTCTTGTTCAAGATCCGCATGTTGGCGCCCGCGTGGTTGAGGGAGTTTTATAAAAAAAGAATGGGTTATGGAAACGCTCCGACCTGGCGTACCATATGCGCGATGATATCCTGAAGACTTTTTTTGCCGACTATCAGCGACCGCCGGTATATTCGAAAGCCATCTCATCCCGGCATTTTGACGCAATCGGTACGAAGACCGTACAGGTGATGTTGCCTGGAAGGTATAACGACATTCTGCGCCCCGATGTCCATTTTATTGAATTGAAGAGGGACTATTCCAACATCGATGATGTAATGAAGAGATTTCATGACCTGGAATACCGGACGAAAATGGTTGATACGGCATACGAGTATGTGCTTGCAGAACACACCCATCGTCACCGGATAAAACAAGTTTCGGATATTGCCGCAGGTCTTAATATTTAAAATAGATTTGAAGTTATTTTAGTCCGTTTGAGAATCTCAAAAGTATAATAGCTGTGTGCGGAATCGCTGGATTTTATGATACGACGAGAAAGCTGAACCGGGAACACCTGGTTCAAATGACGGACCTGCTTTCGTACCGCGGCCCAGACGACAGTGGTTACAGCCTGATCTCAACGGATGCCGGTCAGGTTGGACTCGGCCACCGCCGGTTGTCGATCATTGACCTTTCGCCCCTCGGCCATCAACCAATGGTTTATCAAAACCTGTCGGTTATCTACAATGGAGAGGTTTATAATTTCATGGAGATAAGGGAAGAGCTCAAAAAGAACGGCTATGATTTTATCTCCACATCCGATACGGAGGTCATACTGAAGGCCTTTCACAAGTGGGGAATCGATGCCGTGAATCGATTCAATGGGATGTTTGCACTGGCAATGTATGACAGTGCAGCGGACGAATTATTCCTGGTAAGGGACCGGGTAGGGGTGAAGCCACTGTATTATTTCTTTGATCACCAGAACCTTGTCTTCGGCTCTGAATTAAAGCCATTGATGAATTGCCCCCTGTCTTCCAAAGGAAGGATTAATCGTCAGGCGTTGAACTCATTTATTTTTCACGGCTACATCAACGCCCCGCATTCCATATTCCAGGACGTTTACAAGCTGGAGCCTGGACACTTCCTTAAATTCAAGAACAAGTCGATCGAAGTTAAAGAGTATTGGAGCATTGAAAGCGCATTCAGAAAAAGTTTCGTGGATGACAGTGTGACAGAAGAAAGTGTGATCGACAAGTTGGATGAGATCATCACCAGTTCCGTTCGTTACCGGATGATCAGCGATGTCCCAATCGGATCTTTCTTAAGTGGTGGCATTGATTCCTCGTTAGTTTCTGCTGTCATGCAAAAGCTTTCGCCCAATCGCCCGATCAACACATTTACGATCGGATTCGATGAGGCAAAATACAATGAAGCCCCTTTCGCCGAACTGGTTGCAAAGCACCTCAAAACAAATCACCATCAGAAAAAACTTCCTGTTCAGGAGGTGAAGGCATTGATCAGCAGAATCCCCACCTATTTTGACGAGCCCTTCGCCGACTCATCGCAGTTACCGACCATGCTCGTGAGCAAGATGGCGAGAGAAAATGTGACGGTGATCCTGAGTGGGGATGGAGGCGATGAGTTTTTTTGCGGATATCCCCGATATTTCGCGCAATTAAAATACCTGAAGTACCGGCCAATCAGCGCAGCGCTACGGCCATTGAAATCCTTGCCGGGCGTTGCCGACGTCCTTACCGCCGTTCATTCGAAAGCCACGAAGATATTTCACATCAATAATCACGCAAACATTATCAACAGGAGCTACCTGTTCTCCGAATACTATCTCCAGGGCCTGGTAAAAGGCAACAAGTATGAAATGGACCGGAAATTTTTTGACATCATCGCTCTTTCACCAGACAACATACAGGAGGCCTACATGTTACAAGACATGGTGACCTATCTCCCGGACGACATTTTAGCCAAGGTCGATCGCGCGGCTATGTCTTTCAGTCTTGAAGGTCGTGAGCCATTGCTCGACTATCGACTCATCGAGTATAGTTTCACCATTCCCCATGCGCTGAAATTCAAGAACGGTGAATTAAAATATCTGTTGAAACAGCTTGCCTATCGCTATATCCCAAAAGAGATACTTGATCGCCCTAAGATGGGCTTCGCTGTTCCCGTTTACGAATGGCTGCAATCCGATCTTCGTTATTTAATAGACAGGTATATGTCGAAAGAATTTATTGAAGACCAGGGGATCTTTGACTATAAAAAAATTCGCACGATCGTCGACATGTTCTATAAAACTCCGGGCAAGGAGTTTTTCGCAACCCTCGTATGGCACACACTCGTGTTTCAGATGTGGCACGAGAAATACCGCACTTATTGCAGTTGATCAGGAACGTGGTCAGGTGGTTGCCAAAACAGGCGCATTCTGAAACTTTTCAATGTCAACGCTGCAGGTACTCTCATCAGAATAATAAAGCTTGATGAACTGCATATACACGGCCGTTGAGTACATGAGTTCTTCCTTTGTGTAGTCAGAACTCTTTCCTTCCAGGATTTTCTTCTTGAAAGTCTTATACATGCGGCGGTGACCCTTGTCACGCGTCAGCGAGTTGTACGTTTCAGTTCGTCCCTGGTTCCAGACCTTCATGTTCGTGTAGTCATCGACAGCAATATCAATCTCAGGGCCTTTAACGTTGAGGCTCTCGCGAACACCGTATGTGCCGTCGCCGTATTCCGTTGCGATCATGCTGACTGTCGATCCCTCTTCGAACAAAATCGTAAATACAGAATTGTCGATTCCGATAGGATTCTTGGCAATGGTGAGCGTAACCGGTTTTTTGCCGAGCAAGTAGATCGCCAGGTCGATCCAATGACAAAGGTTGCCCGTTACGCGGGTGCCCTGGTTCGGTGCATAGTACCAGTGGGTCTTGCTGATCTGCACCTCATTGATCATAACCTGGATAATGAAAGGACCCTTGCTTTGGCGGATCAGCTGCCTGATCTTATTATTCCACGGTATGAACCGGCGATTATAGCTTATGAACACGCGTTTCTGGTCGTACACTGAGCACAGCAGCTGGAGATCTTCTTCTGTGACGCAGGGCGGCTTTTCTATTATGACCACCGGATTTGAAACGGTGTTGAGAAATTCGACGGCCTGATGTGTATGATATGAATGGTAGCTTGTGATAATGGCGAGGTTGATTTTTGCATTTCCGGCGTTCACATTCCGGATAGATCCGAAGTCGGTGCTGCGCACGCTGAAATGTTGAATGTCTTCGTAATTCAGCACCGTCGAATTGAAGTCGACAGCCAGGAATTTGGTAAAATCTTTGAAGAGCGGAATCACTTGTGTTCTTGGGTAGTCCCCGCATCCGATCATGAAAAGATTATACGTGCCCGGCTTTGAGGCACCGAACTCAATCGGTTGATAGGAGTATTGAGAAGCGATCGCTTGTTGTTCTTTGGTTGGTGTGCCAACCGACACGTACACAAATGGGTTGATGTTCCGGTGATTATCCAGGCCATTGAGATTGCCGGAGGATTTTTCAAAAGCCGTCGGCAAAAAATAATAGTACTCCTGGTTAATGCTGTGTTGAAATCCGGATGCGATCCATCCACCGTCGAGCATGACGATGACAAAAACGAACTCGTTTTCCATCGCCCGATTTTTCCGGAATGACCAGATCTTTCTGAGCGTGACGCCAAGACCTTCCCGGAAAAGAAAGAAAAGGACCTTCTTGATCCTGTTTTGAAAATGGAACAGTCTGGTGTTACCGTCAAATCTTTCGACATGGAGCACGGTAGCCTTCGATCGAGGGACTGCAACCAGGTGGTTGTATTCAAAATTATTTTGACTGTTCACAGGAATGCTTGGTGGCTCAGGTTACTGGAATAACCTCAAATATAGCCTATTCCGGGCTCTTCAATGCCTGGAGCGGACCAGGATTGACTCGATGCAGGCGATAAAGTTCTGCTCAAAAACATCGAACCGGTATTTCTCAAGAAATTTTTTTCTTGCCTGCTGCCCAAACGCAAGAATGTCGTCCGGATGGTCAAGAAAATGTGTCATTGACTCACATGTTTTCTGAATGTCGCCGCTGGCAAAACAAAATCCGTTCGTTCCGTCGTCGATCATTTCGGAAATGCCCCCAACCTGAGTGGAGATCACCGGCAAGCCGAAAGAAAATGCCTCCAGGATGACCAACGGAAACGCATCGTCATGGGTGGGGTGGACGAGAACGCCGGACTGACTGATGATCTCAAATTTTGCTTCGTTTAACTTCGGTCCCAGCGTAAGGAGATGATCCGTCAAACCTTTTTCATTGAGCAATTTCCTCAGATCAGTTTCTGTTACGTCAAAATCATAACCCACCAGCGCAAATGTGAACTCTGCACCGGGTCTTTTCTGCTTAAGAAGATGAAGTGCTTCAATAAAATCGAGGATGCCCTTCGTGACGAAAAAACTGGAGAGAAAAAGAAAGGAGACTTTCTTCGTTGCGTTCGCATACGGCCCGGAATTATCGGGAATGCCGTTGTTCAGGACGTGCACTTTCCTGATGGGAAACGAGTCACATTCTTCAGATAGTTTCCTTGACAGGCTTACGAACTCGGTATTTCGAAACATGCTGTTTGCCGCCATGCGATATGCCATGGAATTTCTGCTGTGTTCAGCGTAGCCCTTACCATGGCTATAAAAAAGGAGCGTGGTTCTTGATTGTTTAACGAACTTGATCACTATTGAAAAAACCCAATCACGCCAAAAACCGATGCCTTTTGGGCTGTTGTTGTAGATGATGAGATCGGGACAAAAAGAAAACCGGGCACCGATGATCTTGAAAAGCGTGGCGGGCAACTTGAATATTTTGCCAGCATTGAACTTCCGTAAGGAACTGACCTTGTCGGAGAAACTTAGGTTGATAAAATGGATATCAAAACGGTCGTTGATTACCCTGGAGTTGCAGATCCATTCATTGATAACGGCTACGCCATGAACAGGAGGCGGTAAATGGCCGATAAAAAGAATGCGTTTTTTCAAGAAGTCAAGTTATGCTGGCAAAACAATCGAATAGCAGGACACCCTCTCAAATTTCACACTACGACTTCGGGAGGCAGCTTACTGGCTGCCCTTGAGACGTGCTACTACTTCAAGCCACCGAGGTGCTTGTCGATGCCGATGAGACCGATGATCAGGTATCCAATTCCGACTGCGATGAGAATGCCGTTCAGGATAATCGTGAAGGAGCTCGCGCTTGCGGGCACGTTCACTTCTGCGAAACCATCGACGACTTCAAAATCGGGCTTTAGATAAATGTCTTTCTTGAGATCTTCCAGGTCGTCATAGTATGCCATGGTCTGATCGTAGATGTCCATTGGTTTTTCCATCAGCTTGTCGTTAAGAACGACATTGTTCGATCCCTGCCGATTTTGCTCAGCCATGGACTTATAATTCGTATAAAGCGCAAATTTCAACGTATCGAGGCGCTTGATTTCCGCTGACAACTTGGCCTCGCGGGCCTTCTGGTTCGCGGCGTTGATCTCAATTCGTTTGGCTACATAAGGATTGTTACGGAAATAGTTGACCAGCGCGTGCTCCAATCCCTTGAAATGACGTGGATTGTATACGTTGACCTTGATTTCAAATGCGTGACGGTTCTCCACTTCCAACTTTTCAATTACCTCGTCGATGATCTTGGGGTCTTCAAGCTGCAGCTTTGAATTCTTAAGCTGTTCTTTTAACACCTGCATGTCCACCACATCATCTTCTTCGATGAATGGCTGCGCTTCGAATTTCACGATGTTGGCAGCAACAGAGTCGTCGATCTGAAGGTCATGTTTTAAGCCGACTCTGCCCGGCTCAGCGGTCAATGTATTCAGCTTCAAAATCGCGTTGTCCACAATCCGCTTGTTCAGGTAGTCTGAATTCAGGATCATGGTTGATTCATAAAACTTCTTGTCCACGTACTTATCGTAAAGCACGCCTACAACACCACCACCGATGATCAGCAGGATAAACGCGTACTTATTTTCAATTGTCACCCGGCGGATCCGGGCAAGGCCTACAAGAATGCTTGCAAAAAGATTCTTAAAGAATTTTCCAATGGCTGAGAAAAATTGTCCCAGATCCATGTCTCCTGAACCACCCGTTTGCTGTTGATTCTCCATAGTTTCAGCGATTTTATCGACGCGCCTGATAATTGTGGCGCGAAATTAACAAATAGAATCTGATGTCAAAAACAAGCCTTCAGGCCGTCCGTTGGCGGATGAACCGGACTATCGTGATCAAAAAGAAAAGTGTAGATATAGAGATGAGAAGTATCTTGTATTTATCGTGTTTCTTGAATTCGGGTTCATATAGACCTGCGATCTCCGCGGCATTCAACGGTCGATTGAAGATCATGATGTCATCCACAAATCCCTTGAACAACTGATCGAAATAATGCTGCCCGCCGCAAAAATTTTCGTCACCTCCGATTTTCAGAACGGATGCGGTTTTGGCAATGGTGTCGATGCGTGACGTTTGTTCAGAAGATTCAGTGGCAACAACCGGCTGCATATTGACGAGGCATTCAAATTTCCGATCAACACCTAAGGACAATACAACAAAACTCCATTGGTCCACCACCAATGATTCACTCACGTCGTACCTGGCAAACTTGCCATCGGAGTTGAAGATTGTCATCGACAATTTGCCGTTTGATCCGATGGCAACCTGGTAGGAGTATCCATTATCGCTAAGATCGGGGCGAGGACAATTCTCTCCCTTTTGAAAGATGGTTTGTTGTCTGCTGCTATCCTTGGGCATCACCCAGAAGCAAAGGCTGAACGTGTTCGATAGCGACCCGGCACTGGAGTCCATCAATACAAAGTTGTCCTTTCCGTTAAGGTTTAATGCTGAAAATGGATGCCCTTCCCTGTCAATCGTCAGCCTTCCGACATCCTTGATGCCGACCGAATCGATCGGTATCGACTGTTGTAAGTTCGCCTGCGCTGTTGCTGGTATTTTTGTAGCGATCCTGTCTTCGATCATCGACGCCGTCAACACAAAAGAAACACTACCGAAAAGTGCCAGTAAGGTCCAGTATTTTTTGACCTGTTCGAAAATATTAGTCTGTTGTGGCACTTCCTGTGTGCTAAAGTCTTTCGTCAAATATACTGCATTGATCCGGAGCCCACTGGAAAGCTCTGGGTGACAGGCAGGAGCCAAAATTTCTTATTTTTGCCGCTCTTTGGTAAAAACATTTCTAACAGGAAGATGAGTACAGTTGCTACAGGACGGAAAATGTGGAAGGGGATACATGTTCCCTTTTTACTTTTTTTGCTGATGCTCACCCAATCAAACATGATGCTGAAGCCGCTGGCGTTCGTGTTTGTTTTTTTTATAACCCCCTCGGTCCCGCTGAAAATCAACAGGAACACCATGGGGGTGTTCTATTTCCTGATGATTGGCTACGCAGCATTCAGCATTTTCACCCTCCAGGGAAACACCGACAATTCATATGTGCTTGTGTACATACTTGGGATGGCTTTCTGGGTACTTGGATTCATTGCATTCCAATACATAGCAGATTTTGTGAAACACAATTCGATCAAGTCGATCGATGCTACGCTCCTGGCGTACTTCATAATAAATGCCCTGGTTTGTTTCTATCAATTGATCAAGCTGGTGGTACTGTTTGAAGGGAACCCTTTTCTCAATCAAAGTGCCGGCGATGATGTGTTCGGAATATTCAGTAATTCCTCGGTGAATTTCATCGTTTGCTCATTTTTCGTCTTCTATTTTTTCTACACGAAGCGCTACAAATGGGCTATGGTTGCCGGGTTGCTTTGTTTGACTGCAACGTATATGACTGGGATGGTTATCCTCTCAGTGGTCACCGCATACCTCATATTTGCATCTCCCAGATTCAAGCTGTCGCAGAAAGTCGCGGTAGCGATCATGGGCGTACTCTTTGTTGTAGTCTTTTCAATTATTTCGCCAGCGAATATCAGTTACGCCGAGGCAATTATCCGGTCTGCATTTACGGATAACAAACCAAGGAAACTCATCTCTTTTATTCAGACGTACGAATACGCTACGGAAAGCCCTCGCAATTTTATGTTTGGTGCGGGGATGGGCAACTTTTCTTCAAGAATCGCATTTTCAGCCGCGGGGGAATTCGTAGCCTGGTATCCACGGAAATATCTTCATCGAAGTGCGGAGTTTACAAAGAATCACTACACCCTTTGGAATGCTGATCTAATATTGGAGGTGTTTCAGCAAGGTACTGCAAACCAACCGTTCAGTGTCTACAACCAGATGCTAGGCGAGTATGGCATTATCGGGCTCATTTTCCTCTTTGTTTTTTACTTGAGATTTTTTTTCAGGAATTATTCAAGGCTTACCTATGGAGCCGTGCTCTTCCTGCTTATGTTGGCGTATTTCACGCTTGACTACTGGTTCGAATATCTTACCGTTACCGTGATCCTGGAATTGATGGCGCTTCTTGATTTGAAACGCTTTTATGAGAAAGTGAATCAGACTCCGCAACAGGCGACCGCAATCCCAAATAAGTAAAATAGATCAGCCAGAAAAAGCCGGCACTGTGTGGCAATTCCAGCACGACATTGAAAGCGGCCCACACTGACAAGCCGACAAGCGAAAGCATCATGAAAACATTTTGTTTCGGAATTTCGCCCGTCGTTTTCCGAAGGTCTCCACCTATATAAAGGTAGGGGATGAACATCAGTAAACCGGGTAATATCCCGATGCTGAACATGATGGTGAGAAACGAATTGTGTGGTGGTGAGAGATACCTTTCGTCTGGCTTACCCCTTTCCAGCATTGCCGTCGATGATATCCGGCTATAGAGGTATTGCTCGAGGTCATAGGAAAAATAGGGAGTACCAAATCCATGTCCCAAAACCGCATACTTGTCCGTCACCAGTTCTGTTGCCATGTACCGCCATGTCAAAAGACGCCAATCGGTGTTCTTGTCTTTGAATTGCGGTGCGAAAGTCATCAATGCGCCGACAAGAATGACAATGCCGGTTATCGGAATAAGTTTCCGCCAACCCTTAAGCAACAGTCTTTCCAGCACATTGGGATCCTAAGCTTAGAATTCCACGTGGACAAGTTGTCGCG
>JADMIO010996631.1_pt1 | contig 18476 bp, 13 predicted proteins | sample 8958161 | NCBI WGS metagenome assembly JADMIO01 (sample SAMN16585339, study PRJNA669376) | soil metagenome | isolation source: Crop rotation soil | place: USA: Cullars Rotation, Alabama | collected 2011 | reverse complement strand
GCCGCGACTTCAAGTCACGTGAATTCCAAGCTTCGGATCCCACTGTGCTGGAAAGTTATCCTGACCTGCCGAAGCCAAAGGTAATTAGTAAACTTAACTACAATGCTGGTGTCAACGGCGGAATATTTCCGCTGTTATTTGATCTTATCCAGCACCATCAGGACTAGCAACAAGGGCAGGTAAAGAATCGAAACATAAAATAATTGCCGCGCGCGCTGCACCGTTAGCTGCCGCGAAAACTGGATGGCAAACCAAAGAAAAACCAGGCCCAACGCGAGCGCACCCGCCAAATAAACCGGCCCCGTCAATTTGAACAAAAAAGGACAGAGGCTCACCGGCAACAACCCCAGTGTATGGCTGACGGCTTGACGTCCGGTACGATGCCCCTGTGGGTCGATAATCGGCAACATCTTAAACCCGGCTTTGGCATATTCGTCGCGATAGATCCACGCAATCGCCAGAAAATGCGGCAGTTGCCAAAAGGCTAGAATCGCAAAAAGCGCCCAACCTTCGCCGCTCAACTCATTTCGTGCGGCCACCCATCCCATCAAAGGCGGAAGTGCTCCAGGTATCGCTCCAATGGCCGTATTCAGCCAGGTAACGCGTTTCAAGGGCGTATAAATGAACACGTAACTAACCAGCGTCGCCGCCCCGATCACGCTCGTTTTCAAATTCACCGCCAAAGCCAGATAAATCAGCCCAATCGCAGCGCATGCCGCCCCCACGATTAAAACCGTTTGAGGCTGGAGGCGACCCGAAGGCAATGGCCGGTTCTGGGTGCGGCGCATTTTTGCGTCATAATCCCGTTCCAACAATTGGTTTAGTGCCGAGGCGCCACTGGCCACCAATACGGTCCCCAACAAAGTGTGGAGCATCAGCCAAAAATTCAACGGCCCGCGGAATCCCAGGTAAAATCCCACCAGGGTGGTCAACAATACCAGAAACGTCAGTCGCGCCTTGAACAGGTCTGAGTAGACTGCCACCCAGCTTTTTTCCACTAGCGTAGTTTGGCTTAAGGGCTGCGCGGTTACTTTCATCATTTCATTCAAGCCCGGTCGCCGCGGCGGGACGTTGTCCAAACGAGTTTTCCGTTATTTTTACTGGAGAAATCGCGGTTTGAGGCGCTGCCGCCCAGGCTTGCAGCGAAATAATACTGATGACCGCCCCGAACGCCAGCGAAAGCGCGCCCACCAGCACATGCGCGGTGGCAAAATCCGCAGCCTTATTCGACCAGATGGTTGCTGCCCCGAGAGCAACCTGTGCCAAAATCAACCCAAGCCAAATCGATCCCAGCCGCCGCAACGAACTTTTTCGCATCCACCACGCGCAAAAACCAACTCCAGCAAGGATGAGGATGGCCATTAACCGATGCGCCATTTGCAATCCAATCTGAAAAGCCGTGATCGGGTTGGCTTCCGTGACCTCCATGCGCGCCTGGTTGTATTGCGCCACTGAGGCCGCATCCATCGCTGGCCAAATTTTCCCATACGCCAATGGAAAATCCCGGATCGCCAACCCAGCATGCTGATGCCGCATTGTCGAACCCAGGATTAATTGTGCGAGGATGAGCAGCGTCACCGATGTGAAAAGGACCGTTGAGAACTGGTGGTTGCGAGCGAACGACTTGGAAAAGGAAGAATTGAGCCACGAACGGCTGCTAAGAAACGCTATCGAGCAAACGAGCACGAAAAAAATCTGCGCCAAAGTCGCGTGAAACACACCAAGCTGGTCTTTGAACAACACTACCCGGAGCCCTCCCAGCAATCCCTGCAATTGGACCGTCACAAAGGCCAGCCAGCCCAGCATCGGAAGTGGTCTCGCCGCCGGTTCATTGCGCGCCCAAATCCCTGCTACCAGGAGCACTAGTCCCCCAATCCCTGAAAGAAAATATCCCGCCCCCTTCCACTCCGGGCCCACTTGCAGCAGCGCCAACCCCGCAACTACTCCTCCGAGCCCAATGAGTGCGAGCGGCAGGCGCGATCGCTTTCCCCCGAGCCAGCGCGTCAACAGCACCACCAGAAAACCCACGAATGAAGCCACCAGCCGATGCGTGTGCTCATAGAAAATCCCGCCCAACCATTGCGAAATCGGGAAGAAGAACATGTTATAGCCATAAGTCGTTGGCCAATCCGGCACAGCCATGCCCACCCCATGACTCGTCACCAACCCGCCCAAACCAATCAATGCCAGCGTCGCCACCACCGTGAGCACGGCGAAGCGATGCAACCAAAGATTATTTGCCGTTCGAGACATGAGCGGGGCGGCCAATGCTACTAATAACAAAGCCGCTGGGACCAAACCGGCCACAGCGGCTGAGCGAAATTAAACCTTATTTGCCTTCCACCACAAAGTCAACTTTAGCGGCTTCGCCTTCCTTGACTTCGATTTCCTTGGTGACCACACCAGCTTTGCGGTGGGCGGCTTGAATCTTGTATTTCCCGGGAGGAACATTGGCGATCTTAAACGAGCCATCCTTGGCCGAAACAGAGAAGTAAGGATGATCAAGCACCGTCACCCACGCGAACATCCAGGGATGCACATCGCACTTGAACTTAAGGAAATTCTCCGGCTTGGAAAAAGTGTAGACCAAATCCGGCCCGTTCGCCGTTTGTGCATTATTCTTCTCTTCGTTACCGGCTACCGCGGGCAGCGTATGCACGTTGTGAAGCACTGGGTCGGAATTTTTCACCACGATCTTTTGGTCCGTTTGAACGGCCAGGATCAAGGGCGTGTATTCGCACCCTTTTTGGTCGAGCGTTATAGGGGCTGAGGCTGCTGCTCCCTTGGCCGGAGCGCCAACCAACGACACAACCACGTTCGCAAATTCCCCTTTCGGTCCCACCAAATAGTGGTGAGTAGTAACCGCTTCCGCATGCATTTTTTTGCAGTTGGGATCGTCTGCAACCTGCGGAACTGGCAATTCAGCCGGCGGGGTGCCCTTGAAAGTGATTGTGCCGGTAATATCGGCGGCCGAAGCGATGTGCGAGCCAATCATGGTAAGGCCTGCAACCGCGGCGAATGCGAACGTTTTCTTCATATTTTTGTATTTTTTCCCAATAAATCTATAAATCCGCGAAAAAACTATCACCTGTATTTTATTGACGCAAGGCAATTGTGAAAAGTTTCACAAGCGCAAGATTTTTAGCCCTTTTAGGCGAAAATATTGCGAATAACACGATCTCACTGGAAGTCTAACCAGGGGCGTTTCACACGCTCAGCCACAGCTTACTGACACCATTCAGTTTTGCCGAAATCCCATCCCGCAGTGTTCACTTCAATCCCATAAAAAGAATCACCAAATCAATGATGAACAACAGCACTATCGTCACCTCCAGGATCAGCATCCAACGATTCGTCTGATCGTGGTTTAGCAGTTGATACAGATCGGCTAAAGTCTGGAGCTTGCCGTCAATCGTCCGATGCCAATCCGCCAGATGAAATCTCGCCGAAATATTCTCGTAAATGCGCGCCAGGTGCCAATCACCAAAGAATTTGGTAATATTAGAGAGTTCATCGCTGAAGCGAGCCAGGTCAATGCGGATTTCCCGCAGCTCGCGTAACATGCGCGTGCGCCCGCGGAGAGGCCGGCCGCTCAGGTCCCGGTAGGCCCGGTCCAGGGAGTCGTCCAGGATGCGGTCGTATGCTTCCAATTCAGCCAACTGCAAGTTGGCCAATTCCATGACGTAAAGGGTTTCATCGAAATGCTGCCTTTCATCCATGATCAAGGCCGCATCCCAATCCACCACCACCAGATCGTGCTCATAGTAACTCAGAAAACGCCCCGTGGATTCCTCCGCTTCCTGTTTCGAGAGATGATCGATGTCTGGCTCCTGTGTCAGCAGCGAAGCCACCGCCCGGCGATTTGCCTTCAGCCAATTCTCCGCTTTCAACGGCGTGCTGTCTTCAGTGGCCAGCGGCGATTCAATGCAAAAAACTGTATAGGCTTCCTCCTCAGCCAGTTCGGCCACCGGCCGGATGTAGTAAGGAACCAATTCGCGCCGAACCTCCTCGGCCAATCGCCGGACCTCTTCGTGAAGTGAACCGTTGCTGAACTGCAAGTCATGATATGCCACCAGGTCCTCGACCTGCCGAACTTCAAACGGCACTCGCACCGTGATGCTCAGTGCACCAACTGGCAGCAATTTGACCGCCCGTTCTATGCGCACCGGTCCATTTGGACCAATGCGTTCCAAGGGGGAAAGTCGAACCATTTGCGGCCGGTAAAAGAACAAATGCCTGGGACTCCGCTTGCTGGAATCCACCACAAACTGGGCTACCGGATGGCCGAGCAGTTCCCGCACCGGTCGACGAACCATTTCATACGCCACGTCAAAGGCGTAAATGTAAACCACCTCGCCCGAGTAACGCTTGACGTGCGGCGTAGTCAGCTTTCTTTCCAGGGATTTTGGCTCGTCAATCAAGGAAACCATACCCTACCAAATTAACTTACCGCCCAGGCAAAGTCTAAGCTGGCAAAGGACAATCGTTAGCCTCACAGTGGCAACGACTTACAACCGAATAGCCGCGTTTTTTACAGCATTTTTGGCATTATTGGCATACGTATGGTGACCCGCTAAACTTTCCAGTTAATGATCTGTTTTGACCACCGCCCAGCCAAGCGCCTTCAAAACCATGGAATTGATGTTCAAGTTAGCGATCTCCAAAAAAATCATCCCAATCGATTCCAAAAAATTTGGATGCTTGTGTGGACCCGGACATGGCGGATAAACTGCCATGATTATTGCCTCGCGTAGCAGCATGAAAAAAATGCTAAAAAGCACTTTGCGTCGATTGGGATACGACCTGGTCCGGTACACCCCCCAAGGCCACTCCAATGTTGGTGCCGTGCCAGACTTTTCAGAACAACAAAACAAGGTCATTTCGATGGCAAGGCCATTTACGATGACAAGCATTGAACGCATGGCTTCACTGATTAGCGCGGTGGACTATGTATCACAAAATGCCATCCCTGGAGACATCGCAGAATGCGGCGTGTGGCGAGGCGGCAGTATGATGACTATTGCTTTGACTCTGCTTGCGAACGGTGATCGAAGCCGATCGCTTTACCTCTATGACACTTTCGAGGGAATGCCGGCTCCTACTGCGGATGATAAAAGCTTCGATGGGATTTCCGCCGAAGAACAGCTTGAACGATACCCGGACGGAGCTGGTAATTGGTGCTACGCAACTTTGGACGACGTTCGCGCAAACCTTCTTTCCACTGGTTATCCTAAGGAAAAAATGCATCTGATTAAAGGGAAGGTGGAAGAAACTATTCCACGCAGCCTTCCTTCCGGCCTTTCACTCTTGCGACTGGACACGGACTGGTATGAGTCCACCAAACATGAACTTATACATCTTTATCCACTTCTGAACGCCAAGGGTATTCTTATTATTGATGATTATGGGCATTGGCAAGGAGCCAGGAAGGCGGTTGACGAGTATTTTCAAGAGCGGAATGAGAAAGTGTATTTGCACAGAATCGATTACACCGGACGCATGCTTGTAAAAGCAGTCAATTAACCCAAGGCTTAGCCCTGACCCACCGCGCACATAAACTATCGCATTGGCTAGGAGTGTTTTGAAGTTGGGAATCGACCTAGCCGTGTCAGACTGCTCACCGAATCGAATCATTCAAATTACCCGTGTTTCGAGCGTTGCCACGAAACCTTGGCCACGAGGTTTTTGCCAATGGCACCCGGGTTTGAACAGCGGAAAAGTTCTTGTACTTGTCCGACAAATAAACCGTTCCTTCTGCTGAAACCGCCGGGGACCCAAAACCATACTGATAGCAGTAATAATCCCAAAGCGGCTCCCGTGCGTTGTCAAATGCCATCAGTAGTCCATAGCGTCCAATGTAAGCGACCGAGCCATCGGCAAGGGCCAGCGGAGAAGCTTCAATCGGCTCCTCCACCCCACGCGGCCATCTTTGCTTTCCATCGGAGTTGATCGCCCATAGTTCTCGGTTCACTCCCACATAAATCGCGCCGTCCAGCCCAATTACGGGTGAAGATTCGGTGATACCCCCAGTTTGCAGTCGCCACAGCAGACTGCCGTCAAAGTTCAACGCGTAAAAAAATCCATCCGTCGACGTGAAATAGAGGCACTCTTTACCATTTATTGCCGGCGAAGAAATTATGGAGCCGCCAGTCGCGAATTCCCATTTTTTGTGTCCGTTCGGACCTAGTGCGTAGAACTTCTTGTCATGGGAGCCAAAGTAAATGGTCCCGTCGGCGCCAATCGCTGGCGACGAATCGATCGCGCCTGCCGTTAGGAACGACCACTTCTTTGTTCCCTCCGGATTTAGGGCATAGAAGTTTTTGTCCCAGGAACCGAAAAATATCACTCCATCACTTCCCAGGGCCGGTGACGAATCGACCCAGGCGCCCGTCTTAAACTCCCACTTCTTCGTGCCATTGGGTAGCAAAGCGTACAATTTGCGGTCACGAGAACCAAAATAGATGAATCCTTCTGGACTGATGGCGGGCGAGGACTTAATCTCATTGCCCGCGCGAAATGCCCACTTTTGTGACCCATTCGGGCGCAAGGCCAGAAGATGATCGCTAAAAGTGCCGAAGTAAATGGTTCCGTCCAAGGCAATAGCCGGAGAAGAATCGCTTGCACCCCCAATACTGGCCGACCAGTCATTTGTCAGTTTATGGTAAGCTCCGTTCACTTGTGGCAGGAAGCCCAACCACACCCATAGCCACCATACCTTTAGCCTCATACACAACATATCGAGCTAAGGTTAAAGGACTGGAAGCTCGCAGGTCAAATTTCCATGGCAAATAGACCCTTTAATTACACGCCTTCTTGCCCGCAATAAAAGGCTCATAGAGCCACCTGACGAACCTTATAAGCTTGATAATTGCACCTCCTCTCAGTATAAACAGCCTTGAGTACGAGTCGGCTCCATCCATGAAAACCAAGCTTCCCTTAGCCCTGAGTTTCCTTATTTGTGTTTTCGCCGTTTTAGGTCCCTGTTCCACTCACGCCTTTACTAATCTTGCTAGTGCCTACGCCGCGATCGGTTTTGACCCTTTAGTCCCTGGGAACTCGGTTGTCGTCCTTGCCAGCGATCAGCACATGTGCATGGATACACAAGGCACTCCGGCTCCCGTGGTCACCACCAACCTGCATCCCCTTTTTCTCCGGACCCTTCACGCGATGAACCCGCCGCCAACGAAAATTATCTTTTCCGGAGACGTGACATCCAGCTTGTCCCAGGTTCCAGGCATCGATGGGACAGCGAGTGTTGACCATTACTACCCAATGGCAACTAATGAATTCGCCTACTTCGCAAAGGCAGTGACGACAATTACTAATATCGCTCAGAGCAATATCGTATGGATCCCTGGCAACCACGATCAGTCACCACGCGAAACCAACGCCGAAACTTTTAGACATTGGTTTCCAAATATGCCGGTGCATCAATCTTTCGACGTGTCGGGACTTCATTTCATCCTTTTCAATTCCGGCAACTACGATCTCCCTAGCGACTCAGAAAGAGCGTGGCTTTATGGACAAGTTGCGGCCACATCACCCACGCAGGAAGTGGCGGTTGTCACGCACCAGCAACCCTTCCCGGGCGGAGCTTTTCAACGGGGCGTGGCGCCTCTGCTGCGAGAATTGTTTGGTGGTTGGCAAAGGCCGTGGTGGGTGCTTTGTGGCCACGGCCACGCCTACGGCACATTCGTCTACAACGTGGGCCAGTCAAATGTGGCTCAGGTCGCTGTGGGACCGGTCAGCACCAACACTTTCGTTGGCTTCAGCCCGGATGTCGGCTGCATGTTTCTGTGCCTGAGCAATGGCATGGCTGGGAGAATTTATTGGCGCATGCGCTATGACAGTTTTGAAATTGACCCGACGCCGGATTGGGAACATCCATTGCCCTACGTCGCTCCTTTTGAGCAGGTCGAAAATCTGTTATGGCGTAGGCTAAAAAGCCACGTTCCGCTTCCGGAAATGGTTGTCACTAATATCGGTGTCGACTCATACGAGTGGTACGCATATCCCCAGGAACTTCAATGGCAATTGCGTTTGGGCCAGCACGCCAATCAGGCCACTCATTTTCTTCTGCTCGCCGATGCCTTGTCCTTCAACGCAGCCGTCTCTTTCAGCGCCGACCGCACCAACTGGATCGATTCCTTTGTGCCACCTTCCACTAATTATATTTATTGGTTTCCTATTCCCCCTGCAATCCGCCCTTTGGAAACTGGCTATGTGCGCTTCTTGGGGCCTGGTCCTTACAACAACTTCATTGGTGGCTGGGGATTAGCGACCACAAATAGTGACGCCTTGGTTATTTATCCCAAATTCGCGCCAATAGGTGACCAGCGGGTAATTGCAGGCCGGCCGTTCACCGTTACTAATGTCGTTATCGATCCCTACGCGCCGCCCGATCTGCTGACTCTCACCCTCTTGGAAGGTCCGGTTGGCGGGTTGTTTGATCCCGCCTCGGGCGTACTGTCCTGGCAGCCAACACTTGCTCAGGTCGATGAAACAGTTCCTGTATCTGTAAGGGTCGCGGATAACTACCTGCCGTCTTTCAGCTCCACGCAGCATTTTCGCCTAACAGTTGTCCCTCCCGGAAAACCAGTGCTGAGCGTGCGCTCCTCGAATCCAAGCAACTTCATTTTTGCGGTGAACGGTGACCCGGACCTTACCTATACAGTCCTCACTTCCACGAACCTCCAAGATTGGTCACTGTTGCTGCTAACCAACCCTGCGGCTTTGCCCTTTGAGGTGCGCACTATTTGGGCAAGCAATGAACAAGCCAGGTTTTATCGCGCGGTGTCGGACCCCTTGCAGTTTCTGTTTAATTCTTCCGCGCAGGATTTCTTTAATCGAGCCGCTATCACGAATGAGACCGAAAGATTTGCGATCAATCAACTTGTTCTTGATGCTCAGACACATGGCTGGTGGACCAATTGCGACGCCATTTACCCTTTCGTCGGCGGAAATGCGCTTTCCCACTCCCAAAATCTTAAATCCTCCAATTTTCAAATAACCTGGATCGGTGGTCTGACCCACAATTCGAGTGGGGTGACCGGCGACGGCTCCACTGGTTTCGGCAACACTGGATTTAATTTCAAAGCCAACGGCACCGCTTATACGACTAATTCAGCCCACCTTTTTTTCTACAATGGCGTGCTCGCGCCGAGGGATGACGGTGCTTTCATTGGTGGCTATTGCTACACTGGGATAGTTTCCCGTGCATTCATCAGGCGCAACGGATCTGCTTGTGAGATGAGCGGCCTTAACAACAGCTACTTTGCCAGCGGCGCTGTTCCCACCGCCGCCGATTTTCGCGGTCCAACCATGGCCTCTCGCACCGGTGTGACAAACGTCTATCTGGCAGTTCGCACCCTCTCTTGGGCTGCAGGGGACCCCACTCCCACCATCGAACCTCCCGGTGTCCTTTGTGGGCTCTTGGCTCGTATTGATCAAAATAATCTCCCTGACCATTTCTCCAATGGTAACCTGCGCGCCGCCACGATTGGCGGTGGCATGACCCAACCCCAGTGGGACATCTTTCGATTAGATTGGGATAAATTCCAAAACAGCTTAAGCCGAAAGGTGCCATAACGATTCGACCTGAGATATTGCAGCCATGGCGATTGTTCAACCAGGAGATCGCCACGTAACGCCCCAGTTCCTCGCTTTGCCCGTCCAATTTCCGCCTACGTCCTCAAGCAGGTTCGTTTAGTGGCTAGCCGCCACTGGCCTATCGGAACCCTGTAGGCCCGGTGCCCTCACCCGGCAGAGCGCCGGCCACACTTCCACGTCAACATCGTTCAGTCGGTATATAGTGTGTTTCGCACAATCACAGCTCGCCATCTCACCTCAAATATTTCAAGGTCTCCCAGGGTAAGGAACGGCGTATGGTCTTCGAACCGGGCGCAGGCTGGCCTTAATTGGAATCATACGCGCGGCGAAGCGAGCAGCCAGTGCTCGTTTGGCCACTCCTCCATTCAGGCTGATGCTCAACCCAATCAATCCTGTGAATGAAGCCATGTCGGTGTACAGGTTCCCGAAAATCACGAAAAAGATAATTACTTTGGCAGCAAAAAACGCGAAAATAAATCGATTAATGCGCGTGTATCTAGGATGGCCAAATAGGTAATTTTGGTATAGAGCACGCAAGGAAGCGGCGAGGAACCACAGAAAAGCAATAGATCCAAAAATTCCGAAGGGAATGATGACAGACAATGGACCATTATGGTAGTCACTCACCAGTTCGAACGATTCGGTCTGGTTGACTCCGCGCATTCTGGTTAACGCCGCCTGGTCAAACTCGGTACTCTTAATGCCAAGCCCTTTTCCTAAAATTAAGTGCTGCGGGATCTGAGGTAAAACATTACGCCACATGTTCAATCGCCATTCAGTGGATTGCTCCGCCTCTATTTTGACGAGCGGATCGATTGGGACGGGCAGAAAGCTTATCGCCCGCTGCATGCTGTTTGGCAAACGGTTCGCAAACGGAAGTGCGGCTGCGGCTACGAGCAGACCCAGCAAGACCAAAATTGGCATTAACCGGCTCCGGAGTAAGCCTTCCATGTAAAACAATATTGCAAACGTGAGCAGAAATAGGATTAAAACCGTTCGGTAACCACCTAGCAGGCTGAGTCCCACGACAAAGAGAAAGAAGAAAAAAAGGCCTATGCGCCGCCAGGAGAAAATTTCTTTAATTTCGTAGCGCACTAACAGCGCGCAAAAGACGCCCGTGCTGAATAGGGAAAAGCCTACCAGGCGGGAGACGAGGCCAGTCTGGACGCCCGGATCGTGCACGATGAGGTCCAAACTGCTCACGGGAAATATCATGAACAGAAAGTAGAATGATGGGCTCACCACTGAAGCTAATTCCCCGAATCCTTGAGTTATCGTTCCAAGGAAAAAGAGAATTACATATAGGTAGGCATGTCGGGGAGGAATCCGGCGGGCTGTCAATGCGAAATAGCCAATAATCCCCGCGAGGAGAAAGGCGTATCGCTTGCCACCCGTCGTTTCACTGCCCAGCAGGGCCAACCCAAACCCTCCTGTGAGTTGGGCCGTCACCAACACGACCACTATAAGGCAAATCAGAGGTCGGGCTATTTCGGGGGCATGCAAAAACTTTGACCGCGGATTAAGAATGTACTGAAGAATCGAAATCGCAAGACTCAGGCCTGCCACGAGCATCCAAAGTTGTGGCCCCCCCGGAATGAAAAAAAACACAACCGTCGTATTCCACAGCAGAACCAACCAAACGTGGTGCCAACGCAAGATGATGGGAATGGAAAGAAAGAAAAGCACAGCGCCCACCCCGGCAAAGGTGCCATAATTAGCCGGGTTGGGAGCGGCCAATACGTAGCCGATGAACACTGCGACTGGCACGCAAATGCTGTAGATCAGCAGCGACCGAAGTAATGAGGTAGCGCTGGACATGCTTTTGTTAATTAGGGCAATCCGTTAAGCAGCAACATCCTTGCCATTCTCGACTAAGAAAAGGCTTCCACCGGCTCTTCTAGGACTTCTTCTGCTTTCACTTCAGCCGGCGCTCCGTTAAGGCTTGCACTCAAGCCGATAACGCCAATGAAAAACGCCATATCAGCGTAAAACGCTCCGAAAACGAAGGTAAAAAATATGATTTTGGCTACAAAAATGGCTAACAACAAGCTATTGGCACTCTTCAAGCGGGCGTCTCCAAACTTATGATTGCGATATAAAACTCGCACCGAGGAACTCAGAAACCAAATAAAACCTGCAACCCCGAATATTCCAAACGGGATGATAACCGAAAGCGGCCCGTTGTGATAATCGCCGGCCAAGATAGAACTCCTTTGACTATCTCTGCCCGTCCGCTTCACTGCTTCATCCGTCAGGTAAACGTCAGTCGGATCGAGTGAATATCCTTTTCCTTTAATCAGGTATTTGGGAATTTCTGGAACCACTTCTCGCCAAAGTTGCAGCCGCCAATCCGTTGAAGCTTCGGCCGATTGTGCGACGATCGGATCAACTTTTGTTGGCAGAAAGCTCAACGTCCGCTGTACCACCATTGGCATCTTGTCGACAAAAGGCAATACGACTGCAGCGCTAAACAGGCCTAATCCAAGGAAAACTACTAGCAGCCGCGTACGATGAAGCCCCTCGAAATAGAAAAGTGCGGCAAAGGTCAGTATGAACATGATAAGCACGGCCCGAAAACCACTGGCAGCGCACCCCAGCACGGCGAGCACCAGCAAACACACTCGCCATGGTTTGGTGAGGTCAAGGCTTCCTCGAATTCCATAGCGAGCGAGAACAAAGGCGTACAAACCCGGACTCGCGACAGACAGACCTGTAATGCGAATGATGGAGAGCCCCAGGCGAGATTCGCTCTGTGCTTGCTCTGCAACACCGCCTACAGGGAAAAAATTGAATAAAAAATACCCGGAAGGCCCCAGGGCATATACGATGTTAGGAATTAGTCCGGTGAAGGCAGGCAGGAAAAACATCGCCATATAAAGCCCCGCTTTCTCGGGTTCAATCCGCTGGCTCGTAAAGGCGAAATATCCACCCACCGCTGCTAAGAGATAGAAATAATTACGGCTCCCGTATCGTGCCGCACCAAGCGACCGCAGCCCAATGCCGCCGTTCACCATGGCTGTGACCAAAACCACACCAGCCAGAAAAAGGAGGGATGTTGTGACACTAGGCACCGAAATAAATGGCCTTTCTTGCTGCACGGCACGGTTCAAAACTGCAAATATTAGGCTGGCAAAAGCCATGATCATCCAGCCAAACGGCTGACCCGGCAGAAAGACCGGGGCGAGCAGCGCGTTCCAGCTCATGATCAGCATCGGATGATGCCATTTCATTAATAACGGAACTGCGAGGACGAACAACACCAGGACGACAACGGCCAGATTCGCTGAGTCCATCGGCTCAGCCAGGAAATATCCCATAAGCACAGCCAACGGCAGGCACAAAGCCATGATCAGGTGCGTTTTGGGTATATTGATACTATTCGCCATTTTCAGCGCATATTAGATGAAAATCCGGGCCTGTTAGCAACCCTTTTGTCCGCTCGCAATCACGTTCGCTTAGGAAGGGCGCTTTGAAGGCTCGGCCAATTCCGGTTTAATTGGCGACCTTCCCCGGGGCCGGCCTTTCCAATAAGAAGTAGGTTTTTTGGCGCGGCGCGTCACGCGTTCCTTCGTGCTGGAGAGCGTGTAAAGTGAGTAATCAAAAGGGGGTTGGAAAAGTGTGCAGCGAGCTGCCAAACGCAATCGATACAGGAGTATGAAAGGATGTTCGAGCATCCGTACCCAACCGGGCGCCATCTTCCATTTGAGTTGTCGCTCCCGTTCCCCGTTCGGCTTAAGATTCATGTTGTCGCCCGTGTCCGCGAACGCGGAGGTAAACCTGGGCATTACTTCAATGCGCAATCGCCGTTTCACCATCTCCGCGACCCAAAAAAAGTCCCCTAAATCCCGCCACTGAGTGTTCATATAGATCCCCATTTCCTTCACAACGTGACGGCGCACAAACAAACTGCAGCTCAAAATCGGCAGTCGGACCCATAGTTGGTTTTTGCGGGGGACGAGGGCAAATCGACTGCAAATATATTCACCCTGACCGTCGGTCACCAGGGTATCCGAAAATAAAACATGAACCTGTGGGTGTGCGACAAAGTAATCATGAACCTCCTTAAGCGCACCCGGCAGGTACTGTTCATCAGAATTCAAAAAAGCCAAAATCTCGCCATTGGATCGTCTAAACCCCCGGTTAATGGCGTCATACATCCCCTGATCCTTTTCAATGAACGCCTTCACTCGCGAATCCTTCGGCAGCCAATCCTGAGTCCCATCATCCGAACAAGCGTCCTGGATAATGTGCTCCACCGACACCCCAGTCTGGTCGGCGACGGAGGCAATGCAAAGTCGCAGCCATTGGGAGTTCCGAAAGCTTGGTGTGATAATTGAGAATGAAGGGGTTTCCATCTGCTCAAGGTTTTAGGCTACCGCGACACTGTTAGTGCCGTAATTGGGTTTCCCGTCATTACCGCCTGAAAATATCAGTAAGTAGTGCCCGTTTCAATTCGATTTCTGCGACCAGGTCATCACGTCCTCATGGCAGTGTGGATCGGGACGTTTAATTCGGGGTCAGACGTAGCCGATAAAATTGTCGTGTTTGGGCCAAATTGTTCGTGTATGTCTTGGTGGTGCCGTCACCTGGTGCCATATAAAGCGAATTCCAAGTGGACATATTGGAAGAGGCTTGGAGTTGATATACGATGTTTGGAGCAGTTATCCATTGCAGCACGGCATTGGTCCTGGACTGAGCTTGGATGTTGAGGCGCTTCTCCACTCGCAATGAGAAAAAGTTGAGCGAATCCCAGGCAAAATTTGCGAGATAAGTATTCCCCTGAATATTCTCATGTGTGCCATCGATCATATAGCCATTCGTTCGCATCCAATCGTAGCTCACTGCTGGGGTCATGCAGTCCATGTAGGTTCGGTTATGGCTCTGAGCAATCGAGCGAACCAACGTGTTCTGGTCCACCGTATAATTTCCGTCAATCGAGAGCCATGGAGTCCCGACATAAACAACGTTCAGATTCCGCACAGCGTTTGACCACCAATCCTCGCATTCGAGCATCCGCTGCCCAGTCGCGGCACTGCCGTCCTCCTTCATGTGCCAGATCAAAAGGTCCGGGGCTAGGGCCTTAAATATGGGATCGCGAATGGATCGCGGCACGTTGGTCACCTGGTTCAAACCAATGCCGCCCTGATAAGTGAATGCCACATGAACTCCCGTCGAACGTGAATTGAGCAACTGCGGCCCGATAATGAAGTTTGTCCCCGCCGTTCCATCGACGCGCATCCGATGAAAGTTTGGACTTAAGGCAATATTGGTGTACCGACCTACTGGCAAAGGAGAGTATCCGTTCAGCGTTAAAACGGGAGCCCACGGGCCTCCATTCGTTGAAATGGAAAGTGTGAAATTCCCCCCTTGCGGCTGGGCGGCAAAAAATAGGCCCACCTGGTCAGAACTTATTCCGCCTGGAGAACCTTGCATTTCCCACCAAACTCCTCCTCCGGGCGGGATCTGAAAGTGATCGGTAAACCAAGTATAAGAATAGCCAACTAATTGAGTGCCATTCGTAAAATTCCATAGTAGTGTGTTGCGATAATTTACCAACGAGTAACCGGCAATACCCATCCGATCAACCAACCGGTTCATCAAGACGTAGGCCAGCGAATCGTAGGAGTCTGCCATCGAATCGCCAAACGACAGAATTGTCACTGGACTGGATTTGGCGTCCGCCTTTTGGAAAAACTCCTGCAATCGATCCGCACCGGTAGTAGAAAGGTCAGCGCCCTTTGCCCGCGCTATTCCAAGCACTACCAAAACTAAGATTGTGCTGGCTCCAGCTCTGAATTCCTCCCAAACCATCCTGGCAGGAACTTCATCCTATTTATCCTGCCGTCAAGTTTTCCGACTACGGCGCAGCCTTGGCAGCATCGCTTTTTCGTGAGAAAACCCGAGCTGGGTTTCCGGCTGCGATGTGATTGGCCGGGACGTCACAAGTGACCACCGCACCTGCCCCTATAATAGCGCGATCGCCTATCGTAACCCCCTTTAAAATGATCGCCCGGGCACCGATGAACACACCTCTGCCAATCTTAATGGCTCGTGCCCCGGTCTGGCTGTCGTCGCTCCAACTCCACTCACCATGCGGGTGATGAAAATCATTATCGATGACCATCGCGCCGGCCCCCATTATCGTCTGCTCCCCAACTTCAATTCCGGCGCCTGCACATAACGCGACGCCGCTAAGGCCAACGCCTCTCCCGAGTATCAACACAGCTCCCGGGCCCATTACCCGAAGGGCACAGGGCTGAGCCAATGCTAGCGGGTTCGCACGAACGGAACTGTAGATGCGGACCCCGTCACCCAAAACCATCTGCGCGCCTTTCGCAACACTGATGAGCGGCCGCCCCAGGAATTCAGAGCGTCCAAGAAATTCGACGCCCTTGAACTTCGCCTCCAATCGCCAAAGCACTGACGTGAATCGGCGTGCTTTCCCGAGCAATGTACCAATTAAAATGGCCGGCGTGTGGCCGCTCGCGGATTTCCCTGATGCAGGCTGCATGTGCGCCTCCGTGTTAACTTTTGCTGCGTCAGACGTGTCCACCTTTTGCTCTGTCATACCGATTATTTTGTCCTCGCGCTGTTGTTCCCTTCGGCCTTGGCCACGAGCCAGGAAATAAGGACGAGCAGGTCTGCTTCTGAATATTTCTTAAACTCAGGAGCGAGCCTGATTTTCCGAAGGTCTTCTGACGTTCCGGAAGTATTCAATTCTTTGCTGATCGCAAAGCCGCATTTGACAAAGAGCTCGCGATAATCCGAAATTCGCAACCTGTTTTGCCAGGTCAGCGGACTATTCAGATATTTCCAGCGTTGCTCCGAATATTGCAAAAAGTTGAAGGGCGTAATCGACGCATCAAAGTAGGAATATTGATCCAGCAGGTTCAGGTAATGGCTTTGTATTGAATGTGCCGAACCGGCTCGTTTAAACTCGGTTAGAATTGATTCGAGCACCTGGCGTGGTATGTATTCCAGCACCCCGCTCGAAACAAACAAATCCAACGTGCCGGCAGGGAGCCCTGTGTCCTGCGCGTCCTGAACGCGGACATGAATATTCAATTCCTCTAATAAGGCTTCTGGTGAAAGTTCCTCGGCACGTTTCGAAATCTCCCCCAATCGAGCGACCCGGTCTGGAACCACGTGTGGCAAAATGGCTTTAAGCGCTCCTGAACGTTCATACTCCTGGAAGCGGGCCAGCATCGCTTTTATGCGATCGGCGCTGAGCAGGGGGGCAATATCAAATGTCCAAATGTCGCCGGCTCCGCACAAAAAAAGCCCAACTGGCACCACCGGAAACCAGCCCGTGCCCAACTCGACAACGGTGAACCCTCGGGAGCAGCTCGGCTCCGACTCCAAAAGATGGTCGAGGTGCCTGCGGCAGTGATCGAGCCGGACCTCAAATCTCCCTGCAGTCAAATCCAGGGATCGGGTGACATGCTTTTGAAACAACGTGTTCCATTTGTGGCTGGCGGGCAGCACCGAAATAAGCCGCTGCGCGGCCGATTTGATCAGCCAATGTGGCATTGCCACAGCCTGCCAAGCCGCGAGTCCCAATGAAAGTCCATTGTGAACCGAGCCCGCAGACGGCTTTTTTCGCGAGAACTGAATATATCAATATGTTTTCAGTTTCGATTATTCCTGACTCCTAACGCAGGAAAGGGAGCCATCACCAAAGCAAATTGTAAAACTCGCGGAACGTAAGGATCCAGGAATCCTGAAAGGATTTAATCGCTCAGCCTGGGGTTGTCGCTTAGCGACTACCCCAGGTATCAATCCAACCACTCCCCGTACGCTGGAAGGGTTAAATCCATCTCCCACTAGGCATGATAGCGGCCCAGGGAACGCCACCAACCTTGCCAGAATTCAATCTTCCCCCGAAAAAGATTCCTCCAAAGACGCCAAAGGCGTCATTCATACCAGACTGGGGCTACGCCCCTGGTAATTGCAACGAGTTTCAGTTGCAGGCCAATGGCCTGCCTCATACCTCACACGTTTGAAGGGGCTAAGCACCAGCCTTCCCCTGCTCCAGCACACCTGAACTGGAACAAAACAAAGCTGCTAAGCTTGCGCAACACACAAAGAAGAGCGCTATGAGTTCTGCCGGATAGAAAGGTAGCTTAGACTTAATGAACAGCCACAGTTGATAGCCGCAGGGGGTCAGGTTTACTTTCCGTTGCGACATTTTTTTCTTCACGAACGTAAATCTCAAATCCAGCGTAGTCGTAAATGCTTTGGATGGGATCAGCGCTCTGGCGATACGCCGAAATGAGCTCCTCGGGTCGCAAAACATGGTGACGACGTCCAAGGATTAATGCGTCCGGAACTGGTGGAAAGGAGGTAGTTTGCGACTCTTTGGGGAGTTGGCATCGGGAAGCAATGGCCGGGTGAGGTTGCAAATAGAATTGCAGCGCCACGCGCAAATAATCGGGAACAACGGTCCACGATTGGACACGGGCCTCGTTCCTTACGAGCCACTGGGCGACCGCGCGACAATCGTTTTTGCGATAGGCTGGCTTGTAGAACCATTGCGCATCGGCCCACAGGCTGAGGGCCACGAGCGCGCAAAGCGCCAAGCGGGAGCATGTTTTTGGCGAGGACGAAAGAGCGGCGGCAAGCGCCAGAAAACCAAGTAATCCGGGAAGTGCGTAACGCACATTGAAAGGAAAGGCAGAAACCAGGGATGCCACAGCTACGGTGCCCACCCCGAGCAGAAGCAAACCGACTGCTTTGGTAGTCAGCCAATCGCGAATCCGGAAAATAAAAGCTATGCCGACAAGCAATCCCAGGCCAGCAGCTATTCCGACCTCTTTCCAGCACATTGGGATCCTAAGCTTAGAATTCCACGTGGACAAGTTGTCGCG
>JADMIO011529873.1_pt1 | contig 18478 bp, 17 predicted proteins | sample 8958161 | NCBI WGS metagenome assembly JADMIO01 (sample SAMN16585339, study PRJNA669376) | soil metagenome | isolation source: Crop rotation soil | place: USA: Cullars Rotation, Alabama | collected 2011 | reverse complement strand
AAGGTGAGCCAGTGTGATTACATTTGCGGCCTAACTGTGGCCAGTCCAGTTACGCTGGAGTCACTAGTATTTAGGTGACACTATAGAAGCGGCCGCGACAACTTGTCCACGTGGAATTCTAAGCTTAGGATCCCAATGTGCTGGAAAGAGGAGCCGTTGTTGTTACGGATGATTGAATCGCTGACAAAGAGCTGGCTGGTGGCGGTCGTGGCGCTCGTGGGCGCGAAGTCGATACCCAACTGAGTGAAGTTGTTGATCGTGCATTTCTCGACATGGACCGCGCCAGCCGCCAGTACTTTGATCCCGGCGAGGCCTGTCCCGAGGCCTTCGATGTCGAGGCCGCGCAGAACGACCACGGCAGTGTTGGGCGCGTTGACGATAATGGCGTTGGTGCCGGACACCAGGACGCCGGCTTCAAACCCTTCTGAGGAGATCGTGATGGACTTGGTGATCGTCACCCCGCCGAAGCCACCGGGATCCAAAACGTTGATCTCACCGCCGGTCGCGGTCTTCGAGATCGCGCCCGCGAAGGTCTTGCAGGGGGCCGTGCGGCTGCAGGGATTGGCGTCATCGCCGACTCCGGAGACCCAGGTCCGGGTCGCCTGGGCGTTCGCGGCGGCACTCACCGCGAGCAGGATGAGCAGAATCGGCAGGACATGCTTTTTCATCGGGAGCTCCTTCTCGGAAAAAATGTTGAACATACGCTACAGAGGGCCAAATACACCGACCGGGGGACGAAACCACCACTATAAGCCTGCCTCTCACGGACGTCAATCAACCGACGCACCACCAATAGGCGCGCCGCAGATCAAAATGTTACGGCGCAGTGGGAGGAACTCAGTCCCGGGGGATCTCCTGGTCGAGGTTGACCGCGCTTCCTGAGAGGCGGGCGATCAGCATCAGCCGGCGCTTGAAGCGGAAGCGCTGTTCGAGGCTCACGATCTTCTTGACCACCTGCTCCTCGTAGCCGCGGGCGGCGATCTCCTCCGGCCGCAGCCCCAGGTCGAACAGCAGGTAGAGCACCTCGTCGGCGGTCCCATAGGAGAAGCCGAGTTCCCCCTCGTCCGTCTGCCCCGGCCAGAGATCGGCGGAGGGGGCCTTGTCGATCACCTGGGCAGGGAGGTCCAGATGCCGCGAGAGCTGCCAGATCTGGCACTTGTAGAGGTCGCCCAGGGGATTGAGCGAGCTCGCGTTGTCGCCGAAGACGGTCGAGTAGCCGAGGAGGATCTCGGTCTTGTTCGAGGTGCCGAGCACCAAGGCGTCGAGCTTCTTCGCCTGGTCGAACAGGATGGTCATCCGCTCGCGGGCCATCTTGTTTCCCCGCCGCTCGGCTGGAGCGTCCGGCTCGATCTCGAAGTAGGCGTCCACCATGGGGGAGATGTCGATCACCCGATGGGGGATGCCGAGATGCTCGGCCACGGCGCGGGCGTCGCGCTCGGAGTCCGGCGACGAGGTGCGGTAGGGGAGGAGGAAGCCGTGAACGCGCTCGGGTCCCAGCGCGCGCGCCGCGAGGGCCGCCGAGAGCGAGGAGTCGATGCCACCGGAGAGGCCGACGACCACCCCTTGCATGCCGGAGGTCTCGACAGCGTCGCGGATGAAGCTCGTCAGCACCGCCTCGGCGAGCGGCGCGTTGAGCTCCAGGCGGCCGCGGACCTGCTCGCGCCGGATCATGCCGACAGCCCCTCGATGTCGAAGCGTTCGTCGTCGAGCAACGGCAGGCGCCAGCGCAGGCGGTCGGAGTCGCGCAGATCGATCTCCGCGATCAGCAGGTGCTCTGCGAGCAGCGGCGCACGGAGGGCGATCTCCCCGCCGGGACGCACGACGTGGCTGGCTCCCGGATAGAAGGACCCCTCCTCCCACCCCACCCGGTTGCAATAGGCCACCCAGCAGGTGTTGAGCAGGGCGGTGGAGCGGGTGAGGAGCTCCCAGCTCTCCTGACTCTCCGGCAGAGCTCCCGCGCCGACGCGGCCGGGGCCCGCCGAGACGACGATCAGCAGCCGGATACCTGCCACGGCCAGCCGCCGCGCCAGCTCCGGGTGCCAGAGGTCCTCGCAAATCAGGAGGCCGGCCGGCCCCCACGGCAGATGGAAGGCCTCCAGACACCGGCCGGCGCTGAAGAAGCGTTCCTCCTGAAAGATGCCGTAGGTCGGCAGGTAGAGCTTGCGATGGACGTGGACGGGCTTGCCCTCGGCGAGCAGGACGGCGCTGTTGTGCAGCACGCCGCGCTCCCCCTCCTCGACGAAGCCCACCACCACGCGCATCGGGCCGGCCGCTGCGGCCAGGCGCGCCAGCACGGGCGAGCCGAGCGGCAGCGCCACCCGTGGGGTCAGATGGAGGAGCCGGTACCCAGTCAGTGACAGCTCGGGGAAGACCAGAAGTTCGACCCCCGACTCCCGCGCCTGGACGATCCAGTCGAGGTGGCGCTCGGCGTTGCGCTCGACGTCCCCAAGCCGGCCGTCGATCTGCGCAAGACCGATCTTCAGGATGGTCGAGGTTGCGGCCATGATCGGGGCGGATGCTAGCATGCGCACCCATGGAGACCGACTTCCTACCCAATCAATATGATCGGCAGCTCTCGGCAGAGGAGATCGCCGCGGGAGGCCACCGGGAGTTCGTGGGTGGACTCTGGGAGCACGTTGGAACCCTTCAGTTCGGCTTTCTGGTCGGCCGGGGCCTTCGACCGCAGATGCGACTGCTCGATCTGGGATGCGGATGCCTGCGTGGAGGAGTCCACTTCATCCGCTATCTCGAACCTGGTCATTATTTTGGCCTGGACGTGAACGAGTCGTTGTTGACCGCGGGATGGGGCGAGTTGGAGCGGGTGGGTCTTCGCGAGCGCCTGCCACCGGGCAATCTGCTGGCGAGCGGGCACTTCGAAGCCTGGCGTTTCAACGTGAATTTCGATTTCGTGCTGGCACAGTCGGTGTTCTCCCATCTATCGGCGGACTGGCTGCGGGAATGCCTGGGTGAGCTCACCCGCTGTGTGCGACCCGGGGGACAGTTCTATGCGACGTACTTCGAATGTCCGGCGGATTGGCCAGCCTTCCAGCCGCGCACCTATGAGCCTCACGGCGGTACGACGTATCCGGACCGTGACCCATTTCACTACCGCGTCGACGATCTGCGCCGATGCGCCGAGGGCCTGCCCTGGCGCATGGAGGCACTGGGAGGCTGGGGGCACCCCCGGGGGCAGCACATGGCACTCTACGTGCGGGAGTAGCATGGACCCATGAACACCGATTCGCGCTCTCACTGGCCGGCCCTCGTGCCGGCCCTGCTCGTTTTCGTCCTGCTCGGCACCCCCGTCATGGGGCAGAAAAAACCGGCCCCTCCCACCCCTGCGGCCCCGAAGCCCGCGGCGCCGGCCGCCTCCGCCAAGACCGTCCTCCAGGACCGGGTGCTCGCCGTGGTGGACGAGGACCCGATCCTCGCCTCCGACGTCGAGCGGGCGATCAAGCTCGGCCTCGAGCAGCCGAAGCCGGGCGAGGCCGACGCGCAGTTCCGCCGCCGGGTGCTCGACGGGCTGATCGATCAGCGGGCGCAGTTCCACGAGATCGACCGCTTCAACTTCGAGCAGGTCCCGGTCGAAGAGATCCAGAAGCGGGTCGCCGAGATCCGGGCCCACTTTCCGGACGAGGCCTCGTTCCAGAAATCTCTCAAGGAGGTGGGGCTCGACCTCAAGGGGCTCCGCCAGCTCGTCACACGCCAGCTCCTGGTGTTGACCTACGTGGACGAGCGGCTGGGCTCCCGTGTCTTCGTGAGTCCGGACGACATCAACCGCTACTACCGGGACGTGCTCACCCCCGAGATGCGGAAGCAGGGGCAGCAGCCTCCTCCGCCCGAAGAGGTGCGCGAAGAGATCCGCGAGACCCTGAAACAGCAGAAGCTGACCCAGGAGCTGGCGAGTTGGACCCGTGAGTTGCGTGAAAAGGCGGACGTCGTCGTCTATTCCGCCAACCAGCAGCCCAACCAGCCGCTGCCGCCGGTGGTCAAGACGATCCAGGGGAAGCCGAAGGCCGAGGCGAAGAAGGCGCCGGTGGGCCAGAAGCCGCCGGGGAATTTCTAGTACAGCTCCCCATACTGCCCCCACCCCGCCAGCACCCGGCGGACGTAGTCACGGGTCTCGCGGGTGCCGATCTTGGTGTAGAGCTCTTCCGGCTCCTGGCTGAAGCACTGGTTTCGCCAGAGGACCACCTCGGCCTCTCCGGCGTCATAGGCGGCGACGGCGGCGTGGACGTTCCCCGCGAAATCCTTGAGCAGGGCGCCGAGATACGCGGCACCGAGCGCGATCGAGACCTCCGGCCGGTAGAGGTCCTCGGGTTTGAGGCGCTGCTGCAGGTTGAGCTGCGCCGCGAGCCGGCGTGCTGTGTCGAGGGAGAGGTGGGTGAGGCCGCGGCTCGAAGCCGGGGAGAGCATCGAGGTGTCGAAGCGGCTCTCCTCCCGGATCAGTGCCACCAGCAGTGCGGGATCGACCCCGCGGATGGGGCCCACGGCGAGAATGTTCTTCCGGTAGGGAAAGGGATAGAGGAGCCGCCGGTATTCGGGAGGCTGGAGCGCCAGGGGGACCCGGGAGGGAGCACGCGCGCGCAACGCCTCGGCCAGCGTCATCGACCCGGCGAGATCGCCGTCCCGGGCGAGCAGCAGGGCGCCGGTGAAGCCGAGCGACGGATCGGAGAGGGGAAAATGATCGCGGATCACCGCCCTCCCCTCGTGCCAGGCGCCCAGAGCGAGCAGCATCTCGGCCGGCCGGTCGAGCGGCTTGCCCCACAGCGGCCAGCGTCGCGCCGGTACCTCGGCCAGCCGCAGGAAGGGCGCGGCCCGGCGGTCGGCGAGCAGCATCTGCTCGAGGCGGCGCTGGGCCACCCGCCCGGCGGGATCGTTGCCGAGCAGCAGCCAGGCCCCGTAGACGTCGCTGAGGTGGCCCGAGCCGGCGAGACGGCGCCCCTCGGCCGCCGTGGTCCGGGCGAGCGGCTCGGTAGCGAGCCGGGTCCGCGCCGCGCGGGCGAGCGGATGGTCAGGATCGGTCCGCAGGACATCCAGATACCGGAACACCGCCTCTTTGCCGTTCTTCTCCAACTCCGCCAGCCGGCCGCTCCAGTAGTCGGCCTCCAGGCGGTCGTCGTGTCCGCCCTGCCGGGCCTTGGTCAGCCAGACTGCGACCCGGTCCCTCCGGCCGCGGACGAGGTCCGAGGCGGCGAGGAAGAGGGCCGCCCGCGCCGCCTCGGCACGCCACTTGGGGTCCGCGGTGAGCTTCTCGTAAAGCGAGATCGCCTGCTGCTCGGAGCCGGCGCGCCACTCCAGGCGGAGGGCGGCGAGGAGCGAGCGAGCGGCCCAGGAAGCCCCCTGCGGCTCGGCGGCATAGGCTTGGAGGAAGTTCCGGTCGGCCGTTGCCACTGCTCCCTGCAACTCATGGGAGCGCCCCTCCAAATAGAGAGTGTGGGCGCGGTCGGCGGCGGTCCGCGCCAAGCCGGCCAGGCGGGTGAAGAGGAGCGAGGCTTCGGGGTACCGCTGCTGGGCGAGTTGGATCTCCCCCATCCGGATCTGCGTGTCGAAGGCGTCGCGCGCCGAGAGGGCGTCCCCTTTGCCGAGGGCCCGCTGGAACATCACCAGGGCGCGGTCGAAATCGTTGTGCCGCTGGAAGGTGATGCCGATCAGCATCGGCACCCGCCCGTGCTCCGACTCGGAGACGAGGGACGAGAGCCGCTCGGCGGCAAGGCGGGCGATCTCGTCCTCTTGGGCTTCGCCGAGCAGGCTCATCAGGAGGCTGCGAGCGAAATCGGGGTACCCGGTACGCAAGGCGCAATTCCCCTGGGCGAGCTGAATCTCCCGCCGCTGCGGCGCGGGCAGGGCCTCCGACCGCAGGCGGCGGAGGACCTGGCAGTCCCCTCCCTCGGCGATCGTCCGGTCGAGGAGCCGGACCGCCTCGGGGATCAGGGGCGAAGCCGGATCGCCGGCGATCGTGGTCACCACCAGGCCAGCCGCCACCTCCGGGTGGCCCAACCGGTCCTGATCGTAGGCCAGGCGGTAGTGACTGTAGAGCTTGAGAGAGGGGGTCGCGGCGATGGCGCGCGCGAAGGCCTCCATCGCCTCCCCGAACTGGCCCAGGACGTCGAGAAGGTGGCCGCGGAGATAGTCGAGACCGAGCTTGCGGGAGGCCTCCGGGTGTTCGGCGAGCTCCTGCTCGACCCGGGCGAGGGCCTGCCGGTGCTGGTTGGCGAGCTGCAGCTCGACCAGATCCGGCCGCGGATCCGCGACGGTGACGGCGAGGGCCAATGCGAAAGTTCCGAGCATCCCAGGGAAGGCGGAGCCGGCGGAGCGGCCTGGACCGGCGCTCTCAAGTGCTCATTGGAACCGACCACCGCGCGACTCGCGCGCCGAGACTCTGCAATTTCAATTCCATTTGCTCATAGCCACGATCCAGATGGTAGATCCGGTCGACCACCGTCTCCCCTTCCGCCATGATGCCGGCCAGGACCAGGCAGGCCGAAGCGCGCAGGTCGGTCGCCATCACCCCCGCGCCGGTCAGGCGGGAGGGGCCGCGGACCTCCGCCCGGCCACCGTCGACGCGGATGTCGGCGCCCATCCGCATCAGCTCCGGAGCGTGCTGGAAGCGGTTCTCGAAGATGGTCTCGCTGATCGCCGACAATCCGTAGGCCTGCGTCATCAGCGCCATGTACTGCGCCTGGAGATCGGTGGGGAAGCCCGGGTGCGGCGCCGTCTCCAGGTCGCGGGCCGCGATCCCCTGGTCGGCGCGGACGCGGATCCCCTCCCCCGTGACCTCGACCTTGGCGCCGATCTCGGCCAGTTTGTCCAGCAGAGGCGCCAGATCGGCGGCGTTGGACCGTTCGAGCAGCACGTCGCCGCCGGTCATCGCCGCGCCGATGAGATAGGTCCCCCCCTCGATCCGGTCGGGGATGATCGTGTGCTCGGCCGCGCCCAGTTCGTCGACCCCGTCGACGACGATCGTCTCCTCGCCGGCTCCCGAGATGCGGGCCCCCATGGCGTTGAGCAGGTTGGCGAGGTCGACCACCTCGGGCTCGCGGGCGCAGTTGTCGAGCACGGTAGTGCCGCGGGCGAGAGCGGCGGCCATGAGGATGTTCTCCGTGCCGGTGACCGTGGGCATGTCGAAGCGGAAGCGGGTGCCCACCAGACGGTCGGCCCGGGCCTCGACGTAGCCGTGCGTGAGTTGGACGTCGGCGCCGAGGGCCGTGAGCGCCTTCAGGTGCTGGTCGATCGGACGCACGCCGATGGCGCAGCCGCCGGGGAGCGACACCCGGGCATGCCCCTCCTTGGCGAGCAGCGGCCCGAGCACAAGGACGCTGGCACGCATCGTCTTCACCAGATCGTAGGGAGCGTCGTGCTCCGGATTGGGCCGCTCACGGCGGAGGGTGATGGCGCCGCCGGTCTCCTCGCTGGCGATCCCCAGATGATCGAGCAGCTTCTGCAGTGTGCGGATGTCGCGCACCCGCGGCACGCAGTGCAGCGTCAGCGCCTCGTCGGTCAGCAGGCTGGCGGTGAGCGCCGGCAGGGCGGCGTTCTTGGCGCCGCTCGCCGCCACGCGGCCGGCGAGGCGCGTCGGCCCCACGATGTGAAACTTGTCCATGGGCTCCCTTCCGATCTGATCCCTTCAATTTTGCCGGCGCCGCAGCAGCACGGTGCGAGGAATGCCGGCGTAGTCCTTCCGGACCGCCGCAATTTCCAGGCCGGCGCCGCGGGCGTGCCGACCGACCGCGTCGAGCTGTCCGCGTCCGATCTCGACCGCCAATCCTACCCCGGAGCGCAATCCCGCGCACTGGGAGAAGAGCCGCGGATAGAGCGAGTCGCCGGCGCCGGGGGGGAAGAGGGCCAGGGAGGGCTCGAATTCATAGACCTCCGGGGACATCTCCGGGACCTCCGCGCGGTCGACGTAGGGGGGATTGCTGACCACCAGGTCGAAACGCGCCAGGTCGAGCCCGGTCGTGAGGTCCGTATTGAGGAGGGAGACGCGGGCGCCGAGCCGCCGGGCGTTCTGTGCCGCCACGGCCAGGGCGCCGGGAGAAAGGTCGGTCGCCACCACCCGCGAGCCGGGGATCTCCAGGGCCAGGGTGACGGCGAGGATGCCGGAGCCGGTGCCGACGTCGAGGATCCACGGCCGCTCCGGCAGCCGCTCCGCGAGAGCCACCTCGACGAGGTGCTCGGTCTCCGGCCGGGGGATGAGCACCCGCGAATCGACGGCGAAGGACCGCCCCCAGAACTCCCGCTCGCCGGTCAGATAGGCGACCGGCTCGCCGCGGAGCCGCCGCGCCAGGAGATCGCGAAACCGCTGTTCGTCCTCCGGCGTCACGGTAACGTCCTGGCGGGCGATCACCCGCGCCTCGGAGAGCCCGAGGACGTGCCCGAGGAGCAGCCGGGCCTCACGCGTGGAGGCGCCGAACGGCGTGGCGGCCAGGAGAGGACGGGCTTCGGCGAGGAGCTGGCCGATGGTGGGCATCGGCCGTCAAGTCTAGCGGCGGGAGCCTGGTAGGAGGCATGGTATTCTGAAGCTCGCGAAAGGAAGATGAATGAGCGGACCTATGACCCGGATGACCGTCGAGCTGCCTCTGGACCTAAAGGAGCGTCTCGAAGGGCTGGCCCGAGCGACGGATCAGCCAGAAGCCCGGCTCGCCACGGAGGCGATCTCCTCCTACGTAGAGCTTCAGGAATGGCAGATCCAACAGATCAGAGAGGGGTTGCGAGAGGCGGACGCCGGAGACTTCGCGAGCGACGAGGAGGTGGCGGCGGTCTTCGCCAAATGGACGAATGCGCGTTAGGTGGACGCGCAGAGCCCTCCATGCGCTCGACTCCCTCGCAGACTATATTGCTCAGGATCGCCCTATGGCAGCCGAAAAGATGGTCGAACGCATCCATGACAGCGTCGATCAATTGGCACAATTTCCCTCTCTCGGACGGACTGGACGAGTACCTGGAACTCGCGAGCTGATCATCGGCGGAACGCCTCTCATCGTCCCCTACCTCTGACTTTGTCAGGGGGCCGGCTTGAGCTCGATCCGGACCGTCCCCACGGCGCCGGGCGGAACCTTGACGTCCACCTGGGCGGGCGCGAAGCCTTCCTTCTGGACGAAGACCCTGTACGTTCCCGACGAGAGCCGAGAAACCGCGAAACCGCCGGCAGCATCGGTCGTCCGGGCGGGCAGGTACACGGGAGCGAAGCCGCTCAGGTGAACGAGGGCGTTCGCGACCGGAGCACCGGAGTCGGCTGCGAAGATCGTCCCTCGAAGCCCGCCTGTCGTGAAGTCCAGAGCGACCTCCCGGTTGCCGTCGAGGTCGACGTTCGCCCCTGTGCCCATCCCTTCCTCCGGACCTGAGACCGACAGGGAGTAGTGGCCAGGAGGCAGGTTGGAGAGCCGAAAGACGCCGTCGGGGCCGGTCACCGCCTGGAAGCTTCCGCCGTTGGAGGAGGCCCAGACCTGCGCTCCGGCGAGGGGGGCGTGGTCCGCGATCACCCGGCCGGAGAGGATGAAGCCGGAGGTCGGAAACCGGAAGTCGAGGACGGCCTCCGGCACGCCCGGAGCGAGTTGGAGGGTTTCCTGGACGCTGCGCTTTCCCGCCAGGGCGGTAAACCGCCAGTCTCCCGGAGGCAGGTTGGCGAGCTTGTACCGGCCCTCGGGGTCGGTCCGTCCCATCTGCGGTTGGGAGAACGTCAGGTCCATACGGTGGGCTTGAATCGAGACGCCCTCCCTCTCCTCCGGATCGAGCCCGAGCACCCTCCCGGTCAGCGTGGTGCCCCGGGAGAGCTGGAGCACGAGCCCGCGGACCTCCCGGCCAGCAACCTGGACCTCTCCCGGCGCGACGGTTCGGGCGAAACCGGGGGCATATCCGGAGAGGCGGAACGTGCCGTCGCTGACCGCCGGAAACCGGAAGGCACCGTCGGCGGAGCTGACCGCCGCGACAGCGGCGTCCGACTCCACCGGGCTCAGGATCAGGTTGGCGCCGGGCACGGCCACCCCCGCTTCGTCGCTCACCCGGCCGGAGACCTCGACCCCCGCCGGAAAGACGAGGTCACGCCGGGTGACCCCTTCCGCGGTGATCTCGACCGAGGCTTCGACATGCCCATGCTGCTCGGACCGGGCGAAGACGTCGTACCGGCCCGGATCGAGGCCTTCCAGCCGGTAGCGCCCCTCGTCGTCGGTCCGGCCCTGCAAGGAACTCTGCGCTACCAGCGGGGCGGGATCCAACCGATTCGCCGTGATCACGACACCCGGGACCGGCTGGTGCCGGCTGTCCAGGGCGCGGATCTCCAGCACGCTCCCTTTGCGCAGGACGATCTCCAGACCCTCGACGTCGCTCTCCTCGGGGATCTGCACACCTTTGAGTTGGGCGAATGCATAGCCCTGGGCCCGAACCCCGATCTCCACGGTGCCCGGTTCGATCCCCGGGCAGCGGAACCTCCCCTCCTCGTCCGTGGTGCCGAGGGAGCGGGCGCCGATCTCTCGATAGGTTTCTGTCGCCGTCCGGACGGTGGTGTCGAGTTGGAGATAGAGGTCAGCCTTCGGGACCGGCTCTCCCGCGGGGCCTCGCACCCGGCCGGCGAGGGTCCGGCCCGCCTTCATCTCGATCCTCAGCGGCTCCAGGGTGGGAGCCTCCACGGATCGGACCGCCACCGGCACGTACCCGGAATGCTCAGCGCTGATGTCGAAGCGCGCTCCCTTCCGCAGATCCTCGAAACGAAACCGCCCTTCGGAATCGGTCTGTGCATTCTTGAACTCTGTGTCGCTGAAGCTCCGTTCCCCGCGTGCCAGGATCAGCACCACCCCCACTCCCGACATCGGCGCCCCGCTGGGATCGGTCACCTGCCCCTCGATCGCCAGGCCGCGGTCGAGCGTAAGGATCCCCAGATCGACCTTCGCCGCGCGGGACGGGACCTCGACGTCGGGACGGGAGAGCGTCACAAAGCCCTTGCGCTCCACCCGCAGATGGAAGTGGCCGGGGCTCAGGTGGGAGAGCGCGAAAGCCCCCTTGGAATCGGAGGTCGCCTTGGCCAGGGGCGCACTGCTCCGGGAGAGCCCCTGATTGATCATCGCTATCTCGGAGAGGGTGAGAGCCAACTCGGCGCCCTGCACCGGCTGTCCTTCCGGGTTGATCACCTTGCCGAACATCGACGCGCCCCGCTCCAGGACGATCCTCACCGGCACGGGAGGCCGATCGGACGGCAGAGCGTCCACCGGCACGGAAGCGGGCGCGAATCCGTCCTCGGCGATCGTCAACCGGTACAGCCTGCCCGGCACCAGGGCGGAGAGGCGAAAACGGCCATCGGAACGGCTCCAGGCGGCACTCTCGCGAGACGGCTCGCCGGTCGATGACGGGTCCGGCAGGGCCTCGACCCGGACCCTGGCGAGCGGCCGGCCCGCCTCGTCCACCACCCTGCCGGAGATCGATCCCGCCGGTTCGAGCTTCAGGGAGATTGGCTTCGCTCCAGGAGGGGACGGCTCCCGCGGCTCCGAAGGGAGGTACCCCGCGGCGGCCGCTCTCAGCCGCGCCGCGCCACTCGCCGGCAGACGGATCTCAAACGCCCCCTTCGCTCCGGCCTTGGCGCAGGGAATGGCGGGTGACCCGTCGCTCCAGACGAGAGAGCCAGGAGCGGGTGCATCCTTGAAGTTGCTGACGTTTCCGCGAACGAGCCGGAACCCAGACTGGGGAGGCGGCACGGCCGGAGAGGCCTGAGCGCCGAACACCCATCCGTCGAAAGTTTGCCCCACGATTCCCTGCACGCGAGGGTCCGAGGCTGAAAAGGCCGGGACGCGGGGCAGGTCGGTATCCCCGACCAGCGGCAGGAATGGGTTCTCCACGGTCAGATACCCGGCCGCACGCATCCGGACCCGGAAACAGCCGCTCTCCGGCACCGCCAGCTCGAAGAACCCCGCGGCGTCGGTCTTCGTCGTGGCGATCGGAGCCTCCCCCGCCTGGGGAAGCAGCTCGACGAGGGCTCCGGAGACCCCTTGGACGGTCTCGGCCGGGATCTGGACCCTTCCTGAAACATGGATCGGCTCCGCCGTGAGGACGAACGGGAGCACCACGAAGAGGACAGCGGCGATCCGGAGAGGCGTGGGGCTGGCAGCCATGAAATATCTCCTGCTGGAATTCTACCAGCTGCCGCCGCACTCACCGCCGCGCGGATGAATCCTTCGCCCCCGCCACGAACTCCCGCCGCAGATACGACGTCGTCGCCGACAGCTCGTCGCGCACGCCCACGCCCAGCGCGTAGTACCCCGCCTTCAGGGGGATCGAGATCTCGTGGGTGTACTCCTTCTTCGAGCCGGCCGCGGCTTCGGCCTCGGGGACGTCGACCGTCACCACCTTGCTCTGGCGGACCGGCGTCGTCGAGCCCTCGCCGCTCGCCACCACGTAGAGGCGGAGCTGGCCCTGCCGGCTCGCCCCGTTCGGCTGCAGGAAGAGCTTGGCGACCGGCACCTTGACCCGCACCAGCATCTCCCCCGGCGTCAGACCCGGGACGACCTCGAGCCCCGCTCCCAGCGGGTTGTCCTCCGGCCCGAAGCGCATCACCGCCAGAGTCCCCTCAGCGACGGTCTCCCCCACGGGCTTGTCGCGGTACCACTGACGATAACGGACCTGGGTTCCCCGGCTCTTCACCTTGACCTCGATCTTGTGCTCCGCCTCGTCGCCCGGCCGCTGCGGCTGATAGCCGATCGAGTAGTAGGTCGCGAAGTCCTCGGACACCTTGGCGAGGGCCCCAGGGACGTCGGCGGCGTTGATCAGCGCCCGGCCCCCCGTGTCCTCGGCCAGGAAGCGGAGCCCGTTCTGGCGCGTCGCCAGCGAGACCGAATCGAACAGGGAGCCCTCGGTCCCCCGCGTGCCGTAGGCCTCGATCGGATAGAAGGCGACCCGGTTGCGGCTGGCGTGCGAGGTCACCTGGCGGAAGCGCTTCGTGAGGTCGAACTTCTGGGCGGACATCTCGGAGATCCGTTTGGTGGCCTGAGGCCCCTGCGGCGCGCGGGAAAAAATCGTGAACAGATCCAGGCCGGGCGTGAGAGGCAGCCCATCGCTCACGTAGAGGATGACCTTGCGGCCGGGCATGCCGGCCAGCCAGCTCACCACCGAGTCGAGAGCGTCGAGCGCCCCCTGCACCATGATGCTCTCCTCCCCGGCCCAGGACGAGATCGCCGCCTCCGCCAGCGTGCCGATCCCCTCCCCGCCATTGACCGAAAAATAGACGCTCCGGACCGCGTTGTTCAAACCCGCTTCATACTTGCGGAGATCAGTGGGGAGCTTCAGGATCGACTCCAGGTCGGAGTCCACCACCTTGAGGTCGGGGGTGAATTGCCGCCGGACGTCCAGCGTCTGATCGTAGCGGACGAGCATCACCTCGTCCCCCGGCTTCAGCTCGGAGTGCAGGAACTTCCCCACGTTCTGGAGGATCCGCATGCGGTTGGCGGCCGTAAGGTTGACGTCGTCCACGAACACCACCAGCCGCAGCCGTTGGGCCACCGGACGCTCGGGAGCCGCTTCGGCGGAAACAGCGGCGGCCGGCGCCGTCCCGCGGCTCTCGGCGTAGAAGTTCGAGATCTCCACCGGCTTGCCGTCCTCGAAGATCTGGAAGTCCTCCTTCTTCAGACCCGTGACCGGCTTCCCGCCCTTGTCGGTCACGTAGACATCCAGGTTGACGACGCTGACCTGGATCGATTCCTTGAATCCCTCCCCGGCGGGGGATTCCTGGGCGACGAGCGGGAGAGCGGGCGCCAGCAGCAGGCCGAGCATCAGCCCGGAGGCCGGCCAGAAGCAACGGCAGAGGCGGGTGATCACGAGGTTCTCCTCTCCAAAGAATGAAGAAAGCAATTCGCGGTTTTTCGTTCGAGCAAGAAGCGTACCGCACTGGACTGCACGAAATCGCTCCTCATCGCTCTCTCCCGGAGGCGGTCCGGTCCCCTTTTGAGGACGATTGGCCCGCTTTTCGCAGGAGAGGGAGGAGCCCGGACCCCGGGATTCTGATATTCTTGCCGCATCGCGGCACATCAGCAGCGCAGCGCGGCATGATGTGCGCCAACCCCAAGGAGGACCTCTCATGTCGAAGGATGCCCCGGTAGCCGAGATCGTCGAGAGCTGGGACAACGATCCCCGCTGGCAGGGTGTACAGCGGACCTACAGCGCCGCGGACGTCTACCGCCTGCGAGGTAGCATCCAGGTCGAGCACACCCTCGCCCGCATGGGGGCCGAACGGTTGTGGAAGCTGATGCAGGAGCGCGACTACGTGCCCGCGCTGGGGGCCCTCACCGGCAACCAGGCCATTCAGCAGGTGCAGGCGGGGCTGGAAGCCATCTATTGCAGCGGCTGGCAGGTGGCGGGGGACGCCAACGAGGCCGGCGAGGTCTATCCCGACCAGAGCCTCTACCCTGCGGACAGCGTGCCCAAAGTGGTCAAGCGGATCAACAACGCCCTGATGCGGGCCGACCAGATCCAGCACGCCGAGGGGACGGAAGGGCCCTACTGGTTCGCCCCCATCGTGGCCGACGCCGAGGCCGGTTTCGGCGGCAACCTCAATGCCTTCGAGCTGATGAAGGCGATGATCGAGGCGGGCGCCGCCGGTGTCCATTTCGAGGACCAGCTCTCCTCGGCCAAGAAGTGCGGCCACATGGGGGGCAAGGTGCTGGTGCCGACCTCCGAGTTCGAGCAGAAGCTGATCGCGGCGCGGCTGGCCGCCGACCTCCTGGGCGTGCCCACGATCCTGGTGGCCCGCACGGACGCCAACAGCGCCAAGCTGATCACCAGCGACGTCGACCCCCGCGACCGCGAATTCATCGGCAAGGAAGAGCGCACCCCCGAAGGGTTTTACCGCTTCCGGGGCGGACTCGAGGCGGCGATCGCGCGCGGTCTCTCCTTCGCCCCCTGGGCCGACATGCTCTGGTGCGAGACCTCGAAGCCGGACCTGGAGGAGGCGCGGCGGTTCGCCGAGGCCATCCACACCGAGTTCCCGGGCAAGCTCCTGGCCTACAACTGCTCCCCCTCCTTCAACTGGAAGCAGAAGCTCGATGCCGCGACGATCGCCAGCTTCCAGCGCGAGCTGGGGGCCATGGGCTACAAGTTCCAGTTCGTGACGCTCGCCGGCTTCCATTCGCTGAATCTCGGCATGTTCGAGCTCGCCCGCGGCTATCATGGCAGCGGCATGACGGCCTACTCCCAGCTCCAGGAGCGCGAATTCGAGAACGAGCGCCTGGCGGGCTACCGGGCCGTCAAGCATCAGAGCTTCGTCGGCACCGGCTACTTCGATCAGGTGGCCCAGACGATTTCGCACGGAGCCGCCTCCACTACCGCGCTGGCCGGCTCGACGGAGGAAGAGCAGTTCTTCGCGGAGAAGGCGAGCTAGAGAGGAGAGCGCCATGGCGGACGTTCGTGTGGAGGGGCCGGGCTCGCCCGCGGCGGAACGGGTGCTCACGCGCGAGGCGCTGGAGTTCGTGGGGGAGCTCCAGGAGAGGGCCGGCCCGGCGCGCCACGACCTGCTCGTGCAAAGGGTGAGGCGCCAGGACGACTTCGCGCACGGAGCAGGGCCGGACTTCCTTTCCCACACCCGCTCGATCCGGGAGACCGCCTGGCAGGTGGCGCCGGCGCCGCCGGACCTCGAGGAGCGGAAAGTCGAGATCACCGGTCCCGTCGAGCGCAAGATGATGATCAACGCGCTCAACTCCGGCGCCAGCACCTTCATGGCCGACTTCGAGGACGCGCTCTCCCCCACCTGGACGAACGTGGTCGAGGGGCAGGCCAACCTGATCGACGCGGTGCGGCGCGAGCTCGGCTTCACCAGCCCCGAGGGCAAGGAGTACCGGCTCAACGACCGCACCGCCACCCTGATGGTCCGTCCACGCGGGTGGCACCTGGTCGAACGCCACGTCCTGATGGACGACCGGCCCGTCTCGGCCAGCCTCTTCGACTTCGGCCTCTACTTCTTCCACAATGCCGAGGAGCTCCGGCGCCGTCGCACCGGTCCCTACTTCTATCTGCCGAAGCTGGAGAGCCACTCCGAGGCGGCGCTCTGGAACCAGGTCTTCAACCTCGCCCAGGACCTGCTGCACATCCCCCGCGGCACCATCCGTGCCACCGTGCTCATCGAGACCATCACCGCCGCCTTCGAGATGGACGAGATCCTCTGGGAGCTGCGCGACCATGCCGCCGGCCTCAACGCCGGCCGCTGGGACTACATCTTCAGCATCCTCCGCAAGCTCCCGGCCGCCCAGCAGGTGCTCCCCGACCGCTTCCAGGTGACGATGGACGTCCCCCTCATGCGGGCCTACACCGACCTGCTGGTCCGCACCTGCCACTCCCGTGGGGCCCACGCCATCGGCGGCATGGCGGCGTTCATCCCCAGCCGGCGCGACGCAGAGGTCAACCGCGTCGCCCTGGCGAAAGTGCGTGAGGACAAGGAGCGCGAGGTCCGCCAGGGCTTCGACGGCACCTGGGTGGCCCATCCCGACCTCGTCCCGGTCGCCCGCCAGGCCTTCGACCGCGTCCTGGGCAAACGGCCGCACCAGAAGGACGTGATGCGCGAAGACGTCGCCGTGACCGCCGCCGACCTGCTCGATTTCCAGATCGAGGGGGGGCGGATCACCGAGGACGGCGTGCGCTCGAACCTCTCGATCGCCCTCCAGTACCTGGACGCCTGGCTCCAGGGGCAAGGAGCCGTGGGCATCCGGAATCTGATGGAGGACGCGGCCACGGCCGAGATCTCCCGCGCCCAGCTCTGGCAATGGCTCCACCGCAATGCCACCCTGGACGACGGCCGCCCGGTCACCGGGGACCTCTACCGCGAAATGCGCCACCAGGAGCTCGAAGCCCTCGGCGGACCGGACCAGGGGCGCCTGGGCCAAGCGGCGGAGTTGCTCGACTCGCTGGTGCTGAGCGGGGATTTCGTGCCGTTCTTGACCAGCGAGGCGTATCGGTATCTGGAGTAGAGGCCCGGCTCGATGTGGCGTCTGCAGCGATGAGCTTGTACGGCAAGCATCGACAGGACGCGGCAAGCTTGCCGCGCGACAGGGCGAGCTTGTCAACCTCGCGGCAAGCGTCCGCGCGGCAGGGCAAGCTTGTTGGCGGCGCGGCGAGCTTAGCGAGGACGCGGCAAGCTTGGAAATCGCAGGGCAAGCTTCCGTGAGGCAGGGTACGCAGGAGGACCGCGCGGTAAGCATCGGTGGAACACGGCAAGGCTGTGGATCGCGCAGCCGGCATCCGCGCAGCACGGCAAGACTGCTCTATGACGCGGCAAGCCGAGGAACGACAAAGTACGCATCCGTGCGGCGCGGCAAGCTTGTGGATCACGCGGCAAGCATGCGCATGGGACGGTACGCTTGATCATGGTGCGGCAAGCTTGCCGCGAGTCACGGCGAGCTTCCGCGGGACGCGGCAAGCTTGGGAGTCGCAGGGCAAGCTTGGGAATCTCAGAGCAAGCTTCCGTGAGGCACGGTAAGCATGTGAATCACACAGCAAGCAGACCCGGAACGAGCTTCGTAGACGCACCAGATCACCTTACCCACGGGAGTCCCGCCTTGCCGCCGTCCTGATTTCCCAGCCATCAAACCTGACGGGCCGGTTCTTTGGGGTCGGGGTCGCGGCGGACCGGCTCGTCTTCGGGGATCTCGCCGGGATCGTGGATCGGGGGCTGCTCCAGGGGATCCTCGTCGGGATCGTCCTCGGGCTCCTCGCGCTTCGGGAAGTCGATGGGCTCGCGGGGATCGCGGTCACGGCGGGGGTCGTAGGGATCGACGGCAGAGCGGGATTCAACATTCGGCACGGCGTCACCTCCGCGGGGGAGGACAGCAAGGATCGGGCCGATCCTCCAACCGGCCCCCTTCTTGCAAACACCTCGCTCTCATGGCTCCCCCCACCAGCGCCCAATGGATCCTCCAGATCGTCTGGCTCCTTCTCCTGGCGATCCCGATCGCCTGTGTGGCCTGGACGGTGACGCACGAGGAGGTCTTCCGCGAGCCGCGCGAGTACTGCGCAGAGCGCTCCAAGAGCTCCAAGACCCTCCTGGCGCGGAAGTTCTTCTATCTGTTCACCTGCGAGTACTGCTTCAGCCATTATGTGACGATCTTCTTCCTGATCGTCACCCGCTACCGCCTGCTGCTCGACGACTGGCGGGGGTACCTGATCGCCTTCTTCGCCCTGGTGGCGATCGCCAACGTCTACATGAGCTCTTTCGGCCGGCTGCGCCAGGAGGTGAAGTCGGAGAAGCTGGAGGCGCAGAAGAAGGAGAAGGAGCTCGAGGAGTCTCCGGTGGTGATGGCGCCGTCGCTGCTCGCAGCGGCCGTTCCGCCCCCGCCCTCCTCCGCCGATCCTCCTTCCACCCCGCCACGGGAGAGGAGGGAGACGTTGGTGCGGCGAGGTGGGGAGTGAGGTTCCTCGGGGTCGATGCTAGAGTTGCCCCCGCGTGACCGGGGTGCGGAATCCTCTCGAACGTCTGCGGGCGCGGGCCCTCGCCGAGGCGAGCCCCGCGGCGGTC
>JADMIO011246932.1_pt1 | contig 18478 bp, 15 predicted proteins | sample 8958161 | NCBI WGS metagenome assembly JADMIO01 (sample SAMN16585339, study PRJNA669376) | soil metagenome | isolation source: Crop rotation soil | place: USA: Cullars Rotation, Alabama | collected 2011 | reverse complement strand
GGTGACATGGGACAAGGTCGTGGCCACCGCCACGGTCGAAGGAATGCCGGTGAAGACCAAAAGCGGGGTCATCAGAAAGCCGCCGCCGACACCAAACAGGCCGGACAGGAATCCGACGCCGATGCCCAAGGCGATAATGATCAGCCAGTTGACTGACATTTCCGCGACGGGCAGGTAGATTTCCATCAGGTGGCTCGGCGGCGCAGCATTGAGGCGACCATGCGCGCGCCGTCGCACAGGGTCAACGCAAAAAACCTAACAGAAATCGGGTTAAAATCAGTTGCCCAAATCGGCCGGCTCGGGCGGCACATTGGCGGCGCGATTCAGCGGAAGGGCGTGGAAACCGGCGACTGACCGGTTGGCCGCGGCCCTGTCGGCCTCGCCCAGTTGGGTCTGCAACACGCCCATCCGCGCCTTGGATTCGGCGTCGCCGACGGAAGCGGCGATGGAGTACCATTTATAGGCATCCACCAGGCTTTGCGGCACGCCGTCGCCGCGTTCGTAAAGCACCGCCAGGTTGAACTGGGAATCCGACAGGCCCAGTGAAGCGGCCTTGGCGAACCAGCGTGCCGCTTCCGCCATGTTCTTCTTGCCGCCCGTGCCGCTGGCATAGGCCACCGCCAGATTGTGCATCGCCTTGCGGTTGCCTTGCGCCGCCGCCAGCCCGTACCAGTGGACCGCCTTGACGCCATCCGCCGCAACGCCCTGGCCGCGTTCATACAGGGTACCCAGGCGATACTGGGCGACGGCTTGGCCTTTCTCGGCCGCCTGGGTGAGGAACTTGACGGCGTCAGGCAAATTGACGGGCGTGCCGTTGGTGCCGTCCACCGCCTGAAGGCCCAAGATCGTCAGCGCAACCGGATTGCCTCCATTGGCCAGCTTGATCACCCGGTCGGGCGAGGGGCTCTTGGCTGCGCCGGTTGGGACGGCGGTCTTGGGGAGGTCCGGCTTGATGCCGGTCTTTTGCGGAGCCGGTGTCGATGGTGCGGGGGCTGCGGATGGAGAAGGGGACGATAGGGGAGGCTGGACGGCAGGCGCTGCGGCTTGTGGCGCCCCATCGGATGCGGCCGGTTCGGAGCGCTGCGAACTGAAATCTTGCGCATTGCCGGTGGCCGCACCATTGGTTGCAACAGCGGCCGGCGGCACCACAAACTGGTTCTGATTGCCGTTCGGCACCGCCGGTACCGGAGTCGGGATCTTGCTGACTGTGCGGGCCGGGGCGGGTACCACTGTGGGTGCCGATATTTTGGCGCGCTGGCTCAGCACCAGGGCCGCCGCCGCCGCCGCCGCCACCAACAGCGCGACCAGAATGGGAATGAGATAACGCGGTCTTTCTTTTTCTTCGGCTGCCGCCTCGTTGGGATTCCAGCGGAAAGCCGACAGCCGGCCATGGCCTTCGCTCTCGGCTTTTTCCGATGCGGCGCGGGCCGAGCGGCGGGCCTGGGCCAGGAAATTTTCCGCTTCGGCCGCAGGCTCGGATGCGGGCTCTTCAAACAGACTTTCTTCAAAGACTTCGTCAAAGTCCGGCGTGAAGGGCGGCGGCTCCGCATGAGGCGGTTCGTCGTCATGCGGCGTGGTCTCAAAGGCGTAACTGGGTGGCGGCGTTGTTTCCGCGGCCGCCTCCTCGGCCATGGGCGGCGGCTCGGGGGCGGCAGGCTGCTCGACAGGTTGATGCACGGGTTCATGCACAGGTTGGAGCGGCGGCTCAAAGGCGCTGGGCGGTTCGTGCGATGTCTTGGTTTTCAATTCGGCCAGCAGCTCGGCGTGACCTTGTTCCAGTCTTTCCAGCCGGTGCGACAGCTGTTGCAGGGGAGCTTCGAATTTTTCCACGGAGATAGCGGGTGGTGCAGTCTCCAAATCTTCCACCCGTTGCCGCAAGGCTTGCAGAGGGGCTTCCAACCCTTCCGCAGCGGGCTTGCTCGTCTCCACTTTTTCCAAGCGGTGCGACAAAGCCTGCATCGCGGCATCAAATCTTGCCGCCGGGTCGTTGTGCTCAAAGCGGTCCGCCAGATCCTGGAGCGAACGCTCGACGCCGCCCAGCCGCTTGTCGAGGTCAGGGCCGGGCAGCAGCGATTCCACCCGTGCCATGGCATCCTGAAGCTTGCGGACGCTTTCCTCCTGCTGGTTGGCGCGGCGTTGGCTTTCATCATGGTCGGCGGCGCGTTGGCCTGTGCCTGCCTCAAGCTTTTCCAGTGCGTGATCCAGCGCATTGGCGTTGAACTGGGCGGTCCTTTCGACCGCGGACAGCCGCGCCTCGATGCTGCGTTCGGCATTGGCGATGCGCTGGCCCAATTCCTGTTCGCTGACATCGATGCGCCGTTCCAGCAGTTGCGCGGCATTGTCCGCGTCTTCCCAGATCTTGCCGACATGGCCGGCGAGCTTTTCCAGATTGGCGGTGACTTGCGCCAACTGCGCGGTGGAATTGCCGGCCGTGCTGTTGACCTGTTCAGCCAGGCGCGACAAGCCCAGATGCAGGGCCTTGACCGCCTCTTTGAGCCCGTCATTGACGGCGCCGCGTTCCAGCCGCTCCAGCCTTTCGGTCAGGGCCGCGATATTGTGGCCGAGCTGTTCCATGGCATGGGCCTGCTCGCGGGCGCTGACGTTTAATTCCTGAGCGGTTCGGGACAACACGCGATTGCTTTCGCTATGGGTTCGTTCGCTGGAATCCAATTGGCGGCCCAGCCCGCGCAACTGATCTTCGATACGGCGCCAGGCGTCGTTGGATTCGGCCTCGCCGCGTCCGACCCGGGCCAGCATCTCCTCACTGTCCCGGCGGCTGGCGGCGGAGGAAGGCAAGCCCCAGCTGTCCAGCGGGCCCGGCACGTCATCTTCCAGGCCAGAAAAGCTCTGCAAAATGCGCCGCGTCAGCCATTCGCCGACAGACAGACCCTCGCGCCGGGCTGCCGCCCGTGCGGCTTCCCGCGCTTCCGGCGGAATACCCGCTACATTCCAGGGGAGTTCTGCCCGCATTTCGAATCACTGGTACCGCGCACCCGCTACCGAAAGTACCGGGGCCCAGATATAGTGTAAAGGAATGTTGACGGACCCAGCTGCAGTGAGGCGCCCATTTCCCGGGTCATACACAGATAGTTGAGCCGGACTTACCGGCTGCCCTCGGTTCCGCGCAGGCGCCGGGGATTGGGCGGCGGCGGGGCGGTGCTGGCGGCAGCCGGACTATCCCAGCTGGTGACGGCATTGGCCGGAGCATTGGCGGCAGGGGGCTTGAGACCCAGGTCTGTGGAAAACAGCACCGCGACATAGACCGTGTCATCATTCACGGCGGCGCCCACGCCGGCATGATCATAATTGGCGAAAACCATATTGTCCCGGTGCGGCGGGCTCTTCAGCCATTCGTCCAGGAAGCGCTGGGCGAAGTCTTCCACCGCCACGCCGCTCTGCCTGGTATAGTGCTGAGCCGCGAGATTTTCCCCCAGCAAGCCCTGCCACTTGGCGTCCTGCTGCATCAACAGCGAGGCGGAGGTGTCGCCATTGGGTGCGGCGTGCGCCAGATAGCTCTTGGCCGCCATGTCGCTGGCCCGGGCCCGGGCAATCCTGGACAGCTCAGGATCGATCGCCAAGGGCCGCGCCTTGGGGTCGAGCTTTTGCCGTTGTTCCTCGACCAGGACCGCGATTCGGATTTCCAGCGCGCCCATCTGGGTGTGGGGATCGGGCGGGGCGGCGGGTTTTTGCGGCCCCGGCGCGGCGCAGGCGGCAAGCAGCAGGGCGGCCAGGAGAAAAAATACCGTGCGTGCCATGGTCAGCCGGGCAGTATTTCAAACAGGCCGGCCGCGCCCATGCCGCCGCCGATGCACATGGTGACCACGCCCAGCTTGGCGCCGCGCCGGCGGCCTTCGATCAAAAGATGCCCGGTGAGGCGCGAACCCGTCATGCCATAAGGGTGACCGATGGAAATGGCGCCGCCATTCACATTGGTCTTGGCGGGGTCCAGGCCAAGCCTGTCCATGCAATAGAGCGTCTGGCTGGCAAAAGCTTCGTTCAACTCCCACAGGTCGATATCGCCCACCTTGAGACCATGACGCGACAACAAGCGCGGAACGGCCAGCACGGGGCCGATCCCCATCTCGTCCGGCTCAACTCCGGCCACCGCAAAGCCCTTGAAGATGCCCAGCGGCTTGAGATTTTTTTGGGCCGCGACTTTCTCATTCATCAGCACACAGGCGCTGCCGCCATCGGCGAACTGCGAGGCATTGCCGGCGGTTATATATTTGCCCTGCGCCACTTGCTGGCCGCCGGCATGCACCGGCTTCAGCGCGGCCAATCCTTCCAAACTGGTGTCGGCGCGATTGCACTCGTCCTGCGCCACCGTGACGTCGACCAGGCTTTCGGCGCCGCTGGCCTTGTCGATCTTTTTCATCTTGGTGGCCAAGGGCACGATTTCGTCGTCATACTTGCCTGCCGCCTGGGCCGCCGCCGTGCGCTGCTGGCTTTGCAGGGCATATTGGTCCTGCCGTTCCCGGCTGATGCCGTAGCGTTCCGCCACGATTTCGGCGGTCTCGATCATGGTCATCCACAAGGCCGGCTTGACGGCAAGCAGATGCTCTTCGGTGAAGTTCTTGAGATTGATGCCGCCCATCTGCACCAGGGAAATGGATTCCACCCCGCCGCCCACCGCGATATCGGTGCCGTCGGTCATGATCTGCTGCGCCGCCATGGCGATGGCATTGAGGCCGGAGGAGCAATAGCGGTTGACGGTGACGCCGGCGGTCGAAACCGGGCAGCCGGCCCAAATGGCGCTTTCGCGCGCGATATTGTTGCCGGTGGCGCCTTCCGGAAAACCGCAGCCGATATAAATGTCTTCGATTTCCGCCATATCCAGGCGGGCGCGCGCGATGGCATGCTTGATGGCATGGCCGGCCATCACCGCGCCATGGGTTTGGTTGAAACCGCCCCTGACCGATTTCGCCAGCCCGGTCCGCGCGGTCGAGACAATCACGGCCTGTTTCATGCCGACAATCTAGCTGCTCAACCGGCTGGCGGCCAGCGCCGGATAGCGCAAGGTGAAAGCAATCGCCGAAGCCAGGGCAACAAGGCTGACCGCGACGCTGGCATAGAGCGGCAATCCCGCGTCGAAGGTCACGGCGCCGTCGGCGGCTGCCATCACCGCGAAGGCCATGGTCCATGTCGCCGAGACCAGATAATTGACGCGCAGAAACAGCGCCGGCGGCCAGCCTGCTTCGCGCGGATCCAGCCGGGCATAGTCCACCGAGAAGGGACGTTTCAAAACCAGGGGCAGGCCCAGCAACAGAAACAGCGACAGGGCCGCGATGAAGCGCACCGAGGGTAGGGAAAGGCCGGGGTCCAGAAAGCCGCGGCCCATGGCCAGCAGAGCGAACAAGACCAGGCTGCCCGCGTCCAGCCAGCGCAAGCTGGGGCTCTCCACGAAATCCCGGATGGTGACGACAAAAGCGGTGGCGAACGCCATCCACAGCGCCAAGTCGACCGACAGGCGCGACAGTATCGTGAACAGGATGAATGGCGCGAAACCCGCCACCAGATTCATGCTGGCCCCAAAACAAGAAAAAAGGGGCGCGGTGTTTTCCGCGCCCCCTGGTGTGAGATGCCCTTACTTGGCGGCCGCCGTTGCGGGGGACGCTTTTGACTTGACGAAATAGCCCCACAACCGCACCACGCGCGCAGATGCCGGATTGGGCGCCTGGATGGCGGCGAAGGTGGTGGCGGCGGCGGCATACTGGCCGGACGCGGCCTGCGCCTCGCCGATCACCATATCGGCTTCGGTCGCATCGGGATCGCCGCCCTTGGATTTGCCGAGTTGCGCGGCGGCGATGGCTTCCGGATACATGCCATAGCCATACAAAGCCTGGGCCAGTTTCACGTTATAGAGGCCGTTCTGCTTCTGGCCCGCGGCGATCTGGGCCGGAATGGTCTTCTTGTCGGCGTCGGCCTTGGCATCAGCCGGCGTGAAACCTGTGCCGCCACGTTTTTGCGCTTCCACGACTTCGCCCAGGAAGCCCAGCTTGCTGGCGGTGGAGCCGATCAGAGAGGCATCGGCGGCCGAGATATTGCCGCCCTGCAGGAACATCAGGCGGCCCATATAGATATAGTCGATGTCGCGCATGCCCTTGGTGGTCAGCGCAACGGCCATCAGCTGATTCCAGTCCTGCGGCTGACCATAATTGGCGACCAAAGTTTCCAGCGTCTTTTCGGCGCCCGGCTGGTCGTTCTGCTTGACTTGCGAATTCATGATGATCTGCAGGTCGCTGAGCGCCGGTTTCTGGCCGGCGGCGGTTGCGGCGTCCATGTTTTTCTGGGCGATGGAGGTGGCGGTGGCGTAATCGCCGCCCTGATAGATCGCCATGGTCGCCAGTGCCTGGTCTTGGGCGCTGGGCGGCGGCGTGGTGGCCAAAAACAGCTTGGCGTATTTCACGGCCTTGTCGGCATGTTTGGCGTTCACCGCCAATTGCAGCGCCGGCTTGTACACCGCGGCCTTGTCGGCATCCGGAATTGCGCTGGGATCGACATCGGCGGCGGCTTCGGCGTCGACATCCGCCGCGGCCATGTCGCCCATACCGACATGGATGCCCATGGCAAAGCGGTTGATCATCAAAGTGTCATATGGCGTGGCACCGGAAACCCCCTTGGCTTTATCGATGGCCGCCAGCGCCGTGGGCCAATCCTTGGCGCCGATCGCCTTCTGGGCGTCGGTCAGTGCCACCGCGATGGAATGGGTGAGTTTGGGGGCCTTGGGCGCGTCGGCGGCCATTGCGCTGGCGCCCAACAGCAGGCTCACCGATGCGGTGGCGATGAGGAATTTACTGGTCATGGAAAATCGTCCTTTTGTAGTTCGGCCCGCTGGCCGGCGAAGCAGCCCCTGTGGGTGTCCTATTGTGAGAATATTTGCAACTTTACTGTGGCCGAGGCCTGTTTCCAATAAGGCGGTCCGGCCCGTAAATGCTGCATCGCAGCAATATCCCTTCCGGCCTTCGCAGCTTTGCTTGGCGCTCCGGCTTATGCCGCAGCGCCTGCGCGCTGCGACGGCCACCTCCCATGCAAGCGCTAACGCGCGCTTGGGGAAGGTGGGCAGAGTTCCGTAGCTTCGTAAACAGTTATTTACCCTGCGCTGGCAGTTTGTCTGCTCGACTTTGGGCGGCTGGTATGGCGCAGGATATTTTCCGTCTGGATGGCAAGATTGCCTTTGTTTCCGGCAGCCGCGGCCATCTGGGCGCGGCCATGAGCCGCGCATTGGCGGGTGCGGGGGCGCATGTCATCGTCAACGGACGGGACTCGGCCGCGCTCGATGCCTTTGCCGGAACTCTGCGATCCCAGGGCCTCTCAGTGGAGGCCGCCAGCTTCGATGCCCATGATGTCGCCAAAATCCACGCCTTTTTCGGCGGCCTGAAGCGGCTGGATGTGCTGGTCAACAATATCGGGATGATGGCGGGCAGATCTTTTTCCCAGCTGCGTCCGGAGGATTTCGCGGCAACCTATGCCGCCACCGTGACCAGCGCCTTCGAAACTGTGCGCGCGGCCTTGCCTGCCTTGAAAGCTGCGGCGTCGGCATCGGGGGATGCCAGTGTGATCAATATCTCCTCCATCTATGGCCAGGTCGCGCCGGTCGCGGGCCTGTACGACAAGCGCGAGCAGCAGAGCCCGTTTCACTATGGCCCCGCCAAGGCCGGGTTGGAGCAACTCACCCGCCATCTCGCCGCCGAACTGGGTCCGGAAAAGATTCGCGTCAATGCCCTGGTGCCGGGCCCCTTTCCCCAACCGGGGAAAATGCCGCCCGGGCTGGAACCGCGGCTGGCGGAGCGCACCATGCTGGGCCGCATCGGCGCGGCGCAGGAGATCGCCGGGCCGTTGCTTTTCCTGGCCTCACCGGCCTCGTCCTTTGTGACGGGCGCCTGTCTCAATGTCGATGGCGGTTGGACCGCTTGGTGACTTTGGAAGGCATGAGGTAAAGGATGCGTATGGCGTTCCTGTCCTCCTTCCGCATCGGCCAGCAGACCGTCTATCCCGAAGCGCTGTACGAGCGGCTGAAGAGTTTCGCGTTGCTGGAAAATGTCGGCGACGCCGCCTTGCGCAATCTGCTGGCCGAAGCCAACTGGTTCGCGCTTCCGGGGGGCACCTTGCTGGAGCGCGACGGCGAGAATAACGCGGCCTTGTTCCTGGTGGTGACGGGAAGTCTGGGCGTGTTTGTTTCCGACGAAGGCGGCCAGCGCCGGATGGTGGCGCATATCCCGGCCGGCGAGACGGTGGGCGAGATGTCGTTGATCGCCGGCTCCAGCAGCCATTCCGCGCAACTGGTGGCGCTGCGCGACACCGAACTGTTGCGCATCAGTCCCGACGGTTTTGAAGCGCTGGTCGCCCGCCATCCCCGGGTGATGATGAACCTGATGCAAATGCTGGTGAAGCGGCTGAAGGACGCCAATCGCGGCCGCAGCCCCAAGTCGCAACCCAAGACCTTCGCCATCGTGCCGTTGCAGGATGGTCTGTCGGAAGTGCCCATCGCCCAGCGCCTGACCATGGCGCTGGCCGGCATGGGCTGCCGCGCCGCCGTTCTGGACGCCAATGCCAGCGACCAGACCGCGGAATGGTTCAATGGCTTCGAACAGGCCCATGACGTGGTGTTCTATCGCGGCGACGCGCCCGACAGTCCCTGGACACAGCTTTGCCTGCGTCAGGCGGACCGCATTTTCCTGCTCGCCCGCGCCAACCAGCCCTTGCCGCTGGCGCCGCTGGATCTGCCGGCCTTCAAGGAGCGCGCTTCCGGCCCGCCGGAATTGTTGCTGCTGCATCCCGACGGCGCCAGCGCCGTGCTGCCCGAGCATTTTTCGGTGCGCAGCGGCTTGTTCCGCGCCCATCACCATCTGCGGGCCGGCCATCAGGCGGATGTGGCGCGGGTCGCGCGCTTCATCGCCGGGCGCGCCGTCGGCCTGGTGCTGGCGGGCGGCGGGGCGCGGGGCTTTGCCCATATCGGCATCATCAAGGCGTTGAAGGAAGCCGGCGTACCCTTCGACCAATTGGGCGGGACCAGCATGGGTGCCATCATTGCCGCCGGCCTGGCGCGGGAATGGGGGCTGGAGGAAATGCGCGAACGCATGCGCGCCGTCTTTGTCGACGACAATCCGTTGTCGGACTTCACCCTGCCGCTGATCGCGCTGGTGCGCGGCAAGAAGGTCAGTGCCCGGTTGCGCGAGCATTTCGACGAAGTCTGCATCGAGGAATTGCCGCTGCCCTTTTTCGCGGTATCCTCCGATCTCACCACCGGCCGCATCCATATCCATCGCGACGACAAGCTGTGGCGGGCGCTGCGTGCCAGCGTGGCGCTGCCGGGCATCCTGCCGCCGGTCACCCATCACGGCCATCTGCTGGTGGATGGCGGGGTGATGAATAACCTGCCGGTGGATGTGATGCGCGAACAGGCGCATGGCGCGGGCCCGATCATCGCCTGCGACATTACCGGCGAAATCGATCTCCAGGCCCAGGACAGCCGTTATGGCGAACGGCCCTGGTGGTGGCTGTTGGGCCAGCGCATGCGGGGCAATCCCTCGATCGTCTCGATCCTGATGCGCTCGGGGACGGTCGGATCGGAAGCCCAGCGCCGTATCGTGCGCGAGCAATGCGATTATCTGATCGAGCCACCCATGCCCGACATCCAGTTGCGCGACTGGAAGAAATTCGACCGGGCGATCCAGGAGGGCTATGACACGGCGCGCTCCTGCATCGACAGGAACGGCATTCCGCTCGCTTCGGCTTTGCCGCATATTGTCGTGGCCACTTAAAGCAGGCGGGTCATGGCGTCGTCCCGTCACAGGGGTTAGATTGGCGCAAATATCTCCGGTGAAACATGGCCATCGATTACGACGACATGATGCAGTCCGGCGCCACCGGGCTGGCGGCGCGTTATGACGAAAAAGACGTCATGCTCTATGCCCTGGGCGTGGGCATGGGCCGCGATCCGCTGGACGAAAAGGAACTGCCCTTCGTCTATGAGAATAACGGGTTGAAAGTGATTCCCACCTTCGCCAGCGTGATCGGCCGTGGCGAAGCGCCGCCCGAACGCCAACGCATGCCGCAAAAATCGCAGATCAATTTCGCGCTGGTGGTGGATGGCGAGCGCCGCATCACCTTCCATAAACCCTTGCCGCCGAAATGCGAGGTGGTGTCGGACGAGCGCATGCTGGCGGTCCTGGACAAGGGCGAGGGCAAGGGCGCGGTCCTGGTGCAGGAACGGGTGACGCGGGAGGCGGGGAGCGGCGACAAGCTCTTCACCATCGTCTCCTCCATCTTCGCGCGCGGCGATGGCGGCTTCGGTGGATCGCCGGAGGGCGGGCCATCCTTGCATGCCCTCCCGGAGCGGGCACCCGACCTGGTGAAGGAATGCGACACCCGCGCCGACCAGGCGCTGCTCTATGCCCTGTCGGGCGACCGCAATCCGCTGCATCGCGATCCCAATTTCGCCAAGCTGGTGGGCTTTCCGCGTCCCATCCTGCATGGCTTGTGTTCCTATGGCACCGCCTGCCGGGCGGTGCTTTCGACCATGGCGGACTATCAGCCTGCGCGCATCAAGCAGTTCGATGTGCGTTTCTCCAAGCCGGTTTTCCCCGGAGAGACTCTGGTGGTGGAGATATGGAAGGATGGCGGCACCATTTCCTATCGCGCCTCGGTCAAGGAGCGTGCTGGCACAGTGGTTCTGAATAACGGCCTGTGTTTGCTGGATTGAAGAAGTTCTGCTTGACGGATGAAGACCCTATCGAGATTGCCGAAGCGCTGATCGCTTCGGGCAAGGCGCAGGAAGCGGCGCGCGGCCTCAAGGCGCGGCTGACGGACGGGCGCGGCGGGCTGTTGGCCCGGCTCACCCTGATCAAGGCGTTGCTGGCCGCCGGCAATAGCGATGCCGCAATGGCCGAAGCCCGCGAGGCCGTCTCTCTAAACCCCAATGTGGCGGTGGCAATATTGGCACTGGGAGAAAGTTTGCTGGCGGCGGATCTTCTGCCCACGGCAATCGCCGAACTGCAGCGGGCGTTGCGGCTGGATCCCGATCTTGCGCGCGCCCGCGAATTGATAGCGGCGGCCTGGCTCAAAGCCGGCGAGGCCGACAAGGCGCTGGAAAATCTCCGCGCCCTGGAAAACCCGCCGCCGGAAATGCTCGCGGCCTGCCAGGCAATCAAGGCGGCGGCCCGCTCCGATCCCGGCTATGTCCGCCATCTGTTCGATCAATTCTCCGCCGACTACGACGAACGCATGATCGGGCAATTGGCTTATGCCGCGCCGCAAATCCTGTTTGATCTCGCCGCCATGGTGATGCCGGGCAGGAACGAACTCGCCATTCTGGATTTGGGTTGCGGCACCGGCCTGGCCGGAGCGGTGTTCAAGCCTCTGGCGTCACGGCTGGATGGAGTCGATCTGTCGCCCGCCATGATTGAAAAGGCGCGGGCGCGGAGGATTTACGATCACCTGGAGGTTGGGGATCTGGAAACTTCACTCGCGGCTGACGGAGCGAATTATGACTTGATTCTGGCCGCCGACACCTTGGTCTATCTGGGCGATCTGGCCCCGGTGTTCGAGGCTGCCCGCCGCCGCCTTTTGCCGGACGGTTTTTTCCTGTTCACGGTGGAGAAGGCGGAGGGGACCGGCTTCGAACTGGGTCCCAAGCGGCGCTGGCGGCACAGTGAAGCCTATTTGCGCGAGCTTGCGCGGCGCTTTGGATTGGGCATGGCGGGACTGATGGCGGCGGCCCCGCGCCGGGAAGCCAGCCAGCCGGTCGAAGGCTTTGCCGTGGCCCTGGCCCGCTAATCACGGCATCTTTTTGGCGGTTTCGCGCGTTGTATCCCGCAACAGTTCTTGCGGGAATTTTCGCCTTTCATGGTTGCCCTGGATAACACGGCCCTGGTTGGCCGCATCAGAGTTCCCCGCCTCAAATTGACCCTTGGTCCCCTTGTGGGTTCCATCACCGTCGGCGCGGTGGCACTGGTTCTTGGCGCCATTCTTTTGCGGGGCTTTGCCGAGAATGGCTTTCGCCTGGGCAGTCAATTGGCCTGGCGTTACGCCTCCCTGGTATTTTTTGCGGCCCTGGTGGCGGGGCCGCTCTGCCGCTTGGCGGCACGTTTCTTTCCCACCCTGACGCCACCCGAGAGCCTGGGCCGCAAGCTGATTTGGGGTTTCTGCGCCAGTTACGGCGTCTATCTGCTGTCGGTTTTTCTGCCCAATGTGATCCGCCTGTCGCCGGGCGCCACTTTGATGGTGCTGTTCGGCGGCAGCGTGGTCGCGGTGATGGCGCTGACCGCCGCGCCCATAAAGAGGCTGGGCGACAAGCCGGTGATCCCGGCCAAATTTCGCCGCGTGCTGCTGGGTACCGCCGCGGGCTATTTCTGGCTTTGCTATTCCCTGATGGGCCTGTCGCGGATTTACGGCCCGCATCGGCCCGACGCCTTTTACGGCATCAGCCTATGCCTGATGGTGGCCGGCCTGCTGGTCCGCTATGCCGACCGCTGGTTCTCGGATCGGGGGCGCTGATTCCTTTTGCCGCGCTTGGCACGCCGCGGGCGCCGGGCGCGGCGGAACCGAGAATCATCTATCATGCCGCCATGGCTGAGGCGGCGGTTCGAATTCCCAAGGAGCGGCGGCAGCGCGACGTGTCCCGGGCGGCATCCCGGACCGCGATCCTGGATGCGGCGCGGCGGGTGGCCGCGCGCGATGGCGCCCGCGATCTCAGTTTGCGCGGCGTGGCGGCGGAAGCGGGTTTCGCGCCGGCCGCGCTGTACGGCTATTTCCGCAACAAGGACGAATTGCTGCTGGCGCTGGCCGCGGATGATTTGACCTCGCTGGCGCGCGCCATGCGCGGCGCCGGCAGCGGCCTGGCGGGCGCGGGCGCGGTGGCGCTGGAACTGCTGCGCGGCGCCGAAACCATGGCGGCGGCATCGGCCGCGCTGGCGGGTTCAGGTGGCGGCGATGCCGAGCGCCTGTTCAACGGCCGCTTGATCGCGGCGCTCAAGGCCTTGTCGGATGCCAGCGGCCTGCCGTCCAACAGCCGCGAGAGCCAATGCGATGTGGTGCTGGTGGCGGCGGCACTGACCGGCTTGGCGCTGCTGGCCCGTTCGGGCCGCCTGGAAGCGCTGGGCTTCACCCCGGCCGAAATGATCGCCCGGCTGGATAAGCGGTTTCGCGGCTAGGAGCGGCCGGCAACCCGGAGCGGTGGCGAAGCCAGCGCGGAGGGCCTGCCGGCGCGACCAAATTCAAGAGCGGCCGGCAACCCGGAGCGGTGGCGAAGCCAGCGCGGAGGGCCTGCCGGCGCGACCAAATTCAAGAGCGGCCGGCAACCCGGAGCGGTGGCGAAGCCAGCGCGGAGGGCCTGCCGGCGCGACCAAGATCAAGCGCCCTTATAATACTGCACCACCGTCCAGATGCCGATCAGGATGAAGCCGATACCGGCGATCAACTTGAAGGGCACGCCAGCCAGGTAGCGGCTGGCGATGGTGCCCAAGAAGGTGGCGATGGCGGCGCTCAGGAGCAACGCGCCGCCGCAAGCCGCGAAAACCATCAGCGGCGACATCTTGCGCTCCGAAGCGAACAGCAGCGTCGCCAGCTGAGTCTTATCGCCGAACTCGGCCAGGAACACTGTTACGAACATTGCCAGCAGGTCGTTCATCGCAAACTCCGCCTAGTGTCGATAATGGACTTCCATCACAAAGGTCCGTTGCGGGAAGGGGTGGAAGAGGAAGTACTTGTCGTTGTTGAGATTGTCGACTCCCAGAGCGACATTCCAGTTTTCGTCCAGCTGATAGCGGGCGCGCGCATCCGCAACCAGATAACCGGCAAAGCCCTGATAGGTCTGGGAGATGGGATCGCTATTATCGATGGTGCCGAAACTGCGGTCGGCATAGCGCGCGCCAAGGGTGAACGACCATCTGTCGTCCGGCCTATAGGTGGCCAGGGCATTGGCTTTCAGCTTGGGCACCCCCGGAAGGAATTTTCCCACTGCCGCGGCGAAGCCATTGTCCTGGCGGATGCGGCCGTCGGCTGCGGTGACACTGGTCATCAGTTCCAGCCCGGGGAACAAGACGTCATATTGATCGATGACGAATTCGACGCCGCGCACCTGGGTGCGGTCGACATTCTGCACAAAGCTGAACAGGATGTTGGAGCCCGGCAGCAACGGCGCCGACTGCGACAGCAGGGCACTGGTGATGTCTTCCTCAAAGACTGACAGGCGCAACAGCCCATTGCTTGTGCGCCGTTCGGCGGCCAGTTCATAAGAGCTGGCGCGTTCCGGTTTCAAATTGGGATTGGGAACCGTCAGCACCGCCCCGGTGGTGACCGCCTGATAAAGTTCGGTCACGGTCGGCATGCGATAGGCGACGCCCCATGACCCGGTCATTTTCCAGGCATCGGAAATCTGCCAGGCCAAGGTCACCTTGGGTGACAAGGTGCTGGCGGAGATGCGCGGCTGGCTGACATTCAAGGCCGGTGAGGCCGAGAAATTGTTGCCCGCATAGGCGCGCCAATCTTCATAGCGCATGCCCAGCGATGCCTTCAGGTCAGGCAGCAGGGTCCAGATGTCCTGAGCCCAAACCGCATTGATGGCGGTACGGCCTTTGGCGGCATTGACCACCGTGCCCAGTCCGCCTGCGATCCAGTCGGTGAGGTTGTTGCGTGTCTGGGCGAACGTCTCGGCGTCGCGGTGCAGCCCGAACGAGATTTCGTGATCGCTCCAGCCCCGCCACACGCCATTGGCGTCCAAGGTGTACCAGCCGGTGCCGTTCATGCGGTTGACGGTTCCGGCGCCGCCGCTGAAGGCGGCGGGCAGGGCCGTGGTGGGGACGCGCTGCTTGTCATTGAGATAGGCATAATCGCTGGCGATGATTTCCCAGGCAAAGTCGCCGTCTTGGGCCGATGTCAGCGTCAGGCCCTGGGCCAACTGGCTCTGCTGGGTGTTGTAGACGTTGTTGGAAAAGGTGCTGGCGGCGATGTTGTAGTTATAACCGTTGATGTTGCTGTTGCCGGAATAAACCACCGCGCCGGAGGAATTGCGCAACCAACTGTCGACATTGGAAGCATCGTCCTGGCGGAACAGGCTGGCCAGGTAGGACAGTTTCCAGCCATTGTCCAAGTCATACCCCAGCTTCAAGGTGGTGGTGTCCTGCACTTGATGCTCGATGCCGGTGCCGCCCACATCCACGATGGCCGCGGCGGTGCGGTTGAAATCGCTGACTCCGCCGGTGAGGACCGTGCCGGCCGTGCTGGGGCTGGCGGGCCGGGTCAGGGTCGCCAGACCCAGAGGCTGGCCCGTGGAGTCCATATGGTTCTCCGAGAGGCGCCAACTGAAGGCGCCGATCCGGTCCCCCATCCCAGCGGACAATTGCCAGGTGCCGGGGGTGGAATTGGTGCCATAGAGATGGAAGTCTTGCACCGCGCCCAGCGCGTCGGCATAGAGCTCGAAATGATCCGGCATCCGGGTGGTGATATTCACCGTCACGCCGGTGGAATTTCCGGCATAGCGGGCGGCGAACGGTCCATACAGCACATCGATACGGCTGACATCCTGGGGCGCGGCGACGCCGAAATGGGGGCTGGCGGCGCTATTGTTGTTGCCGATGGGAGCATTGACCATGATGCCGTCGACAAAGATCAGGTTGCGGGCGCTCGCCCCCAGGCCCGAAGTGCGGGTGGCGATGGGGTCCTGGGTATCGCCATAATGGCGTTTGCGCACGATCAGTGAGGGCGCGAATTTCAGCATGTCCTCGGTATTGACGGTGTTGATCTGCTCCTGCGCCTTGGCGGCAGTGATCTGGACATCCGTCGCCGCCGGGTCGGCGCTTTGGGCGCGATCTGCGGTGACAATGACATATTCCGGCTGAAGGCCGCGGCCGATGGACTGGGCGACAGCCGGCGTGCCGGTCAGCGACAGCAAGGCGAGAATGGAAGACTGCGCCATCCGGCGCGAAATAGTAGGCATGGGATTCCCCTAAAATGCGTGAGCGCGCGCCTCAAGGCGCGCTTGAAAGGCTCAGGCGTTCAGGGGCGGGGCGCGCGGCGATGCGGGCGAGAAGCGGGCCGCAACTGTTGCCGCATAGCGTTGATCGGTGGCGGCGGCGAAGGCATGAAAAGCGGGAAGAGTCAGTTGTGGCAGGTCAGGCACAGAGGCCAGATGTGGTGCGGCCGAGAAGGGGCAGATGTCGTGATGGGTGCTCTTTTCCGCCGGCGCCTTCTGGTCCTTCTGGCCGGCAGTCTCGACCGAGCAGATCGTCATGCCCTGCGCGGCGGGCATCCAGCCGGCGGGCAGCAGAGCGCGCGCCACCAGGGCGATAAACGCCACATGCCGCGCGAAACGGAAAAGCCTCTGCATGGGCGGATTTTCGCTTCGCCCATGACAAAGGTCAATGCGGCAGATGAGCGACCGGCAGGCCCTGCGCGGTGCACAGCACCGCGCAGGGCCTGCCGGCGCGACAATTAAATAGTTATGCCGCCATCGATGATGAAATTCTGACCGGTGGCGAAAGTGGAATCGTCACTGGCCAGCCAAAGTACCATGCTGGCCATTTCCTCGGCGGTGCCGATCCGGCCCAAAGGCTGGCGGGCGGTGAAGGCCTTGCGGGCGGCCTCATAATCTCCGGTATCGCGCAGGCGCTGCTGCAAGGACGGCGAATCCACCGTGCCGGGACAGAGCGAATTGCAGCGGATGCCCTTGGTGACGAAATCGGCCGCCACCGATTTGGTCAGGCCGATCACCGCCGCCTTGCTGGCGCCATAGATGCAGCGATTGGGAATGCCTTTGATCGAGCCAGCCACCGAGGCGACATTGATGATCGAGCCGCCGCCGCCTTCAATCATGGCGGGCAGGAAGGCCTTGATCATGCGGGCCATGGCATAGACGTTGATCTCGAACGACTTCTGCCATTGGGCGTCGTCATTATCCAAAATGGTGCCATTCTCGACAAAACCCGCGCAGTTGAACAGCACGTCCAGCTTGCCGGTCTTTTTTGCCAGGGCGGCGATGGCACCCGCATCGGTGACGTCCAGTTGCGCTTTTTCCGCCGCCAAGCCGTCCAGGCCCTTGAGGTCGCGGTCGGTGGCGATCACCCGGGCTCCTTCGGCGAGAAACAGTTCGGTGGTGGCGCGGCCGATTCCCGCCGCGGCGCCGGTGATCAGCGCAGTTTTTCCTTCAAGCTTCCTTGACATGCATATTCCCGACTCGAATTGTGAGATTGTCCCTCCGGCTTTGCCCGGAGAGCGGCGGCATAATGGGGCATCGGACGGCCCGATTCCAGTGCGCCGGGCCGGGCGCATTGCCGCTGGACAATGGCGGCTGTTTTGGGATCGCGCGTGCCCCGGTCCCGCATCTGACCTGGACCGGTTGTGGCGCGTTTTCGCGGCCTGAAAGGGGCTTTCCCGCAAGCCTTTGACGAAAGGCCCGATATCGGCTTTGCTGCTCTCAAATCGTGAGCCGGCATGGCCGCTCCATTAGAAAACCGCGGTGAGGGAATATGTCGAACAAGATCCGTTATCTGCTCATCATGCTGATCTTCGTGGTCAGTGCCGTGGTCTATATCGACCGCAGCAACATCTCCATCGCCGGAACCTATCTTGCCGCGGATTATCACATTTCCAAGATCCAGCTGGGTTGGGTGTTTTCCGCCTTCTTGCTGGGCTATGCCGCCTTCCAGATTCCCGCCGGCTGGATTGTCGGCAAGCTGGGCCCGCGCAAGACCCTGACCTATGGCCTGATCTGGTGGAGCGCATTATCCGTCGCCACCGCGTTGGTGCCGCCGACCATGGCCGGCTCGCTTTGGGTGTTGATCGCGGTACGGTTCATCCTCGGGCTGGGCGAGTCGGTGGCCTACCCTTCTTCCAACCAGTTCATCGCCGCCTGGTTTCCCAGCCATGAGCGGGGCAAGGCCAATGGCTGGGTGTTCGGTGGTGTCGGCTTTGGCTCCGGTTCGGCTCCGCCGCTGGTCGCCTTCATCGTTTACAATTGGGGCTGGCATTCGGTTTTCTACGTCTCCGCCGCCATCGGGCTGGTTATTGCCGTCATCTGGTACCGGGCGGCGCGAGACACGCCGGCCGAGCATCCCAAAGTCACCGCCGCCGAGAAGGCCCACATCATGGAGGACATGCCTCTCAAGGTGGAAGGCAAAATGCCGGCGGTGCCGTGGCTCAGTATCTTCACCAGCAAGGATGTGTGGGGCGCGGCTTTGGCCTACATCGCTTTCTGCTATGTCGCCTTTATTTTCCACACCTGGTTTTTCATCTATCTGAAAGACGCGCGAGGCCTCGATCTCAAGAGCAGCGCCTTGTTCGGCATGTTGCCTTTCATCGCCATGACGACCTGCTGCTTGCTAGGCGGTGTCATCAGCGATTGGCTGGTCAAGCATTATGGTCAGTATGTCGGCCGCAGCCTATGGGGCGCCTTCACCCTGTTCCTGGCGGGTGCCTTCCTGATCGTGGGCAGCCAGGCTCAGAATACGACGGTTGCGGTGCTGGTGCTCGCGGGCGGGGCGGG
>JADMIO011367214.1_pt1 | contig 18480 bp, 17 predicted proteins | sample 8958161 | NCBI WGS metagenome assembly JADMIO01 (sample SAMN16585339, study PRJNA669376) | soil metagenome | isolation source: Crop rotation soil | place: USA: Cullars Rotation, Alabama | collected 2011 | reverse complement strand
TTCCGATCTTGCCGTCTTTAGCATAATGCGTTAATGCTGGGCACCAAAGAGGGGGCACGCCTTGAGGAAAAAACCGTTTGAGCAGCCGCTCCCGCTGAACCGACGTCCCACCTGTACCTGTTGGACGCGACGGAGCTGAAGTGTGCGTTTGCATAAACAAAGTTTGTAATCGTAATGTATCGTCTCACCGATTCGCACTAGTGTGCTGTAAGCACTGAAGTTTTACAATCTGTACTGAGCCATGAAAGCCTCAGCGTGTGTGCGGCGAACTGCCGGGCAGAAGCCAGATCAATCCGATGGAGATGTTGTAGTCCAAAGCAGTTTTGCGCGACAGACCTCGATGCCGCTTTCCTCTTTTACAATCGAGTGTCGATAATCACCGTGTCCATTCTCGCAGGAGGATATGGAAATTCTCTCTCCACTGGTGGTCTCCCCCTCGTAATTGATTTCCATCAACCTGATTGCATGAGTGCGGTGAAAATCGATGGCATAGGAATCCAGGATCCAGCCGATATAACGCGCGTTATTGACGTGACCGTTCACATCAATATCGGAATAGCACACCGTCCGTTGTGTGACCGATGGTTGAGGAGCCATCGCCTCCAGCTTTTCCGGTTCCTGCTCCAAAGCGCGTTTCTCGCAAAAGGATTCAATCGACGAAACCAGCTTGTCCACTCTCTGTGGCTTTCGGGTGGTCGCGTTCAACACCAACCAGGCACTGGCGCCTGCCACAAGCCGCGCGCCGTCAGAACCAAACATTTCGAAATCGCGAAGCGCGAAAACGGACCTGGCTTGCCGTGGCCAGGTATGAACAGCAATGGTTTCCCCCCAACGCGCGTGGCGATCAAACCTCAACAGGAGCCGTGAAAGCACCCAAATTTTATTTTCCTGCCGCAACCGCTCATAACCAACCCCGAGATGTTCGGCATGGTTCCAGGCAGCTTCCTGAAAATGCCGGCATAAATTCTCGGGAGTTCCCAGGCTTTTGAAATCCACTTCAAACGAATGAACCTTGAAATGCTCCCTCCAAACCGCCACTTCCGTTTTCTCTGCGCCCTGGTTCATTCTGAACAAAATCAAAAAAGGTCAGGTGCCAGATCGCCAAGGAGGTGGGGATGGGGAATCCCGCTGAAAAAACGATCCAACACCCGACGCAAATAGATTAACAAAAGTTTCAAGGGCGCTGGCAAGTAATTTCTTTCAATCGGATTTTTTTGATTCAGCAACTTGTTTCTCCTGCGCTGTAGAACCGGGATTTAGTCCAGAGATTACGGATTCCACTGATGTCTCGCGCCCCGCGCTTTGCGGCTTCTGCGCCTCGAGGGCCAAAACCCAATCGTGCTCGTTGTTCGGCGGTGGGTCGCAGTTCCACACCCCCATCGGGTCTGCGCGGATTTCTCCGAGTTTTTTGCGTCCGCCAGTCACAGGATCGAAATACGCTGCGGCCCAGGCAACCCGTGGATTCAGGTTGCGGACAAGGATAGGTTCGTTTCGCGGCACCCAAATGATGCGCACCATGTCAGGAATGCCTGTGGCTTGCGGCACATCCAACGCCCCTGGTAATTCGTTTGTGAACGCTGCCCACTCGTGGTGCGGAGTGAAGTGTTGCCAGGGATACTGTTTCAGGAACTTTTTGCCCAGCGCGATTTGCCGCGAACCTTCGAGGTTCATGGCTTCGTCCCAGGAGATTTTCCCGTAGCCGACACCATTCTTAGCGCCGTTGGGAGAGGGACCGTGCGGTTGCTCGCGGCGATTGCACTGCCAGATGCCGTTCGCCCCGTACGTATGGCCGGCGGCGCCGTTCATCATACAGATCCAGAACATGGCGCGCGGCCATTGAGCGGGAATTTTATCCATCAACATTTCGTAACTGGCCTCACCGTTAATGACGGGCATGATCGGCTTGTCGTCGTAGGACTCGCGCATCGTCCGTACCGTGGGAGGCACAGCCTCTTTGTTGCCGTGCGGTGTCTGAAGCATATCGATATCCAGAAGCGAAACATCCTCTGTGGCGTTGCGCGCGCTCAGACGGTTGATGCCTGTGGGATGAATCGTGATCAGGCGATGAAATGGATCGGTCCCCCGGACATAGCGCATTACCTCGGTCCAGCTTTTGACCTGTGAACGGTCGTCGTAGGGAAATCCTTTGCTAAGGTAATATGGCAGATTGGCTTCTCCTGCAATGCACCACACCACAGGCAGGGCGCCATACCGCGCGATGAGATAGCGCCAATGCTGCTCCATCTTCCAAATGCCCATCCAGGGGATGAAATAACCCCAAGCGCCGACAATGCAGGGAGTGAGGCCCTGCCCGACGAGGTACTGCAGACGATGATCCACGGCGTTGAAATATTCTGGCTGGATGGCGGCATAATTGGTTTGCCACGGATAACCGGCTTCGTTTGCGCCACGTGGATCGAACGGAGGCATGTCCGGATAGAGGCCGGCCACGATCTGAATCACGTTAAAACCCTTTTCCTTGCGATCAGCCGCGAGTTCTTTGAACTCATCTGGCCAATGAAGCCTGTGGCAAAGCCCCATCCACCAGGTGTCTCCCAGCCAGAAAAACGGCGTTCCATCCACATGCTCCAGGTAACGCCGGTTTTCCGAAACTTTCAGCGGGCCGTGCGTGTACAGCGGGTTGGACCCAAAGTACGATTTGATTTCCACCTTCCCGGAAGCGCCATGGAGTCCCTTGTCCTCAGTTTCTGAACACTCCGTGCGGAACCGATGAGTCCCGACTACCGGCGATGCATAGCGCACTTTCCAGAGATTCCCCCCAGCCCAGAACGCAGGAACCCGCAAGTCATTACCGCGCGGGTCGCGAAAAATGGCATCGAGTGTCACCTGGTTGAATGGATCGGTGTAAGTTTGCTTTGCCGTGAACGACAACTCGATTACGACGTTCGCTTCGGTTGAAAGTTTGGCATCTCTAGCAGTTGCCGGGAATGATGCGGTCAAACACAACGAGACGAGAACCAGGAGTGTCAGCGACAAATGTTGGCGATTGCTGGCTTGCATAATTCATTCGATATGCATTTCGGAGGAACGAGCGTCTTATTACTTCTCAGAATTCTCGAAAGAATATGGGAGCAACAAACAAAAAGCGATTTGATTTCTGTCCGAATTCGAAGAATGCAAGGATCGACAAACTTTTGCACTAAAACGAACCGATTTTTGAAACACCCAAAAAATCTGCCTCAGAATTTCAGGCGGTAAAACCGGGGACTCGCTGATACGGAATTTGTTACGAAGTTGCGATCCCCAACGATAACCGGAACGTTCGTCACCGCGATCCATGAGTTGGAATTTAATAAAGTTCCGGTCGCCTGAAGTTGAGAATTGGATACTCCAGAGTACCAACTGACGACTACGCTACTGTTGGTTTGGCGAATGGTCAGAGCGGTTGGGTCGGGGCCGACGGACGCGAAGTTTTCGACACCTTCGCCGAGAACGGTGTGATTCGTAATGTCGTAGATCTGTCCAAGAACGAATCCCTGCCTGAAAACGATCGGATCGTCGCCCCAGTTTGTGTACATGCGGGATGTTTTGAAGATGCTTCGAACAGAAACCGTCACCGGCGCATCCAGAAATGCGATTCCGTTGGCAACGCTCCAGACAATACGCCCGGATCCATCGAAATTTGCAGTCCAATTCGTCGGCTGGGACGTCTCCAGCACGCCGTACGATTGCAGATAGATAGCAGTAGTCGTGCTCAGTCCCCAGACATACGGTTGAGACCCTTTTGAGAAAGTATATGTATAGAGACCATTTCCGTCTGTGGATGAAGTTACCGAAAGGGCGTCCTGGCCAAAGACCGATGGAGGAGAGCCAAACATCCCTCCAACTACAATACTGAACACAACAAGTAAGACCCTCATGCTGAGGAGTGATGAACACAACTGGCTTCGACAAACAATCTCACGAGTATGAATATCTTGAAATCCCAAGCGTTGTCAAAAAATATTGGCGCACTACGAACGGAGAGGTCGTTTAAAGCGGTGATGAAAAGCAGAAAAGCAGACCGGATTCATTTGCCTTCGCCACGCTTTTCCTCAAAGTTCCTTTGGTAGGTTTCCAGGATGACGGTGATACGATCATACTTCGAAGCAGAGGCCGGTTGTTTTCTTGCGAGGACGTAGAGTAGTTCGTCCTGCTGGAATAACCCCTTTTCCTGAAATTTCCGCAGATCCTCGGTCGTGGATAAGCGCTCAATGCCAGGAATGCCCTTTGCATATTCTAGAGCCGTTCGTCCAAACCTGTTTCGTTTCGTGGGATTGGCTCCCGAGTCGCAGAGGGTCTTTACGGTGTCAACTTGGCCAAGCGCGGCGGCCCTTATTAACGGGGTCCACCCATCCTCATCCGGCCGGTCCAGGATCGCTCCTTTCTGGATCAATAAAGATACAACTTCCTGATGCCCTTCAGTGGCGGCTTCGAGCAGAGCGGCAGACGCATTGGACACGGACATATCAGCGCCTTTTTCAATTAACGTTCGCACCAGCGAGACATTTCCGTGTTCCGATGCTACGCGAAGGGCGTCCCGTCCGCTCGGGAAGGCAGCATGAACATTTGCTCCGCGCGAGATGAGGTATTGCGCGACCGCAGGCTGGTTTTGCTGAATCGCGATTAGCAAAGCGGTCGCACCAGCAGCATCCTCATAATCTACTTTTGCACCATGATCGATCAGAAACCCTGCCGTACTCAGGTAACCGCGTCCGCAAGCAAGAGCGAGTGGCGTATTTCCGCGAGAATCCTTTCGGTTGACCTTCGCGCCGCGCTCGACCAGGAGTTTCGCAATCTCCAGCCGTCCTCCGTAGCACGCCATGAAGAGAGCAGTGCATCCGGCAGCTTCGGGATATTTGGATGAATCTTTGAGCGTGGTTCGCGCATCCACTTTCGCGCCATGATTAAGGAGCCATTCTGCAACCTCGTAGCTTCCCATAAAGGAGGCAATCATAAGAATGGTCACAGCATTGTCGTTCATTTCGACATCGGGGGAGAGTCCATTCTCCGTGAGCAAACCGGACACGCCAACGACATCGTCGAGCCGAATTGCCGCGGTAAGTGGAACCTTCCATTTAGGTTCCTGTTTGTGGACAGTCGTTACCGTCGTAGTGCAGGATGCCAGCAGGCAGGCCACCGACATGACCGACAGGATGCGCACACTAAATCTCATAAAGGAATTCACTGGCGCGGAGTGTAATTCCCTCCGACAAATAGCATTGAGGCAATGAAGTCGAAAGACAACGACGTAAAAGGCCGCGTCGCGTGCACGAAGCCTTTTAGTCGATACTACAGTTGAATATCAAGTCATTTTGCTGAATGACTTTTTGAAAGTCTCCTGGCAAATTCCTTGGAAAGGCTTATTTTTCCCGGCCAAGCCACCAGTCGCTATGGAGCAGACCCCAGTCGGTTTCGATTCGGCGATGCAATATAAAACCAGCGAGCTTCAAAAAAGCGTCGGGCGCTGTGAGCCTCTTCGCCGACAAATGAGTTGTGGCAGAGAAGAAAGCGTACATCGACCAAAGAAGCAGCCGGCTGCGAATTCGCTTCAGCCCGGCGCGCGCCACCTGGAAATCAGCCAGCAACCAGTTCGTCCCCGGAGAGGCTGCAACGGCGAGCAGACGAATAATTGTGTCCAATTGATCCTGCCGGAAGCAGTCGAGAAAGAAGTTTGTGATCATGAGATCAAAAGCTTCGGGCGGCGGAGACCACCTCAAAATGTCAGTATGGAGAAATTCTACCCTGGCGGACGCGTTTGGCTCCATGGTCAACTGATGGCGCGCATGGGCGAGCATCCCCGCGCTGGCATCCAGACATACAACGTGGGCCTCCGGAAAGCGGCGGCAACATTCAACCAAACATCGCCCATGGCCCTCGCCGGCCAGAAGAATATTACGAGGAGCGCCAATCTCATCGAGGAATGCTGTGCGACAATGCTGCAGTTTCTCCCCGGCGAGGACGAATTCCATCCAACGGTAATGTGGCGCCAATCTGTCAAAGCTCATTGTGGGAGCGCGCCTTCCACCAACGATCCCGCTGCCACCAGAGGCCGGCAAGAACTGCGCCCAGGGTGTACGCCAGCACATCCAGTGGATCACCCGTCGCACGCGCCACGAACTTTGGGCCGATCCACTCAAACAAAAGCGACCAAAAGACAAGGTGCAGCGAAATTTCGGAAACTTGCGGCATGGCGTCATGGGAACGCAGGCCAAGCCGACGGTGCAGCCAAAGAACAGGCGGCAATGCACAAGGAATCAACCAGCAATCGTTAAAGTGAAAATGAAAGAACTGGGCCTGTACATGCGGTTTGATGAGCCAACGGTTGATGGCATACGCGGCGCAGCCCAGCAAAAACAGCGGATCGCGCAAGTAAAGGAAACGCCGCATGTTAAAGGAGGTTCAGGATCACCCAACCGGAAATCGCGGCTATCAAAAGTTTTAACAGGAGGAGTTTGAGCATAAATCTTTGGTCTTCTCGACCCTTTTGTTCATCGTATGACCAGAATACCCTCGTTCACGAATATTTTCCTCTTCGTGCAGGCGCATCCGGGCCGATAGCAGCGCCGCGCGGCCAAGGTACCCGACCACCCGGCCAGGGTTATTTCGTTCGACGACTGGCAGGCGCCCGACTCCTCGCTGCAACATTTTCGTGAGGGCCACGTGCAGTGGTTCGTCGGGAAAAGCGACCACCAGGTCGGCGGTACCTGCTTCCGATACCGTCATTTTGTCTGCCTGATTTTGTCGCAATGCGCGGACAATATCTCCACGCGTGATGATGCCGACCAGCCGGTTTTGCTCGTCTACAATCAAGGTTCCCTGCCGGCGGCTAAGACAAGGATCCCCCTGAGCAATGCGATCGGAAAGCTCGGTGAGTTTCATGCGCGCCGGGACGATTGGCGTCTCCTGGTCCATCACCTCCCGAACGCGCGCCAGTTCAAACGGATCAATACTGTATTCGCGAGTAATGTGATGCCCGCGGCGGGCCAATTTTTCCGTGAGGATCGAGCGGCGCATCAGCAGAACCGTCACACCCAGAGCGGCGACGGAAGCGATCAGTAGTGCCGGAAAAAGGTTAAAATCACGAGTCAGTTCAACGGCAAAGACTGTCGCAGTGAGCGGAGAACGCATCGTACCACCCATCATGGCCGCCATCCCGATCAACGCCCAGAGGCCGGCATCACCTGTGGGAAGATAGGAACCCACAAAAGCGCCAAAAGCTCCGCCCATAATGAGCAATGGCGCCAGAACGCCGCCGGATGTCCCGGATCCCAAAGCGACAGACCAAACGATAGCCTTCGCCACAAGCAAACCAATGACTGCCGCTCCCAAAAATTCACCACGCAGCAATTGATGAATCGTATCGTAACCTACGCCCAGCACACGTGGTTCTATCAACCCTCCGACACCGATACACACAGCACCTATCGCCGGCCACCACATCCAATGAAACGGGAGCCTTTGAAAAAGGTCTTCACAAGAATAAACCAACATCGTCAAAAAACCGGAACCAAAGCCCGCCAAGACCCCGAGGCCCGCGGCGATTGCCAGGGCATTGCCGGACAGTGGAAGATGCGTGCTCACAGGAAAGATTGGCCCGACGCCGAGTAATGGAACACGGAATACAGATGCGACAATGGCTGCAATCGCGACAGGAATAAAGCTGCGCGGTTTCCATTCGAACAGCAAAAGTTCAACCGCCAACAATACGGCAGCAACCGGGGTGGCGAACACTGCGGACATCCCTGCTGCAGCCCCGGATACCAGCAGGGTTTTGCGCTCGGCTGCGCTCAAATGAAACCTTTGGGCCAACATGGAACCAAACGCGCCGCCGGTCATGATAATCGGGCCTTCCGCGCCGAACGGACCACCTGTGCCGATGGAAATTGCCGCAGAAAGCGGCTTGAGGATTGCAACCTTCAGTGGAATATGGCTTCGGCCAAGGAGAATCGCCTCCAACGCTTCCGGGATGCCATGGCCGCGAATCTTTTCGGAACCAAACCGCGCCATGAATCCAATGAGCAAAGCGCCCGCGACAGGCACCAGCACGGCCCAAAGTCCGAGATGAGAACCTTGCGGCACGGCTGCATGCGCAGAAAGACGGTGGTAATAAGCCAGATTGGTGATCGCGGCTATCAACCATAGTAACACAAAGGAGACAACGGCGCCGATGATCCCGATCACGAACGCCAAAGCAGACAGGAACAATACCCGATAATCGGTGCTGAAATCCGCCAGTGCGCCTTCGGCCAGTGCCGCCGGCGGCACGAGGCCGCCGCTCGCGACATGCGAAACAGTAGATTGGGTTTGCATCAAAGAACGGCAATATTATATCGTATCGCGATACATGTCAACCTATGCTGGCATTGGTAGCGTCCTAATTTGGCAGGGACGGTACGCTCCGTTGTCCACGCCCGTAAAGCGGACGCAAGATTCCGGCGGCTTTACCGCGGGGACATCCCAGCGCGATGTCCCTACCTTTCAAATTAGGACACTACCCTGACTTTCTTTCGCGCCTGACGCGACCGACTGACGAATGGCGAATAAGCTCACGAAAGCGCAGTATGAGACCCTGGCGGCATTTCGCTACGCTCTCAGGCAGTTCCTCCACTTTAGCGAACAGGCCGCCCAGGCAGCAGGAATTACATCGCAACAGCACCAGGCTTTACTGGCCATCAAGGGTTTCCCCGGGCGCCAGAGTGTCTCAGTCGGAGATTTGGCGGAACGGCTGCAACTTCAGCATCACAGCGCGGTCGGATTAATTGATCGCCTTGTAGTGGAAAAGCTCCTGACCCGCAGGCCATCCAATCAGGACCGGCGCAAGGTCTTCGTACAGCTCGCTTCGCGAGGCGAGAAAGTGCTGGCAAAGCTATCCGCAGCTCACCAGAGCCAACTCAAGCGGATCGGTCCAGAATTGACTCTTTTGCTTCAACAACTTGCTCGAGTTGATAGATAAACAATGGTGTCAATTGCTTCCACTCGAAATCCTCTATCATCGCTCTCACCAAATGGCTTCCTGGGTGACGACCTTTAGCAGCCGAATATCTATCTAAACTCGCCGAAACCAAATGCCTTCGGCAAGATGGAAAAGGCGATGCGGCCCTGGTCGTCCGTTTCGAGAAACTCCGTCATGCCCGCATCCCATCGCGCAAGGATTGGATCCTGCCGGCTCCGTTGCCAGTGGTCTTCACTCGGCGCAGTCGCGAATAGGAACAATCGGTCACCATCGCGGTAGATTGCCATGCTTATCTGATTTTCGCGCATCCCTGCTGCCAGCTCGGGCCAAAGCTGATCGTGGGCAAGTTTGTACTTTGCATAAGCGCCCGGACGCAATTTCATTGCAAGGCCAAGAGTAAACATGATCGTTTCTGATTTGTTATTAAGGGTGATTGCTTGCGTCGGTTTGAGATAAGTTGGATTCAACTTGAGCGAGGCGCTCCTTCTGCTCTGGAGTCAGATGACGGTCGATTGAATTCAGTGCCGACTGGATTCTACGCCGCTCGTTATCATCCGTGTTCCCCACTCTTGAAGAGAACGGCATCATAGTCCCGGTACCGCCGGGAGGCTGTTTTTGATAAGAATAATTCCGAATGTTCACCATGGCATCTCGCATTTTCTTATTTTCCAGTCCAACGATTAAAATTGAAAAAAGCCTTGGATCGCGGGCCTCTGATTCGCTTGCCCACTCTGCAAGAAAGATAGCGGCCTCCAGCCGAATGCCTGGATGAGGATCATCGAGCAGCTTTCTGAACATATTTATGGAGGATAAAGTTCGATAATTATGCATGAGAGAGATTCCCCACATTTTTACACGTGGATTGCTGAAATTTACGATGCAATCCGCCAACAGATCATCACGCTCCAGGAGGAGCCACTGCATTTTCCTGATATGGTCCAGAGTGATCGACTTTATATCATCATCGAGCAGTGGATAGGCTAAGTGAGCTCGCGCCCAAGATGGCATCGCACGGTACGCCCGGAAATAGAGATTTCCATTTCCACGCCTCTCTTTCAAATTCCCGAGCAAAAAAGGCAGAGCATTAGTGCCCAGATCATCCAACGCAGTTTGTGCAGCTCTTCTGGTGGGTTCAAAAAAAAAGTTAGTTCGATTCCCATAAAACCACTCGGCCAGCGGTTTTCCTTTATAAAGGATCGGTTTTTCGCTTTTGGTTTTTGAAAGAAGAACCGCCACGACTACCACAATCGCAGCCAGGAGCAGGAATGAAATAGCGATTCTGTTCCTGGAGAAGCGAGAATCCCATGGCTTCATGTTTGCAAGAATTTTAAGACCCGCCGAAGAAAATAGCAATTGGCCTTGAAAGAAGCATTCGCGAACGCACGCAAGGGAATCATCTCCTGTACATTTCCGTAGATGATCTGGATGGGCTGATGGCTTGCATCCCTCCAGGATGCCTCGATTCACGGTTTACCGGTGGTGTCGCTTCGCTCAACCAACGGTAAGTATTCGCCAAAAAAAGGCACCACGAAAGGTGAGCCAGAGATAATTCAACATGAAATCCAACCGGGGGCTTTGTGCAACATCATCTGTTAATCGCATCCGTTCGGAAACCCTTAGCGTCCCATATTTTTGCGGAGAAAATCGCGGAGTTGAATTGTTTCCGAAAGATTATCCACTTCATTACAGTGTTCCCAATCAATCCAAACATATTCGACACCGAGATACCCTTTGTAACCGGCTTTTTGCATTGCTTTCAGGACACGCTTATAATCAATGGTGTTTTGCGGAAACGGAGCCTGCAAACGCCCTTTGCGCGCGCCCCGGGCATGAAAATGGGATGCGTGAGGGATGAGAGGCTCCGCAGCGCTGTCGGCTAGACCAACACGTGTGAAATGGGTGTAATCCAGCGTCAACGTCAGGCCGGGCACGTCACGGACAAGACGCAGTGCGGCTTTCGGTTCTGGAACGAGGGAGCCTACATGCGCTTCGATCCCAAAGACGATTCCATACTCCTTTGTCTGTTCAACTCGCCAGGCCAGTTCTTCACAACTGCGCCGCCACGAGCTCTCCCGCTTTTCGTTATCGAAGAAAACTCCGGGCAGCGTGGTCACATGCTTTGCGCCGCAAGCGACAGAATAGTCCAATGTTTTTGCAAACCAATCTCTCGCTTTGCGGCGGCGGGACGCCTCGGGATGATTGATAGCGTAAGGGATGAAATTGGGGTTCATCTGAAGAAATACGTCGGCACAGCGCAAGCCGCGGGCGGCGAGTTTGCTTCCGAGTTCCTTTCCCGACCGCATCGGTGATCCAAAGACTTTCGAAGGCCAAAGATGCGAGCGGCCTTCGAATAATCCGATATCCACCCCGGTGAAATCCAGCAAGGCGATCAGATCCAAAACTTTGTCGTGTGGCAATAGGGGAAATGCAAAATCGGCGCAGGCAAGTTTCAGTTTCATCGGTTGGCTTTTCTAGACGCGCCGCGGCGCATGAATGCGGTTTTCCCGCGAGTGTCCCACTCGGCCGCGGTGAGGTAACCGGCATCAATAATCATCGCTGATCCTGTGATGCCGGAAGAATCCTCACAGCTCAAAAACAAAATGGTTTTGGCTACGTCATCTGGCGTGAGGGCAACGCCCATCGGAACGCGATGCAATCGCGCAGCGAGAACTGCGTCCGGGTCAGGTTGAACGTTCAAATGTTCGCGCAGCATCGGCGTGTCGGTGATGCCGGGACAGACGCAATTGCACCGAATGCCATCGGCAGCATAATCGAGCGCGATCGATTTGGTTAGTCCAACAACGGCATGCTTGGTCGTGGTATAGACGGGTGTCAGCGCCTGGCCCACGAAACTGCTGATGGAGCCGACGTTGACAACATAGCCGCGGCCTTCCCGCCGAAGATGGGGAAACGCATGTTTAAGGGCAAAGAACATGGACTTCACGTTCACATCCATGACCTGGTTCCACTCGCGTTCGCTATATTCGTGAAGCGGTTTGATATGAACCATGCCGGCGTTGTTCACGATGATGTCGAGTTTGCCGAATCGTTTTACCGTTTGCCGGATTGAATCCCGCACCTGCTTTTCATTGCTGACATCGCAAGCAAGCGGAAGGGCTTCGGCATCTGCTCTTTTCAACTCATTCGCGATACGACGACTCAAGGCAATGCGTCTGCCGACGAGAGCGACCTTCGCTCCTTCGCGCGCAAACAATCGGGCGGTGGCCTCGCCAATCCCCGAGGTTGCTCCGCTGATCCACGCAACTTTGCCTTTCAATCTGCTCATGAAGTTCAGGGACAATGCTCTTTCCGAAACCGCTGCCATTTGGTCTTGAAAGAGGAGCGATCGAGAAGTTCCGGGTTTAGCACACCGCGCGGTTTTTGGCCGAGGGAAACATCCACCATCACCTGACAGGCAGCCCGTCCAATATCACGGAATAATTCCTCAGTCCAGGCGATGGAATGTGGCGCCAGCAGCACGTTGTCGAGTTCACCAAAACGATGCGGGGAAGTGACCGGTTCTTTGGCAAAGCAATCCAGTGCCGCTCCGGCGATACGCCTGTTTTTCAGGGCATCGTATAGGTCGTCCTCATCCACAATCCCGCCCCGAGCGGTATTCAATAAATAAGCGCAGGGTTTCATCAGGGACAACTCGCGGGCTCCTATGAGGCCACGAGTTTTTTGCGTAAGCGGACAATGGATGGAAACAAAATCCGACTGTTTAAGGACTTCCTCCAGACTCACCAGCCGTGCGCCAAAAATGGTGGCTGTGGCTTCGTCAATAAATGGGTCGAACGCGAACGGTGGTCTCATGCCAAAGCCGCGCAGCAGTTCGATGGTTTTTCGCGCTATTCCGCCGAGACCAATAACACCGAGAGTGCGATCTCGCAATTCACGGCCCATATACTTCGAACGTTCATCCCACTGTCCGGTGCGCACCAATTTATCTTTGATTATCAGATTATGGCTCAAGGCAATCATCCAGCCGATGGTTGCTTCGGCTACTGGCCGGTCCACAGCGCCTGTCGTGATGGTGACCAGCACATCAGCAGCGCTGCAAGCTTCCACGTCCACCGCGTCGTACCCGACGCCAAACCGCGCTACGACCAGAAGATTATCAGATTGAGCCACACTCTCGGACGAAACGGACGGTGTCAGCACAATCACACCCTGAGCGTCGCCTATCTGATCGGCGCCAATTTGTTTGCGGTGCTCTTTGAAAACGTGATGCTCGATGTGAGGATGTTCCGCCAGCACGGAAAGTCCAATGTCGCGATATTTCGGTGCCCCCGCAGAGTCGTAAAAATCGGCGGTGAACTTAACGGTAAATTTTTGCGCACTCACTGCCATTGCTTTTCAGCGGAGCCGGAGCATGGCCAGTTTCTTCCGAGTAAGCGCGTGCAACGACTGACCACACAAATTCCCTTTGACCATTTGTCCATTCATCGTGAGTTCCGTTGCTCTTTCCAGGGATTGCCTTCCGCTGTTGCGCATCGCTCATCCACAATCACCCGTTCCGGCGTCGGCCCGGCATAAACCCAAATCATCTCCATCGGTTTGTTGCTTTCGTTACTGAAATAGTGGATCCGTCCGCGCGGCTGCAGGGCACAAATGCAGTCGGCCAAAGTGTAGCGGCGACCCTCGACGACGCAAATGGATGTGCCTTGGATGATGCAGATGGATTCGTCAAAATCGTGAAAGTGGGCGGGCAATCGAGCCCCTGGCTCAAACAGGCCATAACCTCCACTCATTTCGATTCCCGGCATGAGTTGGTGATTGAAATGGTCTATGAAACTCGTCCCGGGACCAGCCTCGAAACGGGGCGCGCCTTGAAAACGAGTCACTCGTTCTTTGCCAGGCAAATTAGGTGTTTGGACGGGCATTGAACGTGACTCAAAGGGAGAGGAAACCAGGTCGCGTGTCGGCGTTTCGGATGCCAAGGCTACATGCAACGTAGCGGTTTCGGCCTTTGAACCATTCCATGCGGCATGGGCTGTGCCGCGAGGAATGACAATGGTATCGAGCTGGCTCAGTGAATACTCACGCCCTTCCACCGCTACGATCGCCGATCCCGAAATTAGTGTAATCGATTCACTGACAGGATGCGTATGGTAGGGCAACCTGGCTTCCGGCTTGAAACTGACCAGTCCGGTCGTAAGGTTGCGGGCGCCATTGTGGGAACCCACAAGGCAATCGAATAGTACTCCGGGAGCAAGCTCGACCGGGGAATTCTTCCCCGGTTCATTCATGACCTCGGAACGGTCAGGACGAAGCGATTCCGGCGGACGTTCCAGGGGTTCGACGGGCAGAATCATTTTATCCGGCACAAAATCCGCTCTCATATGTCTGTCTCTTCCGGCAATGCCAAGCGCTCCATGCAGACTCCGCAAAAGCAACCCGGTATCAGAGCCGAGACCTAACATTTGAAAACCCTGGGAGCGCCGTTCGATCAGATTTCCATGATCGGTTGCCATGATTCCACAATGTTTACCCCTGGAGTGAAGCTTTTCTTTTATCGTCAGCAACTGAGAGGCAACTTCCGGTCCTTCCCATTGTCCACGATGACCCGCACTGGAGGAAAAATCTGCCGGTCCGAAAAAAAAGAGCTCAACGGATTTGATTTCGGAAAGTCGCTCGATATTACGGCCGGCGGTCACGGTCTCAATGATCGGCACTACCAGGACATTGTCATTGGCTTCCTGGGTATGTTGTAAAAAACATTGTCCCCAACCCGTCGCGCGTTCAGCGCCGATACCTCGGACTCCCTCGGGCGGATACATGGCAAAGGCCACCGCCTGCCGGAGCTGTTCAGCAGTCTCGATCCAGGGAACAACAATCCCGTCTGCGCCGATATCCAGCGCGCGCTTGATCAGGCCGCCGTTCAATTCGGCAACGCGCACCAATACCACCGTGTCGCTCCGCACGGCAGCACGGACGTGTTCGAGGATTTCTTTCCAATCGAGGTGGCCATGTTCGGCATCAACGACAATCCAATCCACTCCCAGTGCGACCGCCATTTCCGTAATGCTGGGCGATTCCAAAGTGACCCAAAGGCCGTAGACAGGTTCGTCGGCGGCGAGTTTTTCGCGCAACCTTTTAATGGCGCGGGTTTTCATCGGAGTGCGAAGTAATCCGATACTGCTCTTTCCGGTGGCATCGCAATGTTAAAAATTGGAAAATTCAAAGTGCCGGAATGCAACGCACTCCACACACTGTGCGCCGCGCGTTGCGGTTTTGACAAGGCGGGCTTGTCTGCATCGGGGGAACCAGTCCTTTCCCTGGCGAGATAATTGCCGTAACCGATCACAACGGTGGACGAGACAAGAACGAGCAAACCAAATTTCATCAACCGGTGCGTCCGCCTGCTGACTCCCTTCCATTCGCAAAGCCAGACTCCGACCAAAGTCCCGAAAATAATGATGCTGGCCATGTGCAAGGTCCAACTCGAGAAATCGTATTTGCCCATCTTTGTGGTACCCATTCCATAGAAGAAAAACTGCAAATACCAAATAGTTCCTGCCACGGCACAAAAAATGTAGTTGCTGAAGCGCGGCACTGGCTCGGCAGGCGTCATTGAATTATGTGAAGCGGCTGCTTCATGCTCGCGTTTAAAGTAATCCCCGAAAGTTTTGTTGCGTAGATTCAGTGCAGCACACCAGAGGAAATTCGTGGTGAAACCGCCGGCAAGAATAATGATGAGCACCGGAAGATTTTTCCAGAGGTCGGAAGCGCCGTTGGTCACCGCCACCTCGGCGATCGGTTTTCCGGCAGCAAACCCGTACGACATGCAGGCGCTCATGATGCCGCAAAACGTCGCCACCCATATTCCTTTATTGAAACTAAACTCTTTGACACTGGCCGTTTTCTCTTTGTCCGGCAGCTCCCTTTCCTTGGCAACGCCCGCGAGTCCGCTAATGGCAATGCCCAACAAACAAACGATAACACCCCCCATCACGACAAGACCGGATGTCGTTTTAAGGACACCACCAAATTGTCCATTGAAGATGGGAGGCAACAATGTGCCAAAGGCCGCGCAATAACCCAGGGCCATCGCGGTGCCGAGAGCAAACCCCAGGTAACGAACGGTGAGGCCGAAGGTCAAGCCTCCGACACCCCACAAGATGCCAAAGAAATAACTCCAGAAAAGGCTCCTGGCTGGAGCGTGCGACAATGTGGTCAGTAAATTTGGAACGGCCAGAGAGGCAATAATCCATGGCGCCACAATCCAACTGAAGACTCCGCCTACGATCCAGTAACTTTCCCACGACCAATGCTTCACCTTGCGGTAGGGCAGATAGAAAATTGCGGACATCAATCCGCCGATGGCGTGAAGCACTACTCCGAGGGGAGGATTCGGCGCCATATCAGCCCAACGGCCGAGCTACAGTTTGGTTGCGCAAATAATCCGAAAATGTTTCCGGTCCCAGAACGCCACCGCCACAACCGCTCAAATTGCAGCCGGCGTAAGGCATGCCATGGGCAAAAAGATTGTGGGCATTTATCCAGCTATTTCCCGCGACCATCTGTTCGGCAACACGGTTTGCCCGGTCCAGGTCCTTGCTCCAGACGCTATTGGCCAGTCCGTAGTTGGAGCGATTCACGAGTTGAACTGCAGTATCTTCATCCGAGAAGGTCATCACATAGGCGACAGGTCCGAAGATTTCCTCGCGGGCACAAATGTTATTGGCGTCGCCAGTCATCAGAGCGGGTTTGACATAGAAACCCCTTGCGTGGTCCTTGACCTCGGCGCGCCCTCCTTCGAGCAGCATTTTTGCGCCCCCTTTCACCCCTTTGTCCAAATAGCCAAGCACCCGCGCTCTTTGTTTTTCGCTGACAACCGGGCCAATCTTCGTATCTGGATTTGCACCGTAGCCGATGTTCATACTGCTGAGGGTGGTAGTGGCTTGTTTGACAAATTCATCGCGAATTTTCTCGTGCACGAGCCAGCGTGTGGCCGTGCAGCAAACCTGCCCGGCATTCAATGTTACGGCTCCGGCGAGCGCATCTGCCACGGCTCCCACATTGACGTCGTCAAAAATTACAGCCGCGCCTTTGCCGCCCAATTCGAGTTTTACCGGCACAAGATTCCGTCCGCAGGCTTCAGCGATGAGACGTCCGACCTCGGGAGATCCGGTAAATGACATGCGTTTGAGACCGGGATGACGCCCCAGAGCTGCGCCCGCGGTTTCACCGAAACCAGTGACGACGTTGACAACGCCTGCCGGCACACCGGCTTCTTCCGCCAGTTTTGCAAAGTAAAGGGTCGAAAGAGGAGTATCCTCGGCGGGTTTGATGACCACGGTATTTCCGGCTGCCAGCGCCGGAGCGATTCCCCAGCCCACAAGCAGGAATGGAAAATTCCACGGAAAAATAAATCCGCAGACGCCATAGGGGACTCTTACGGTACGGGCATCAAAGCCTGACACCGCGATCGGTTCACGCCGACGTGTATGCACTGAAAGATCCGCGTAATATCGGAAAGTTTGCGCAGCATGCGGCACGTCAAAGGCGGCAGCCTGAACGCGCGGTTTGCCGACATCGAGCGACTCGATTTGCGACAGGATTTCCTGATTCTTCATGATCAGGTCAGCGAGGCGGTGGAGAATCACGGCGCGATCATTTACCGGCATGGTCGCCCAGCCGCTTTTTTGGAAAGCGGTTTGCGCGGCTTCCACGGCGGCCTGTACGTCGGCTTCATCGCCTGCCGGAACTTTGGCAAGTTCACTGCCTTCGCCCGGATCGAGTGTTTCAAAGGTTTTTCGGCTGGCAGCTTCGACCCATTTGCCACCGATAAACATCTTGGGGGGTTTAGCGGAGAGGAACTTGGAAACTTCAGGATTGAGTGTGCTCATAGCTAATGCCTTTGGTTAAATTCGTTTACATCAATGTGGCATGTTTCCCAGGCATTGCGCAACCATGCGTTCAAGATTGGCTATAAGCTGATTTGGTGGGTAACGTGGAAAGATTTTTGGGGCAAGGCCGCCTCGGGCGAGGCGACCCTACCAGGTCGGGTCGGCCACGGTAGGGAAGACTTCCACGTCGTCGCCATTGTATTGGAGGAGATCAGGGACGACGTGGAAGTACGTGGAAGTCGTCCCTACCGAGTCGGTCCCGCAAGAGCTCAAGGCAAGTTCGTTTGCCCCATCAGGTAGCGGTCACACTCGCGCGCGGCGCCCCGACCCTCGTTGAAGGCCCAAACGACAAGGCTTTGGCCACGACGACAATCGCCCGCGGCGAACACGCCTTTGATATTGGTGGAGTACTTCTCGAAGTCGGCTTTAATATTGGTGCGAGGGTCGCGTTCGACACTCAGCACGTCCAAAAGGGGTTGTTCAGGCCCCAGAAACCCCATCGCCAATAAAACCAACTGAACGGGGCGCACTTGTTCAGTGCCTGGCACTTCCTTGGGAACAAATTGGCCTTTATCGTTGCGCTCCCACTGGATTTGCACGAGGTGCACCGCTTTGACATGCCCTTGTTCATCGCCAACAAATTTTTTGGCAGTCGTCAGATAAACACGCGGG
>JADMIO011204691.1_pt1 | contig 18481 bp, 18 predicted proteins | sample 8958161 | NCBI WGS metagenome assembly JADMIO01 (sample SAMN16585339, study PRJNA669376) | soil metagenome | isolation source: Crop rotation soil | place: USA: Cullars Rotation, Alabama | collected 2011 | reverse complement strand
GCCAAACCGCCGCTTTGCACCTCATCGGCGACGCCGTCTGCGTGCCGGTCGTGCGCTGGCTCTCGCAAAATCTGCTGGCGCCGCTGGCCGGCCTCTCAACACAGCGCTTGAGCGCGTAATGCAGCGCGCGGACGTGTTCGACGTCGAAAAGCGTTCAGCCATCATGCGCGCGGTGAAATCGTCCGGCACCGCGCCCGAGCGAGCCGTGCGCGCAGCAGTACGTAAACTCGGCTACGGCCGCCGTTATCGTCTGAACGGCGCCCACCTGCCCGGCAAACCTGACCTTGTCTTTACATCGCTCAGCAAAGTCGTGTTCGTCCACGGCTGCTTCTGGCACGGCCACGATTGCGCGCGCGGCGCACGCCAGCCGAAGGACAACGCCGCTTACTGGACGCAGAAAATCATGCGCAACCGCACGCGTGACGCCGTCTCATTGCGCGCGCTGCACTCCGACGGCTGGTCGGCGCTGGTGATCTGGGAGTGCGAAACGCGCGACACAGACGCCCTTTCGCGAAAACTCGGAAGATTCCTGAGCGCTAAGCCGCGCGTTCGCCCGCCGCCGCGAGCGGCGCGTCCAGCGTAAACGAGAACAGCGAGCCCTGCCCCAATTCGCTCTTCGCCGTGATCTGTCCGCCCATCAGCCGCGCCAGCTTCATGGAAATCGCCAACCCCAAGCCCGGCCCATCGCCATCGGTGCGCACGCGCTCGCGCCCAAGGATCAGCGCCAGCTGAGAGCGCGACATGCCCGCGCCGGTATCCGCGACCACAAAAGAAAGCCGCACCCGGTCCGCGCCCGTCGCCTTTGCGGAGAGACGCACGCGCACCCCGCCATGCGTTGTGTAGCGCACCGCGTTTGCGAGCAGATTGAACAGCACCTGGCGCACGCGCAGCGGGTCGACCGCGACGAGCGGCGGCGTGTCCGGCGCGACATCGAAGAATAGCTCGAGTTGCTTGTCCTGCGCCGCGGCGCGAAAAGCGCCGACGACACCGCGCACGATCTCGCGTGGATCAACAGCCCTCCGCTCGATCGGCAATTGCCCGTTTTCAATCCGGTCAAGATCCGAGAGATCGTCAAGCACGAGCTTCAACACTTCGCCCGCCTGCACCAGCGCTGCAATATGGGCGCGCGCCTGCGGCGATGCGGCGGCACGCTTCAGATGCTCCGCCGCGCCGATCAGCGCCGCCATAGGCGTGCGCAATTCGTTGTTCATGCGCTGGATCATGTCAGTCTTCGCAGCCGCCGCCGCAGCAGCCGCCTGACGTTCGCGGACGGCCGCCGCTTCAGCCTCGAGCTGAGCGGCGTCGGAAGCCAGCAAATGGCGCCACAGATTGATGCCAAACCCGAAAAGCAGCAACGCGCCGACCAGCGGCGCAAGCTCGAGCGTGTTGCGCGCGCCGCCAATCCAAAATTCCGCGATCGGCAAAGCTAGCATTGTCAAGATGGTCGGCCCCATGCCGCACAACGCAACGCGCGGCAAAGAACGAAGCGAAGTCGCGCCATTCGCGAGTCCGCCACATATATACATCACCGCAAGAGTTTCGCCGGGCACGTACGGCGCGAACCAAAGCATGCACGCGAGGATGTTGCCGTACGAACTTTGAAAGAGCGTCCATCCGCAAAGCAGGCCGAGCTGTGGCGGCGTGCGCTGCGCGTGGCAGCGTTTGATCAAGCTCAAATAGATCGCGCGGTCGGTCAGGACGATCGGGATCAGGCCGACAAACCAAAGGAGCGGCCAGATCGTGCCCACTAACGAACTGGCCACCAGAGCCGAGACGCCGCTCGCGCCCAGCCGTAGCCAGCAGTTCGAGATGCGCGATCGTCCGGCCGCGACCAGCGCCCGCGCGGGCCGTGAGGCAGGCGTCTCGAACGATCCTGAGAGAGCGGCGGCGGTCAAAGCGAAGCAATGTGAACAGGCGCCCGCTGAAACTTGGTTAATCTGGCGCTTGAACGCCCGTTCAAAAATCTCTTGACTGAGCGTTCAAGTCAGGGTTCCTTCCGCCTGCTTTGGGAGGAAAATCAATGCGCTTCACGCTCGCCGTCGCGGCCTTTGCTCTACTTATGGCCGCCGCGCCCGCCCACGCCGAAGTCGCCTCCTCCTCACCCAGCAGCTTCGTGATTCAAGCCGAGGCTGAAGTCGCCAGCACCCCCGAAAACGCTTGGCGCGCCGTGACCCGGCCCGGCCAATGGTGGGGCGACGCGCATACCTATTCCGGCGACGGCAGGCGCATGCAGGTCGATCTCCGCGCCGGCGGCTGCTGGTGCGAGCGGTGGGGCCGCGACCAATCGGTCGAACATGGCCGGGTAGTGCTGGTCATGGAGCACCAAGGGGTCCGGACCCTCCGCTACGTCGCGCCGCTCGGCCCGCTTCAGGAATTGGCCGCCAACGCTGTGCTGACCTTCACGGTCGCCCCCCACGCCAATGGCGCGAAAATCACCATGACGTATCGCGTTTCGGGCGACCCGGGGCTTAACCTCGCGGAAGTGGCGCCGCTCGTCGATACGGTCCTCATGGAACAATTCGGCCGCCTCAGCCGATACAGTGCGTCGGGATCTCCCGAATAAAAATCTGGCGTTCATTGCGCGCTCAGGCGCGCGGTAGCATTTTCCGTACTGGATCGGGCGCTCGGGTGAGCGCCCGTCATGGAGGGACATCATGATCCGCAAATTCATGATCGCCTTGGCGTCGCTCGCGTTCATCGCAAGCTGCACAACGGTCGATCCCGTCACCGGCGAACGCGAAGCTAATCGCACCGCCAACGGCGCCATCATCGGCGCCATCGCCGGCGCCGCGGCTGGCACACTCGCCGGCGGCGACGATCGCCGCAATGCTTTGATCGGCGCGGGCGTCGGCGCACTCGCGGGCGCCGCGATCGGCAACTACATGGATCGCACCTATCAGAACTTGCGTGAACGCCTTGCCGGCACCGGCGTGGGCGTCACGCGCGTCAACCAGCAGCAAATCCTGCTGAACTTCCCCGCCGACCTCACCTTCGATTTCGACCGTGACGCGGTGAAGAGCCAGTTCGTGCCGACGTTGCGCGATGTCGGGAACGTGCTGCGCGAATACGATCAAACCACCGTCGACGTGTACGGCCACGCCGACTCGGTTGGCGCCGACGCTTACAACCAAGACCTGTCCGAACGCCGCGCGATGAACGTCGCGTCTGTCCTGATCAGCGGCGGCGTTATCCGCGAGCGTCTTGCGGTGCGCGGCTTTGGCGAAACCCGTCCGATCGCTTCAAACTCGACGGACAACGGCCGCGCCGCCAACCGCCGCGTCGAAGTATACATCAGCGCTTTCACGGGCTGATGCTTGTGATCCAACGAGAGACGCCGTCGCGCTTCCACGCGGCGGCGTTTTCGTATCCGGAGATTAGTCGCATGCGCGTTCTCCTCGCTGTCTCGTTCGCCCTCGTTCTCGCAGCCTGCAACCCGCCGTCCGCAAAGACCAGCGACCAACCCGAAGCCGCGCCCGCGGAACGCGCCGATGTGGGCGCCGCGCCAGCGCTGACGCCGCAACAGGCGCTCGCCGCGATGCCGAGCTGGGAAACAGCGCGCGCCGCCGGCGTCGATTTCCGCGCCGTCGGCCAAGAGCCCGGTTGGCTGCTCGACATCTACACGCGCGGCATCGTGAAGTTCGCGTGGGATTACGGCGATAACTACGCCGAATTCGCCGTCGTCGAACCGACCCATCCGCAAGAAGGCCTGAAGCGCTACGAGGCAAATTCCGACGGACGAGCGCTTGTCATCACGATCCACAGCGCGCCATGTCAGGACGCCATGAGCGGACAGCCCTATCCGGCCCAGGTGGAAGTCACGATCGACGGCCGCGCCCTCAGCGGCTGCGGACGCAACCCATGACGCGTGCCGCACTCCTCGCCACGCTTCTCCTCAGCGCTTGCATGAGTCCCGGCGCAGAATTGCCGCCGCCGCCATTGCCGCAACGCACCGGCGTCGACCCGCTAGTAGCCGCGCGCGCAGAGGGCGTCGAATTCCGCGCCGTGGGCGATGGCTTCGTCGTCGATATTTTTCGCGCGGACCGGATCCGGTTCACGCGCGCGCCATCAGGCGACGAGCTGACCTTCGCAAAACCAGAGCCCCGCTATCCACGATGGAATGGCGTCATCTACGAAACCAGCAACGGAGCTCACACGCTTACGATCCGCATACGCGACGATCGTCCCTGCCAAAGCACCGACCCGGCGACTTACCCAACCACGGTCGAGGTTGTGTTGGACGGCGCCGAGCTTAATGGGTGCGGACGGCGCTTCTGACGGCTAGCGCAGTTTCAGGCGTTTCATCTCGGCCTTAGAAAGCTGACGCTTCTCGCACGCATAAATATCGCCGCGCCCGTAGAGCTTCTCGGCCGCGAGCCCGCTCAGCTTGGCGCTATGCACCACATCTGTGTAGAGATCCTGCGCCGTGTAGTAGCCGCCCGTGTGCGGATCACGTTTCTCGTACCGCTTCACCTTCGCAAGCTTCACTTCCCACCAAGCGCCCTTAAAGAGATGCACCTGCGTCGTCGCGTTGATCACGCGCATGCGCTTGGCGCGATCCGCTTCCTCCAGCTTCTTGAGATTGCGCTCCGCCTGCTTCCAGGTGATGCGCTTGTCGTTCTCCAGCAACAGGCCGGTGCGGGGATGCACGTAGTAAAGGTGCCCAGTCTGCGATAGCGGCAGCGGTTTGCCCCAGTGCGTCTGCGCCCAAATCACGCCCTTCTCGCTACGCGTGCGCGTTGCAACGAAATCATCGAGGTGATCGCGCACGTGCTGCTGCACGGTGGACGTTGGCTTCAGATGCTCGCTGATCTCCGAAAACACCTTGCGCCACGGCCGGCCCACCTGGCTCGCCAGGTAGCGCTTCAACGGGTTGAGGTTCTCGTTGAGGTTCTTTGTCTTCTGCAGCTTGTCGGACTTCGGCGCTCGCCCGCCACGCGACGCGCGCAAGGGTTCGCCGTCATCGTCCACGACGACGCGCGTGCGGCCAGGCTTCAGCCCGGCGCTCGAGCGGCCCAAGCGCGGCCGCTCAACAATCACTTTGCTCATGTCCTTACGCATGGGGCGCGCGGTTTAAGCGCGGCCGTTATGCGAAGCAAGCACAATTAGACTCGGGTCCCGGACGCATGCCCGGCCTTGAGCCGGGCTGCGATCCGGGATCCAGGGCTGCAAACACGGAGCTTGGTTAGCTCTGGGTCCCGGCTCTCAGCCCCGCTTTCGCGGGGCATTCGGCCAGGACCCGAAGAACGAAGTTACGCGCTGCCCTGCGGCTTGCGTTGCTTGCGATATTTCGGCGGCGCGCCGCTATTGGACCACACGGCGTTACCCTTGCGGTCGCGGCGATCGCCCTCGCTGCGCGTGCGGCTGGGCGCATGGCCTTGCTTGGCGTGCGCCTTACCATGCGCGTCCGAAGCGTGGTGCTTCTTCTGCCCCTGCTTGCGCGCGGGATGTGCACGCTGCGACGGGCCCTTCGGCCGTTGCACGCGCTCATCCGCCTTCGGCGCACGCAGCGACAGATCCGTCTCCATCACGGGCACCGGTTGCTTGGTAAGCCGCTCGATGTCACGCAGATACGCCCGCTCATCCGGCGCACAGAACGAAATCGCGATACCCCGCGCGCCAGCGCGCGCCGTACGGCCGATCCGGTGCACGTATTGCTCCGGCACGTTCGGCAGGTCGTAGTTGATGACGTGGCTGATGTCGTCCACGTCGATGCCGCGCGCGGCAACTTCCGTCGCCACCAGCAGACGCGCATGGCCCTTCTTGAAAGCGTCCAGCGCACGCATGCGCTGACCCTGGCTCTTGTTGCCGTGGATCGCTTCAGCCTCGAAGCCAGCGCTTTCCAGCTTCTTCACAACGCGGTCGGCGCCGTGCTTCGTACGGGTAAAGACGAGCGCGCGCTTGATCGACTTGTCGCCAAGCAACGCATGCAGGAGATCCTGCTTCTTGGCCTGGTCGACATGGATCACAGCCTGCTCGACGCGCTCAGCCGTCGTGCTCGGCGGCGTCACCGCGATCTTCTCCGGGTTATCCAAGAATTGCGCGGCGAGCTCTTCGATCGCCGGCGGCATGGTCGCGGAGAAGAAGAGCGTCTGACGATGGCGCGGCAGGATGGTCGCGATGCGGCGAAGGTCATGGATGAAGCCCATGTCCATCATGTGATCGGCCTCGTCGAGGACGAGGATTTCGACCTTCCCGAGGTTGATCGAACGCTGGCTCACATGGTCAAGCAAGCGGCCGGGCGTCGCGACAAGAATGTCGACGCCGCGATAAAGCGCCTGCTTCTGCTTGAACATCGAAGCGCCGCCGAACACGACAGCGGTCGAAAGCCCAATGAAGCGCCCATAAGCGCGGAAGCTGTCGCCGATTTGCGCGGCAAGTTCGCGCGTCGGCGCGAGCACCAGCACGCGGCACGAGCGTTCGCCCGCATGCTTCCGGTCCGCCGCGAGGCGATCCAAAATCGGCAGCGCGAACGCCGCCGTCTTGCCGGTTCCGGTTTGGGCCAGGCCAATGAGGTCGCGGCCCTTATGCACGATCGGCAACGCCTGCATCTGGATCGGCGTAGGTTGCGTATAGCCCTCGGCGTCGAGCGCCTTGAGGATCGGCGCGCTAACGCCGAGGTCTTTGAATGTGGTCACGTAAAATCTTTCGAGCCGGCACGCGTCATCGCGTGGGCCCTATCAGTTCAGGAACGATGCGACGGCGAAGAAAGGCGGCGAGCCGATGCCTAGTCAGGGGGCTCAAAGCCGAACGTCGATGGTGGCGTTCCGTGGGACCGCGTTCTGCGCCAGACCAAAGTCTATGCGGCACGAACGGTCGCTAAGCGGGCATATCGGCGGAAAAGTCTAAAAAGTCAATAACACGCCCGGCATAGGCGCTATGCACGCCGCCTCGCCCGCCGGCGCCGCCGTTGAAAGCGCAGGCGATCCGTGGCCGTCGCGAGCACCAAGCGAAGGTCGGGCTGACGGCGCGACGGTGGGCCGAAAGCCCTGCGCGCCAGCGCAGGCGACATCGACATAGCGACCACTTCCGATGACGCACCAGCGCCGCGATCCGTCACGACAATGGGTTCGCTTGTGCCGCTGTCCGTGTCGGCCAGCGGCACGGCATCTACCTTGGCGTATGTCGGCGCCACCGGAGTAAACGCGTCCATCGGCGTGAGCGAAGCGCACGCGCTCAGCGATAAAGCAGCAAGGACAACGAAAGCCGTCTTGTGCATGGCGAGGATCCCCCCTCGCTCGCGACCATACTCCGTTGCGCAAAAGGCGGTAGCGGAATCTGAGCTTTACGTTACGTCTCACGCTAACGCGCGCACGATCCAGCACGCGCCCGGCCGCGCGATGCCGTTCGCGCTCTCGTGCGGCTTCAGAAATTCAATGAGCAACTTTCTCGCCGCCGCAGGATCGAGGTTCTGCTCGTTGATCGCCCGCGCGCATGGCCCGATCTTCAGCAGAAAACCGGCGGCCTCCTCCGCATCCCGCCCAACGCCAATCGGCCCATCCCACCGCTCGATCGCCACATCGCGCCACCCAGAAGCGCCAAGTACTCGGTTGATCTTGTCTGGATCCGAAAGCGCGAACGGCCCGGGCAAGTCGGGGTCCGCTGGCTTCAATGGCTCTTTCAGCAAAGGCCCAAGCGCCATCAGCGGCTCACGCGACCAAAGGTTCTCCGCAAACGGCCGCCAAGACGCGAACACCATCCGCCCTTGCGGCGCCATCGCCGCGCGTATGTTCGCGAAGGCAGCCGCGGGATGCTCGAAGAACATCACGCCAAAGCGCGAGAAAGCTGCATTGAATGGCGCTCCGGGAATTGCTCCCGCGCCAGCATCGGCCTCAACGAACGAAACGTTTGCCCGCCCCTCCGCGCGCTGGCGCGCGAGATTAAGCAACGGCCGCGAAATATCCACGCCCGTCGCCGCGCCGCTCGCACCAACCAAATCCGCCGCCCGCAATGTCGTGGCGCCGCCTCCGCATCCAATGTCGAGCACACGTTCGCCGCTTCGAAGCGCAAGCGCTTCGAACGCGGCATCCGTCAGCGTCGCCAGCATCACATCGATGGCGTCGCCGTGGCGAACCCATTCGTCGCCGACCTGGCTGTTCCAATATTCGCGCTGCGTAGGTTTCTCAGCCATGGCGCTAACGCGGCAGCGGATCGTCAGTGCGGAAGCGCGGCCGCCAGTGACGCAGCTCCGCAACAAATATCCCGCTCGTGATCGCCGGATCAGCGGCGAGTATCGCACGCGCTTCGTCGATATTGCCGCACATCACGATCGCCATGCCGCCATCACCACTCGCATAGCCGCCGCCAGCAAAGAGCCGCCCCTCATCCTGCAGCTGACGCATATACGCGCCATGCGGCCCAAGACCCTGCTCGCGCATCGGCACACCTTCGCGCCACGCCGGTCCAGGTGAATACTGAAACAGGAAAAGCTGCTGCGAGTCCGTCGTCTCGGCGGTCGGCGTCTGTGCGGATACGCAAGCGGGCGCGGCCAGAAGCGCCATCGCCGCGATGGCGGCATGAACGAACGACCGGATCATCATCGTCCTCCCCTCAGGCCAGACGGAGTATGACCCTCGCGGCGCCGCGTGTCTCTACACGTTCGCGTTCATGTCCCCTCGACGAACCCCTTCCAGGTCCGCATGTAGTTCACAAACGCGGGCCCGAGCCCCTCGTCACGCAAATACGCCTCACTGACCGGCGTCGCCACCGAAGCAAAATTCGCATCGGCCGCAACCCGCTTCGGAAAATCGTGATGCAGGATCGCCGCGCGTCCAAGCACCGGAAAATCGAAACCCGCGGCGAGCACATCGCGCGCATCCTGCGCGCTCATGATCTTACCGGCAGCGCCCAGTCGCACGTCGCTGCGCTCAAGCTCTGTGAAGTACGAGGCCAGTGTGCGGCCACGAAACGCCTCGTCCTGCGGCTCCTTGCGGAAGTCCCACAGCGACATATCGATGTAATCTACCTTCGCATCCCGCATCAGACGCTGCGCGACGTCGGCGATTTCCGTGACCACCAAGCCCCACCGCTCCGGCGACAAGCGCACACCCAGCGAAAACCCAGGCTTCGTCGCCGCGCGCACGCCATCGACCAGCTCCAGCAAGAACCGCATCCGCCGCTCAGCATCGCCGCCATACGCATCGTCGCGCCGGTTCAGCTCAGGCGAAAGAAACGAACATATCAAATACCCATGCGCGCCATGCAGCTCGACGCCATCGAACCCCGCCTGCTCCGCGCGCCGCGCCGCCGCGATAAAGCAATCGCGCGAGTGCCGGATTTCATCCGACGTCATCGCCTCGGCCTTCAGCTTCTCATCCGCCGACGGCGCCTTCGGATTTTTCAGCGAGCGCAACCCGCCATGATGCAGTTGCCCCACGGCATGGCTGCCAAGCTCCTTGATCCGCGCCGCCAGCCGCGTCAGCCCCGGCAAATGCCGGTCATCGTGAAAACCCAACTGCCCCGGAAAGCCCAAGCCCTCTTCTTGCACCGACGCCGCGCACGTCATCGTCAACGCAAACCCACCCTCCGCGCGCATCGTCAGCCAACGAAACTCATCGTCGGACAACACGCCGTCAGGATGGCTCTGCAAATTCGTCAAAGGCGACAGCACGAAACGGCTCTTCAGCGTCGCGCCGGACTTGAACGTGAGCGGATCGAACAAACTCGGCAAGGCACAGCGCTCCTGTTTGCTCCCCCGTTCACGGGGGAGCTGTCAGCACGCGGAGCGTGATGACTGAGGGGGGCGCGGCGCGCACCGTCGCATACACCTGAGCGGCGGCGCCCCCTACGTCTCGCGGCTTGCGCCGCGATCCACTTCCCCCGCCGAGCGGGGGAAGAAAACTAAGCCGCCGCTTTCGTCTTCGCGCCGAACCGTTCGTAGAAGCTCTCGCCCTTCGCGGCCATGTCGCGCAGCAATTTGTTCGGACGGAAGCGCTCGCCATACGTGTCGGCCAGACGATCCGCTTCCTCGACGAACTTCTTCGTGCCCCAGAACAGATCGATATAGCTGATGCAGCCGCCGCTATACGGCGCGAAGCCCCACGCCAGGATCGAGCCCACGTCCGCGTCGCGCGGATCGGTGATCACGCCTTCTTCGAAGCAGCGCGCCACTTCGATGCATTGGCGGAAGAGGTAGCGCTTGGTCAGCTCCGTCTTCAGCTCCGGCGGGCACTCCTTCACCTTCACTTCAATGCGCTCGGACAAGCCCGGCCAAATCCGCGTCGGCTTTCCGTCTTCGCCGTACTCGTAATAGCCCTTGCCGCCCTTGCGCCCGACACGGCCTTTGTCTTCCACGATCCACGACAGCAAGTTAGCGCGCGGATCTTTCTTGTAGTCCTGCTGCGAAAGTTCGGCGTTGGTCTTGCCGATCTTCAACGCCGTATCGAGGCCAACCGAGTCCGAAACTTCGAGCGGACCCATCGGCATGCCGCATTGGCGCCCGACGTTTTCGATGATCGCCGGCGCAATGCCTTCCATCAGCATCTCGACGCCTTCGGCCGGATACGTGCCGAAACAGCGCGAGGTATAGAAGCCGCGGAAATCGTTCACGGTGATCGGCGTCTTACGGATTTTGATCACATAATCGATCGCCTTCGCCTGCGTCTCAGCCGTCGTGTCCTTGCCCATGATCAGCTCGACGAGCCCCATGCGCTCAACCGGCGAGAAGAAGTGGATGCCAATGAAGTTCTTCGGGCGCACCGACGCCTCGGCGAGGCCGGTGATCGGCAGCGTCGAAGTGTTGGTGCCGAAGACGGCGGTGTCGCCGAGGAAGGCTTCGGCCTTCTTGGTGACTTCGGCCTTCAGCGCCGGGCTTTCGAACACGGCCTCGACGACGAGGTCGCTGCCTTTGATCAGCGAATAATCGGTCGCGGGCGTGATGCGCGCGAGCAGCTCATCGCCTTTTTCTTTGGTCAGCTTGCCGCGCGAGATGTCCTTGTCGACGATGCGCTTCGAGTAAGCCTTGCCCTTATCGGCCGCTTCCTGGCTGACATCGAGCAGCACGGTCTCGATGCCGGCTTTCGCCTGCACGTACGCAATGCCCGCGCCCATCAGACCGGCGCCAAGCACGGCGACTTTCTTGATCTCATAGGTCGGGAAACCTTCGGGACGATTGCCGCCCTTGCCCAGCGCCTGCATGTTCACGAACAGCGTCCGGATCATGCCCTTGGCTTGCGGCGTCGCCGCCGTCTTCAGGAAATAACGCGACTCAATCCGCAGCGCCGCATCGATCGGCACCTGCATGCCTTCATAAATGCAAGACAGAATGTTGCGCTGCGCGGGATAGTTGAGGTTGGTCTGCTTGGAGACCATCGCGTTGCCGCCGACAGCCGCCATCGCCCCGCCCGGCGTGAACGGGCCGTCCTTCACCTTGTAGCCTTTGACATCCCACGGCGCGACCGCGTTCGGCTTACCCTTCAGCCACGCCTTCGCCGCTTCAACCGTTTTGCCCGGCTCAACCACTTCATTGATGAAGCCGAGGCCCTTGGCTTCCTGCGGCGACTTATCGGCGCCTTGCAGGATCATCATCGCGGCGTTCTGCACGCCGATCAAACGCGGCAGGCGCTGCGTGCCGCCAGCGCCCGGCAACAAGCCCACCTTCGATTCCGGCAGACCCAACTTGATCTTCGGATTGTCCGCCGCGACCCGGTAGTGCCCCGCCAGCGCAAACTCCAAACCACCGCCCAGCGCGAGGCCCTCAAGCGCGAACGCCACCGGCTTTCCGCACGTTTCCAGATCGCGATAGACGCGGTTCAAACCAAAGCCGCGTTCGAATTGCGCTTTCAGCTTCTCTTCTTCGCTCTTGGGCTTCGCATCGCTCGCCACGCCGCGCTCGTTCATTTCGCCAAGATCGGCGCCCGCGCAGAACCCGCTCGCCTTGCCCGACGTGATGACGACGCCTTTGATCTTGTCGTCCTTCTTGATCGTGTCGACGATCTCATAGAGGTCGCGCACGACGCTCGCCGTGATCGTGTTCATGGAGCGGCCCGGCACGTCGAACGTGATGAGCGCGATGCCGTCGCTGTCGACGTCGATCTTAAAGTTTTCCATCGGACCTACCCTCTTTCTTCTTTCTTCCCCCGCCTGCGGGGGAAGTGGATCGCGCGAAGCGCGAGACGTAGGGGGCAGCGCCGCCCCCTCAGTCATCGCGCTCCGCGCGCTGACAGCTCCCCCGCAAAACGGGGGAGCAAACCTAGTTCACCCGCTCGATCACCATCGCGGTGCCCATGCCGGCGCCGATGCAGAGCGTGATCAGCGCGCGTTCCTTGTCCGCACGCTCCAACTCATCGACCATCGTGCCGAGGATCATGCCGCCGGTGGCGCCGATCGGATGGCCCATCGCAATGGCGCCGCCATTGACGTTGACCTTGTCCATGTCGAGATCGAGCGCCTGCACCCAGCGCAAAACGACCGATGCGAACGCTTCATTCAGCTCCCAAAGGTCGATGTCTTCCTTCTTGAGCTTCAGCTTCGCCATCAGCTTGCGCGTTACGGCTTCCGGGCCCGTCAGCATGATCGAGGGCTCGGTGCCGATCGAGGCGCCGCCGACGATCCGCGCACGCGCCTTCAAGCCCAGCGCATCGCCCATTTCCTTTGAGCCGATTAAAACAGCCGAGGCGCCGTCAACGATACCGGACGAATTGCCGGCATGGTGGACGTGATCGACCTTCTCCACTTCCGGATAGCGCTGCTTGATGACGTCGTCGAAGCCCGGCATCACTTCGCCCTGCACCTTGAACGAGGGCTCGAGCGCGCCGAGCGATTGCAACGTCGTGTCCGGCCGCATGTGTTCGTCGTGTTCCAACAGCGGCACGCCCAGCTGATCCTTCACCGGCACGATCGACTTCTTGAAGCGCCCTTCTTTCCAGGCCTTCGCCGCGCGCTGCTGCGACATGACGGCGAAATTATCGACATCCGTGCGGGAAAAGCCGTACTTCGTCGCGATCACGTCGGCCGCGACGCCTTGCGGTGTGAAGTATGTCTTCATCGCCACCGACGGGTCGGTCGCCCAAGAACCACCCGTCGAGCCCATCGGCACGCGGCTCATGCTTTCGCAACCGCCGCCAATGACAAGTTCGGCTTCACCCGACTTCACCTTCGCCGCGGCGATGTTGCACGCTTCGAGGCCGGACGCGCAGAAGCGCTCCACCTGGATGCCGGCGACGGTTTCAGCATAGCCCGCATTCAGCACGGCGATGCGCGCAAGATTGCCGCCTTGTTCGCCGATCGGCGACAGCACGCCCAGCGCGACATCATCGACCTTCGAGGTATCGAGATTGTTGCGGTCGCGGATGGCTTGCAGCATCTGCGTCGCCAATTGCAGCGATGTCTGCTCATGCAGCGATCCGTTCGACTTGCCCTTGCCGCGCGGCGTGCGCACCGCGTCATAGATATAGGCCTCGGCCATGTTCTTCACTCCAACTTACGGCGCGCTCGCGCGCCGCTTCGCACCCTGCATGGAACCGGAGTCGTCCCTGGCGCTTCGCGCCTACTCCGCTGACCGCTGCCGCCGGGCCGGCGACAGCGCGGCAAACCTAGTGCGCCTCCCCGCCGCCGATGGCGATGTCGCCTCGGAACGAGTTGGCGATGAAACACGCTTCGTGCGCTTTGTGATGCAGCTCACGAATTTCTTCCGGCGCGGGCTGCTTGTCGCCCGCCCACAGCACGATCGGATTGAGCTTCACCTGCGTAACCGCGATCTTGCCGCGATCATCCTTACCCATCACGCCGGATGCTTTGTCCTGATAGGCGTCAACGACAAAGCCCGCACGCCGCGCCAAATCGAGAAACCACAGCATGTGGCACGTCGAAAGCGAGGCCACCAACAGCTCTTCGGGATCAACCGCATCTTCTCGCGAATGCGGCGCCTTCACCACATGCGGCGAAGCCGAGCCCGCCAACGTGATGCCGCCATCGAACGAAATTTCATGCGCCCGCGAATAATTGCCGTCGGCAAACGCGTCATCGCCGCGTTGCCAAGTGACGGTGGCTGTGTGCGTCGACATCAGAACTCGCTCCGGTTTCTTCCCCCGCTTGCGGGGGAGGCAGGCCGCGAAGCGCCCGGAGGGGGCAGCCGGTGCGCAACCGTTTGCCAAACACCATCCATGTTCTCAAAGACATCGAGATTGGTCACGCGAAGCACGCGCCAACCGGCGTTCTCTAAGAACGTATTGCGCTTGGCGTCGTGCGCCAGCTCTTCGGGCGTCCAGTGTGTAGCGCCGTCCACTTCGACAACGAGACGGGCGCTGACGCAGGCGAAGTCAGCGATATACGGCCCGATCGGGTGCTGGCGGCGAAACTTGTAGCCTTGAAGCGCGCGTCTCCGCAGGAAGGTCCAAAGCACCACTTCCGCTTCGGTCATCTCCTTGCGGAGTCGACGAGCAAATTGCCGAGACCGCGCTTCTCCCCGCCTCATAGCGCAACCCCCTCAGTCACCGCGCTGCGCGCGGCGACAGCTCCCCCGTAAACGGGTGAGCAAACCGGTGGCGCCAGGTTTCTTCCCCCGCTTGCGGGGGAGGCAGGCGGCGAAGCCGCCGGAGGGGGCGCGGCGCGATGCATCAGAAGTGTTCCGCCTCCAAGGCCATGACCGGCCCCGCCCCGGATTTCAGTTTCGCCAGATGCGCTGACGCATCCGGCAGCATGCGCGCCAGGAAGTAACGTCCCGTCGCCAGCTTCGTGTCGTAATACGGATCGGACGCGCCGCCGTTCTTCTTCGCCGCCAGCGCCGCTTTCGCCTGCAGCGCCCACATGTAGGTGAGCGCCGTGAGGCCGAACAAATTCAGAAAATCGTGGCTCGCCGCGCCGGCATTATCGAAGTTCGACATGCCGTTCTGCATCAGCCACATCGTGCCGTCCTGCAACTGTGACTTTGCAGAGGTAAGCGCCTCAACGAACTCCTTCAGATCGGCATCGTCTTCGTGATTGTGCACGAAATCGTCGATCTCGTTGAAGAACGCGAAGATCGCCCGCCCACCATTGGCGCCGAGCTTACGGCCCACCAGGTCAAGCGCCTGAATGCCGTTCGCGCCTTCGTAAATCATCGCAATCCGCGCATCGCGCACGAACTGGCTCATACCCTGTTCTTCGATGTAGCCGTGACCGCCAAAGATCTGCTGCGCGTTGGTCGCATTCGCGTAGCCCTTATCCGTCAGGTAGCTTTTGATCACCGGCGTCATCAGGCCCATGTAATCTTCGGCCTTCTCGCGCACCTTATCGTCAGGCGACACCAGCAGCAGATCGCCATTGATCGCCGTCCAGAACGCAAACGCCCGCGCGCCTTCGTTGAACGCCTTCGCGTCCATCAGCATGCGGCGAATGTCGGGATGCACAATGATCGGATCGGCGGGCCCATTCGGATTCTTAGCGCCCGTGATAGAGCGTCCCTGCAGGCGATCCTTCGCGTACGCCACGCCGTTCTGATACGCGACTTCCGACTGCGCCAAACCCTGCAGACCAACGCCCAGCCGCGCCACGTTCATCATCGTGAACATGGCGTGCAGGCCCTTGTTCTCCTGCCCGACTAGATAGCCAATCGCGTCATCGTAATTCAGCACGCACGTCGAATTGCCGTGAATGCCCATCTTCTCTTCGATCTTGCCGCAGACAACGCCGTTGCGCTTGCCCAGCGAGCCGTCCTTGTTCACCAGGAACTTCGGCACGATGAAGAGCGAAATGCCTTTCGTGCCCTGCGGCGCGCCTTCGATGCGCGCGATCACCAGGTGAATGATGTTCTCAGCCAGATCGTGCTCGCCCGCTGAGATGAAAATCTTCTGGCCTGTGATGCGATACGAGCCATCCGCCTGCGGGATCGCCTTCGTGCGCAGCATGCCAAGATCGGTGCCGCAATGCGGCTCCGTCAGATTCATCGTGCCGGTCCATTCGCCCGTCACCAGCTTCGGCAAATATTGCTGCTTCTGTTCGTCGCTGCCGTGATGATGGATCGCTTCATACGCGCCGTGCGACAGGCCCGGGTACATCGTGAACGCCATATTGGCGCTGCAGCACATCTCGCTCCAAGCCAACGCCACCACGTGCGGCAATCCCTGGCCGCCATAAGCCGGATCGCTCGACAGCGCAGGCCAGCCCGCTTCCGCGTATTGCTTGTAAGCTTCCTTGAATCCCGGCGGCGTCGTCACCGAGCCATCGTCGGCGCGCGTGCAGCCATGCTCGTCGCCAACCTTGTTCAACGGCGCCAGCACGCCCTCACAGAACTTCGCGCCCTCTTCCAGCACCTGTTCGATGAGATCCATCGGCGCGTCGGAGAAAGACGGCAGGTTCGAATAGCGCTCGATGTCGAGCACATCTTTCAGGAGGAACTTGTATTCGCGGAGTGGCGCTTTGTACGATGGCATTCGATCCTCCGGACCGGGGCGAATAGCGAGTGGCGAATAGCGAATGGAGCCGGGCTCCGCCTCCCTATTCGCTATTCCCTATTCGCCATTCGCTCAATGAGCGTCTTCGAGACGCTTCTTGGCTTCCGCTTCGAACGCGCGAGCGTTGGCGATGGCGGCTGCCGGCGCGGGCTTGGCGAGGAACTCTTCGATCTGCCCGACATAGCCGTGGAGCATCTCGATCGCGGCATCGACATCCTCGCGCTGCGCCTCGAGCGCCACGACGCGCGCCTTGAAGCGCTTCAGCATCGTCTGCGCCTGTGCGCGCTGGTCGACTTTATAGAGATCGAGGATTTCCTTGATCTCGATCAGCGAGAGCCCGACGCGCTTGCCGCGCAGGATCATCTGCAGGCGGCCGCGGTCACGATGCGAATAGACGCGGTTCATGCCGTCGCGACGCGGCGTCAACAGACCTTTGTCCTCATAGAAGCGCAGCGCTCGAGGGGTGACCTCGAATTCGCGGGCCAGCTGGGAAATTGTGTAGGTGCGATCAATAGGGCTCATCGGAACCTCCCTAGGGTTCCCCTACCGTAGGCTTACGTTGACGCGTGCGTCAACCAAAGTTGACGCCACCGTCATTTAATTATGGTTAACCGCCAGTAAATGCGGGCCAATTTCTGCCGGCGTGCGGCAGCCATTGAGCGCCATAGTCAAATCCAGCTCGGCCAGGAGGTATTCCATCACCGTCCCGACACCGGCTTCCCCACCGACAGCGAGCCCATAGACATAAGGGCGGCCGATGCAGACGGCCTTCGCGCCAAGCGCCAGCGCCTTGAAGACGTCGGCCCCGCAACGAACGCCGCTATCCATCAGCACCGGCACCTTCCCTTTCACCGCCGCGACCACGCCAGGCAGCGCATCGAGCGCGCCGATGCCGCCGTCCACCTGCCGCCCGCCATGATTGGAAACGAGAATGCCGTCATAGCCTTCGCTCACCGCCTTCGCGGCGTCGTCAGCACGCATGATGCCTTTGAGGATCACCGGCAGTTTCGTCCACGATCTGATCTTCGCGATGCGCTCCCAATCGAGTCCGGGATCGGAAAAGATTTGCGTGAACTGGAACGCTGCCGCTTGTGGATTTTCCTCAGGCGTTTGCGGCAGCAACGCACGGAACGCGGGATCGGATGTATATTGTGCAATGCCCTGCCCGCGCAGGAACGGCAGAAAGCCGAGATCCAAATCGCGCGGACGCCAGCCGAGAATGGTCGTGTCCAACGTTATGAAGATCGCTTTACAGCCGCACGCCTCAGCGCGCTTCACGAAACTCTCGGCAATCGCGTCCGATTTTCCCCAGTAAAGCTGATAAAAACGCGGCCCGTCGCCGTTCGCTTTGGCGATTTCCTCCATCGGAAATGATGCCTGACTCGAAATGATCATCGGCAGATTGAGCCGGCTCATTGCGCGCGCGACGGCAAGATCCGCGTCGGGGTGCATCATCTCCAAGACGCCGATGGGGCACGTCAGCAACGGCGCAGCGGCACGCACGCCGAATATTTCGACGCCGAGATTACGCTCTCGCGCGCCGCCCAACATGCGCGGCGCAATGGGATAACGCGCGAACGCAGCGCGGTTTGCGTCCGCAGAGCTTTCTAGTCCGGCAGATCCCGCCGTGTACGCCCATGCTTCCGGCGTCATCTTCTCACGCGCCGCGCGCTCCAATCCCGTGAAGCTTGTGGGTATCTCCGGTTTCGCGCCGCCCAGCCCGCGCAAATAGATCGCGCCCTGGATTTCGGGACCGAAACTGCGTGGCGCATCTGTCATGGCTAACTCACGTTTACGATTTTACGCGCCATTAACACGGCCTCGCCTTTCATCGACACTGCAAAGTTGTGGGCGATTCTCGAATCTGTTCGGGATCGTCTTCGGGGTTGGGCGTGAGCCGCGGACGCGCGGCGCAACGCGGCGAGGGCAAAATGAGCGGCGCGCAAAGCTGGAGCGTGAAGGGCATCGACCCGAAAGTGCGAGAAGCGGCGCGCGAAGCTGCGGCTCGACAGGGCATGAGCCTCGGCGAGTATCTCAACCACGCGCTCGCCGGCCAACAGCCCGGCGGCGGCGGAACCGGCGGCGGCGCGACACCGCAAGCAACGCCGCAACCT
>JADMIO011606059.1_pt1 | contig 18482 bp, 23 predicted proteins | sample 8958161 | NCBI WGS metagenome assembly JADMIO01 (sample SAMN16585339, study PRJNA669376) | soil metagenome | isolation source: Crop rotation soil | place: USA: Cullars Rotation, Alabama | collected 2011 | reverse complement strand
CTGACCACGCCTCGCGGTTCGGCCTGCTGGCCTCACAACGCTGCGGCCGTCCACAAAGCGAAACGACATGCAGCAGTGCATGTCGTTTCGTCTTTGTGGACCCACGGGGAGTCGAACCCCGACCTGTTCCATGCCATGGAACCGTTCTACCGCTATACTATGGGCCCAAGTACTTTAAATGCGTGTCGGCATATCCTACCAAAGATATGCAGCTATCAAAATCAGGAAAGCTCAGGGCGGCGCCCGGTATGCACGCGATTACTGCGGCGTGTTTGTCTCAAGAGCGGGCGGATTTTCTAGACACGCGATGAGCGCAGGCGTCTGTGTCCAGCCGCATTTTCCGTCGGCTTGCGGCTCACAGGAGGCTTCCCTGTAACACGCGTACTCGGGGCGATATTCGCATGTGGAAATGCCGCCGCCGGCAGCCGCTTCTTCCGAGGAAATGCAAAGCTGTTGAGAGCAACCTGAAACAGCGCAGCCGTTGGCGACCATACCGCCGGAGCTCTCCGGCGTCTGCGGATCAGACACCGCGGCTTCATTGAAAAAGGATCGCCCGTCGGGTGTGGCGCACTGCTCGGGGTACGATTCCATTATCGGGTAGCCTGCCTGCTTGCATTCATCGAAGGAGGAGATCGCATACATGCGCTGCTGCTTGGCGATATTGGAGAGCGACAGCAGAAGCCCGGCGATCAAGGCGAGGACGATCGCGAGTGCGATAAGTGTACCTGTGCTCATCCGACGCTCTTGCATTGTCATATTGTAACAGACGACGTATTTCGCATTTCGTTACGAAAACAGCTTCACGTGTCCTCTCGGCCGGAGTCGAACCGACATCGGCCCCTTCGGAGGGGGCCATCCTATCCATTGAACGACGAGAGGGTGTCGATATTGTGCACGAAATCCCTTTGCGAATCATCCGCGGACTGTCCGATGCTCGTGCCCTCGACACATGATGTGCAGCTTCATGTGCCGGGTATCCATTGAACGACGAGCGGGTATCTATATATGCCACGCACTTTTTTCTAAACCGTTTCGGGCCGCCGGGAATCGAACCCGGTCTACATGACCCCCAGCCATGCGTACTACCGGTATACTACGGCCCGTAGGGAGGAACTATAACAAAGATTCTTTGTTTATATTCCGACTGCCCGGGCCGAACGAATGTACGGCCCGTCACTGATAAGATCTTTTGTCGGGCCGCTGGGAATCGAACCCAGTCTATACGCACCCGAAGCGTACGTACTACCGGTATACTACGGCCCGGCGAAAAATCTTATCGTCGAGGTATCCTAGCAGAGATTGTGCCGCGCACGAAATGTTGTGCACCCTTCATGATTCGGCCAAGAGATCGTCTTGGTTCCGTCGAACCAAGACTTCTCTCGGCCCTGCTCGCGTCGTCCCGTCTGCTGACGGGACCCTTCGACGCTCGCTTTCGAATCCCGTCGAGGTGCTACAAAACGAAACAAAAAAGACGCTCCCGCGTCTATTTTGTCGTTTTGTGCACCCTTCAGGATTCGAACCTGAGACCTTTCGAATGTGAATCGAACGCTCTAACCAACTGAGCTAAGGGTGCGTCCGGAAAGTGTACTCGAAAAAACACCGGATTCAACGCGTGCGATCGCTCGCTTCTGACAGACTTGACAATATATCCTTTTCAAGGCTGTATGTATGTATATGCCCTCATATGTACGCATAGGAATAGCATGGGCAGTCTGCGCAGCGGCAGGCATTATTTCCTCTATGTTTATCGCGACCGATGCGAGCAGCTGGTATGCATCGCTTACGGTACCGAGCTTTACGCCGCCGAGCGAGTGGTTTCGGCCGATCCTCGTACTGCAATACGTACTCATGGCGATCGCCGCAAGCAGCGTATGGCTGCACGATAAACATGCGGACGATTTTACGGGCTGGGTACCGCTCTTCTTTGCGCACCTGACCTCGGCGATGGCCTGGACGATCCTCTTCTTCGGATTCCACGCTATCTTCCTTTCGCTCGTGAACGCGATCATACTCGCGATCGCCGTCTTCTTCCTTTTGTGCGGCGCCTGGCAGATCACACGACTCGCGTTCTGGTCTTTCCTGCCGTACTTCCTCTGGGTGCTGTACGCGCTCGTACTCAATCTCGGTATTTTCCTGATGAATTAAAAGCTTCGAGGCGCGGATTTCTCCGCGCCTCATGATTGCAGCTACTCCCTTTTGACTTCCCATCCGTCCGACTGAGAGAGATCGCGGTACTCTTTCGGATTCTCAAGCTTGATTTGGACAAACGCCGCCGTATCCCCGCCGTCGGTGAACCATTCGACACGTCTGATTATGCCGACGATCTCGCCGTCGAGCAGCAGCACCATGCCTTGATCGAGCAGGAGCGGCAGCTCGATATCCTTGCGGATCTCCTCGGGTTTGCGCCCATTTTCGGGCTCCGCTTCGATCACGGCAAGACGGTACCACTTCGGCTCAGGGCGCACGACAATCGCGTCATCATCGTCGTCGTCGCTCATGAGCCACGGTCCCACGAGTAACAGCGCGCCGAGCGCCGCTCCCGCGGAAAGCCCGAGCATGACGATTTGCTCCCACGTAAAGTCCACGCGGATGATCTGTGCCGCGGGAGTTGCAGTGCCCGAGCCGCTGCATGCGGCAAGCAAGAGAGCGATTGCGATAAACGCGAGGGCGCGAAGCATCGTCTGATCTCCCGTGAATCTACGGTAGCAATACTCCCCGAGAGCACGGCGGTCAAGCCCTTCGGATCGCATGCATAGCGATGGACTGCATCGGGGCGTCGTAGTATATTTCTCGGACTCGGGCCTTTAGTAAAGTGGTATTACACCGCATTCGCATTGCGGAGGCGCGAGTTCGATTCTCGCAAGGTCCACACATACGAAAAAGACCGGACTGCTCCGGTCTTTTTCGTCTGTGCGGACGTGCACTCCTTATTTTATATTGACGATCTTGTACTTCTGCTGGCCTTTCGGCGTATCAAACGAAAACGTGTCGCCTTTCTTTTTTTCCATGAGTGCCGAGCCGAGCGGAGAGAGGTGAGAGATCTTGCGCTCCTGCATATTGGCTTCCGCGGATCCTACGATTTCGTACGTGTGCTCCTCTTTCTCGCCCTGTTTCTGAATGGTCACAAAACTGCCGAGGCTCACCGTGTTGCCCTTCGTGTGCTCGATGATTCGCGCGTGCGAAAGCTGCTCCTCGATCACGCGAATGCGATCCTCCGTCGCGGCCTGCATATTGCGCGCCTCTTCGTATTCGGCATTTTCGGATAGATCGCCGAGTGACCGCGCGTATTCCAATTGTTCCGCGATTTCGCGGCGTCGGACGGTCTTGAGATGCTCAAGCTCGGTCGTCAGCTCATCGAATTTCTCTTTGCTGAGGTAATTTGTAGCGTCGTTCATAGGGTGCCGCGCATTGTACAGGATTGTTAAAAAAAACAAAGGTGCACAGCGGGACCCGAAATGCCGTTAGTGCACGTACTCCGGATGATTGGCGATGAGCCATTCGAAAAACGGACGCAATCCCGGCGCGGCACCGGATAGCGTGCCGGCGGGAGCCTTCTCGAGGACCGCAGCATATGCATAGCGCGGATTATCCGACGGCCAGAAACCGATCGACCATGAGTTCATGTATTCGTTGTGCGAGCCGAGCTGCGCCGTACCCGTCTTTGCGGAAATCATAATGCCGCCGATATTGAGCGATTTCACCGTCGCGTCGAATCGATCCGACACGACCGCGATGCGCATGCCCTCGCGCGCGACTTGTATGTACTCATCGGGAATTCCGATTTGCGTCGCGACGGGCGATGAGGACGCGACGATCTGCGGTTTGAGCAGCGTACCGCCGTTTGCGATCGCCGCGGTGAAGCGCACCGCTTGTATCGGCGTGATCTGGAATCCGTACTGGCCGATCGCCGTGTGATACGTATCGCCTATACGCCACGGATCCCCGTCAAAGACGCGCTCTTTCCACTCGGGCGTCGGAATAATTCCCTCGACTTCGCCGCGCATATCGATGCCTGTTTTCTGCGCAAGGCCGAAGCGCCGCGCATACTCATCGATCTTGGCGATGCCGAGTCCCTTTTGCCCGCCGAAGCCGCCGCCGATCGTGTAAAAGTATTCGTCCGACGAGACCGCAATCGCGGTACGCATATCGATCCAGCCGTGCACCGCCCAGTCGCGGAATATGGACGGATTCGAAGGATCGTAGGGGTTCGGCAGCACGAGCTTCCCCGTCGACTGCACGGACGTCTGCGGTGTCGCGATGTGCTCGTTGAGGGCGGCGATCGCAAAAATCGGCTTCACGATGGATCCCGGCGTATAGAGGCCGCCGACGGCGCGATTGAGCATGGGACTCCTCGCATTTCCCGAGGCGTCTCGCACCTTTGCGACATCCCCGTCGGCAAATGCCTGGTTGTCGTACTCAGGGAAGCTCGTGATCGCGAGCAGCTCGCCGGTGTGCACGTCCATGATAATGGCGGCGCCTCCTTTGAATCCCATGCGCTCGGCGTGGCTATGCATGATCTCATACAGCTTCGATTGCACATCCGCGTCGATCGACAATCGCACGTCCTGCCCGTGAACCGCGGGCGAGACGATATTTTCACGCTCGACGGTGCCGTGCGCGTCGGACTCGATCATACGGCTGCCGTTTTCTCCTCGCAGCGTGCTATCGAGCGAGAGTTCAAGGCCGGAAACGCCGCTGTATTCTTCGCGCCACCAGTTGCCGTGCGCGTCCGCTTTCGGATACTGCAAATACCCGAGCAGCACGGCCATTCCGGGAGCGCGCGTATATTTGCGCAGCGCAAATGTTTCGTCTTCTTTTTGCGGCAGCGTAGACGATGCGGTCGTCGTCGCGATCAGCGCCTCATTCCACGCAAGCTCCCTGCCGTTTCGGTCATACAGGATTCCGCGTGTCGCAAATATGACATCGCGATCGAGGGTATTGTTTTCGGAAATATCCGCATACGTATCGCCGTGCGCAATCTGGAGCGAAAATGCTCGGTAGCAAAAGACGATCGAGATGGCCGCAAAGACCACCCCGACGGCGAAAATCGCCCTGTTCGCGACGGGCTTTACCATGCGGCCGCTGAATGCCGACGCGTCAAATTGCGCGAGATTCGTGGAATCGAGGAATATTTCTTCCGGCGCGATTTCGTATATTTCGCGCGATCGCCTTCTCCGTAGTCGCGAAAACATGCGCCTACTATACCTCGCACGAAAGGGTTTCCCGAATCTTAATGAATTATCGTAGAAATTCGAGACGAAGCGGCTCGAGTCCCCATACGAGGATGATCCCGAAAAGCGTGAAGAACGGTACGGAATACATAAGCGTGTCGTACGGCAGCCACGTAAAATCTATCAAGAGTCCTATCACGAGCACCTCGAATGCCCTATACCGAAGCGAAAGCGCCACCATGCACGCCGCGGAAAGCCACGGAGAAATGAAGAGTGCTGAGACTGCACCGAGAATAAAAAGCGCGACTCGAATCTTATTCATGAGCCGTGACGACACGCACGAAACGCACGAGCGAAAGATTGAACGGAAGCGAAATAAAGACCCGCTGCTCGCCGCTGGCCGGCAGCTGCTCCACCTTGCCGACGGTCGCGATCGGCCTGCTGCCGTATGATGGCGCTATCACCGCGTCGCCTGCGAGGACGGTGACCCCTCGCGGCAGCGAGAGACGGCCGTTTGCGCCGCCCTCTCCGTTTGCGACGACGGCGGCATCCGCGACGATGACATCGATATTATTTCCCGATGCGAGCGCGCTCACGACGATACTCGACGTTTCGGAAACATCGGTGATCTTGCCGACCGCAAAGCCGCCCTCGGCGATCACGACATCGCCTTGCGCCACGCCGTCTCGCGCGCCTGCGGCGATGATGAACGTCCCGTACGGCGACGCACGAAATGATGAGATGACGGCGGCCGTCACGCCCGCCTCGCTTTTCCCGAGATTGAGCAGCGACCGCAGCAGGTCATTTTCCTTGCGGAGAGATTCATACGATGCGGATTCCGCTTTGGCCGTCGCAAGCTCGGTCTTCAGACGCGCATTTTCCTGCGCGAGGGCGTGATTGCTGCGGAAATACCCGCTATCGATGATGCCCGCGCGCATGCGCTCGCTCAGGGTAAAGACGTACAGTGCCCCGCCGCGAACGATGCCTCGAATCGATCCGTGCGATGCGAAATCGGCGATGCAGATACCCACGACGATGAGGGTTGCGATGAGAAGGCGCCGCCGCCCGACCGGCGCCCCATGCAACGAACGGTGCGAGAATTCCGGACGTATCATGCGCTAGAAAAATGAGTCCGTGGGCAAGAGCTCCTCATCGCTCCGCAGGAGCGCTTCGCGATACAGATCCATATCTTCGAGCACGATGCTTGTGCCGCGGACGACTGCGGTGAGCGGATCGGATGCGACGACGACCGGCACGCCGAGGTTCCTCGAGAGGTATTCGGGAAGACCCCGGATGAGGGCGCCACCGCCTGCGAGAAAAATACCGCGCTGCATGATATCGCCGACGATCTCGGGCGGCGTGGATTCGAGCACTTCTTTCACGGCTTCCACGAGCTCTTCCACGGAATGTCCTATCGCGTTGCGGATATCCTGATCTGAAATCACAATCTCACGCGGCAGCCCCGTGACGAGATCGCGCCCGCGTACGAGCGCCTCGATGCGTTCGCGATTGAGCGCTACCGACGCGATCGCTATCTTGATTTCCTCTGCGGTCTTTTCCCCGATCAGCATTTTGAATTCGTTGCGTATATGGCTGACGATATCGGCGTTGAATTTGTCGCCTGCGATGCGCACGTTGCGCGCGTTGACGAGACCGCCAAGACTCACGATACCGATGTCCGTCGTACCGCCCCCGATATCCACGATCATGCTGCCGGTCGGTTCGTGAATCGGCAGTTCGATGCCGATCGCTGCGGCAAGCGGCTCCTCCACGATATGCACCTCTCTCGCGCCCGCGGCACGCGCGGCGTCTCGTACGGCGCGAACTTCGACGGATGTAATGCCCGACGGCACCCCGACGGCGACACGCGGACCGAGCATCTTGCGCTTGCCGCCCTGCGCCTTGTCTATCAGATACGCGAGCATCTCGGACGTTACCTCGAAGTCCGAGATCACGCCGTCTACCACCGGCTGCACGGCGCGTATGTGCGCCGGCGTGCGTCCGAGCATGTCTTTGGCACCCTGCCCCACCGCGACGACTTGCCCCGTCTTGTTATTGACGGCGACGATCGACGGCTCGTTGATGACGATGCCGCGCCCGCGCACATAGACGAGCGTATTGGCTGTACCGAGATCGATGCCGATATCGTGGGAAAAGTATCCGAGGATTTTGTTTTTCAAAGCGCGTAACGTGTCCATATAACTATCGATCTTTGCGCAGCGTTTCGAGGACGGCGCTCTCCGATACAAACGTCGATGTGCCGGTCTTTCTGTCCGTAAATTCCGCGCCGCCCTGTGCAAGCGTCTTTTCCGAAACGACGATGCGCGTCGGAATGCCGATGAGCTCCGCGTCGGCGAATTTTTCGCCTGCACGGGCATCGCGATCATCGTAGAGCACTTCGATGCCCGCGTCCGTCAGCTCGCTGTAGAGACGCTCGGCTTCCGCGCGGACGTCTTCATTGCCGCCCGAGAGCGCGATCACATGCACGTCAAAGGGAGAGACCTCGCGCGGCCACACAAGACCTTTGTCGTCGGCGAATTTCTCGGCGAGGACGCCCATGAGTCGCGTGACGCCGATACCGTACGACCCCATCCAGACCGGAATTTCAGTGCCGCTTGCATCCTTGACCACGAGGCCGAGATCGGCCGCTTTCTGCTGGCCGAAATTGAATATATTGCCGACCTCCGCGGTCGTGACCTTCTGAAGCGAATCCCGAGAGACGCCGAGGCTGGAAATCGTCTCGTCGGTTAGAACTTCCTCGTTGATGGCGATCCCTTTCTCGAAATCGATGTAGCACGTGTCTTCACCTGCGTCGCATACCGTCTGGAATTCGTGGCTGAATTTCGTAAATGCGCCGCCCGCCGCGAAGGTGATGTACGTCTCTTTGCCGATTCCCAAACGCGAGAAGACCTTCATGTATGCGGGCTTGACGGATTCGTAGTACGAAAGATGCGTCTCCTCGTCGGCGGCGAATGAATACATGTCTTTCATTACGAATTCCCGTCCCCGCATGATGCCGCTTTTAGCGCGCATCTCGTTGCGCAGCTTGGTCTGAAATTGATACACGGAAACGGGCAGATCCTTGTAGCTCGAAACATAATTTTTCATCATTTCCCCGATCGGCTCTTCGTGGCTCCATCCGAAGCCCACTTCCCCGCCTGCCTTGAGCTCCGATTTGAACCAGACGTCCACGACCGAATCGTCCCAGCGGTGCGTGCGCTCCCAGAGCTCTTTGCGCTGCAGCGCGGTCATGATCAGCTCTTGCCCGTCGATCGCATTCATTTCTTCGCGCACGATCCGCTTGATCTTTTCGAGCACTCGTATGCCGAGCGGTAAGTATGCGTACACGCCGGCCATTTCTTTGTGAATGAATCCGGCGCGTATCAAAAGCTGCGCGTTTTTTGCGACCTCGTCTTTGGGCGCTTCTTTTCTCGTTTTCGTAAAGAGTTTGGATTGGCGCATGTGGCGACCATTCTAGCGCAGATTCGGACGTACCGCACCGCTACCCTTCCCTTTTCGGATGTATGTGATACGGTATCGGCGTCTCGCATTTCCTCGACGGGTGCCGGAGACCGCGTATGCGGCCTCCTCTTTGTAGGGTGCGAGAAACGCTCTTTCGTTCTTCTTTCCTCTGCAATCTTTCGGAGGCTTCATAGAATGCAACACGACCGCCTAAGCCGCGACGACCTGGACGCCCTGCGCGCCGGAGTCATCCCGGCCTCGAGAAGCGGCCTTCGACGCCGTGACCACGATGTGCTCGCGCGCATGCTGAGCGCAGGAGCATTCAAAGAAGAGACCGCGATAACTGCGGCATGGCAACTTCCGATCATCACTACGCCGACGTATCCCGCCGGCACGTTCGATCGGAAGGCGGCCTGAGTCTGGGGAGGAAAAATATCCGCAAAATGCGGACACACTTTGAAGCCGGCGGCGACGCCGGCTTCTTTTTTTGGACCCATGGAGGCTCAGGCGAACAAGCGTACGACGTCGTGGTACGTGACGGTCACCATGAGCATAATCACGAGCGCGAGACCGACGGCATTGAAGAGCTGCACGACGATTTTCGGCGCTCGACGTCGTGTCACGGATTCGATAATGACGACGAGCAGGCGACCGCCGTCGAGTGCGGGGACGGGAATCAGATTTATAAGCGTGAGATTCACCGAAACGAACGCCGCAAGCGAGAGCACGTACCCCCAGCCGCTATGCACGGCCTCTCCGACCGCGCCCACGAGTCCCACGGGACCGACGACGTCGGCAAGATTGGGCGCGCCGTGAAGCGACTGCATGATCAACGTGGCAAGACCGTCCCAGACGACTTGAAACGTGCCGACGGTGCGCCGAAATCCCGTTTTGAACGCATCGATCGGCGCCAGTGATTCTGTATTGGCAAGCAAGAGCCCCATACCCACCGCGGGGCGCGATGCCTCATCGGCGATCACCGCATGCGCCGGCCGGACGATAGCCGTGGATGTGGCGCCGCCTTGCAGGTATGTGACCTCGATTTCTTTGCCGCCGCGTTCGCTTATAAATGCGGCAACCGCTTCCGGCGTGAGCTCCGCCTGCACGGAGTCTTTGTCGGCGACCCCGATGATCGTGTCGCCGGGCAGTATTCCCGCGGAGTCCGCCGGCGATGCCGGCACGACGGCGGAGACGACGAGCATCGTGCCCGCTCCGGGCATATCGACGGGATGCAAGACACCCGTCATGTAGGCGGCGGAAAACAAAAGCCACGCGGCGATCGCGTTCATCGTGACGCCGGCGACCATGATGATCGCCTGCTTCCAGCGCGGCGCGTCGGAAAAGCTGCCGCGGCCGTGCTCTTCCTCCTCGCCGAAAAGCCGTACGAATCCGCCGAACGGGATCCAATTCAGGGTGTATTCCGTGTCGCCGTATTTCCCGAATGAAAACGCGCGCGGCGGGTAGCCGACGCCGAATTCGTCGACGCGGACGCGAAAGATCTTGGCTGCGATGAAGTGCCCGAATTCGTGCACGACGATGAGCAGCACGAGAATCGCGATGACGAGCAGTGCCGTCATATGCTACTGGCTCATTTCCGTTTCTTTCGCGCTGAAGAGCGACTCGAGTCGGCCGTTGGTCGCATCCACGCGTTCCTGCAGATCTTCTTTGAGAGCAAATTTATCATCCTCGGTGAGCGTGCCTTCCCGTTCACGCTCCTGAATCTCCTTCCAGGATTCGTCGCGCGCTTGTCGCACCGACGTGCGCGCTTCTTCGAGCTTTCCTTTCGCGATCTTCACGAGCTGCTCGCGCCGCTCGCCCGTGAGCTCCGGAAACGTCACCCGGATAGATGTGCCGTCGGAGGACGTGCCGACACCGAGATTGGCGGCGGATATCGCGCGCTCGATATCTTTAATGATTGATTGGTCGTACGCGCTGACGCGGATAGAGCGCGCGTCTTCGACGGTGACGTTGCCCACCTGTTTGAGCGGCATCATCGAACCGTACGCGGATACGTGCACGCCGTCGAGAATCGCGGGTGAGGCGCGTCCGGTGCGCAGCGCGCGGTATTCCTTCTGCAGCCACTCTTCGGCCGCCCTTAATTTTTCATCGACTGTTTTGAAATCGTAATCCATAGAGAAAAAAATTAGCAATAGAAGTCTGCAGATTATAGCACCGGCAGCCGCAGCGCCACGTGCTCGAGCAGCGGCTTCAAAAGAGCCCCTTTGTCGAGCGCGTACGATCGAGCGAGGTATACGGCTTCAAGTCCGTCTCGTATGCCGCTATCGAGCTTTGCGCGAGCAAGCGCGCGCTCAAGCGCCGCGAGGAATGCGAGTACTGCACCGACGTCCCGCCGCTCATCGTCGCCTTTCTCAAGCAAACGCTTCAATTCTTCCAGACGAACGCGCGGCGAGCTCTTGAGGAATGCGCGCGCATCGAAGCCTAGAGCGCCGCGCGGCTCGACGATCTGCGCGCGCGAACGAAGCGTCGCGAGCAGCATTTCCGGAGACGGAACGACCAGGAAAAAATGAGCATGCACGTCTTCAAGCGTCTTCAACAGTGCGTTTTGAGCCTCGACGGTGAGAACGGGAGTCGCAAGGATAAAAGCGCGCTGTCCGCCGCGGAGCGCCCTGCCCGCTGCACGATCCGCGATTTCGCGCGCATCTTCTATGCCGAAATGCGAATAGACACGGCGATAAATGTCCGGATTTGCGTCCGTGCCGATACCGATCTCGCGGAGCCACGCATCGATCTCGGGAAGTGCGCTTTCATCCCCGCGCACGATATGGACGGTGCCGCTTAGGTGCATCTCGCGTATTATACTGCCGCTATGTCAAAGCCCAATGAAGTCCAGCGGCTGGCGCTCCGCATCACGCGCGGCGTCGGCTCCCCCACATCGATCGTCATCCATTCGCTCCTTTTTGCGGCAAGCTTCCTGCTCGCCTTTGTAGGTCTTATCGCGATCGATCGCATGCTGCTTGTACTCACCACGATCGTCAGCCTTGAGGCGATCTACCTCTCGATCTTCATTCAGATGACCATCAACCTCACGAGCGAGACGATCGAAGCGGTCGAGAAGGACATCGACGAGATCCAGAAAGACGTCGATGAGATGCAGGAAGACGTCGAAGAAATCCAGGAGGATGTCGAAGAGATCAGCGAAGACGTCGAGGACATCAGCGAAGATGTGGACGAGATTCAGAAAGACGTTGATGAACTACAAGAGGATGTCGAAGTGATTTCGGAAGAGACCAAGGAGGAAGAATCCGAGGAGCAGGCTGAAGAGCGCCGCAAGAAAGAGCAAAAGCAGACGCTTGAGACGATACAGACTGACTTGCGCAAACTCATGGACGACATCCGAAAGCTTCAGACGAAGTAAACAAACAGCCCGGCGATCGACGCCGGGCTGAAGGAACACACAGTTGCGGGGATTTAGTTCTTTTGCGAAATGAGCGCGAAGTCATTCGCAAGATCGAGCCCGATCGACTGCCACGCACTCACGGCGTCCTTGCCGCCTTCAAGGTATCGGCGATAGAGCCACCCCAGAGCGTAGCTATTGGATCCGTCCGGTTCCACGCCGTAGTCTTTCCTGAAGGGCGCCGCATAGGTACGCTGCAGCTTCTTGCAGGCGGCACGATTGTCTTCATAGAGCTCGTCCTCCGCCTTCCAGCATTCCTTGTGGTACCAGTCCATCGATTGCGCGGCAATCGGCGAGACGGGCTTCGTCAGGAGCGGAAGACTCGCCGTCAACGCATCGCTCGCAATACCTTTCAGCGCGAGCAGAGCGATTTTGCCCAGCAACGTCGACTTGGTCTTGGCGTAAAACGATTTCAAGGTCTCCGGATCCGCGTACTTCGCACGCAGATCCGCGAACGAGTCGTCGATGTCGTTCCAGCCCGGATCGAGCGCCATGCGCAGTACGTTGAAAACGCCCTGCCAGCGAAGGCCGAGCGACTCGCGTGCGCGCGTTTCTGCGAGCTCGGTAAAGACCTCGAAGATCGCCGCGTCGTTGACCGCGATTTTGACCGCAAGCATCCGAGCTTGTCGGCCTCGCGCAAGCGAGGTCGTCGCGTCCGCGAGTTCGGCGGTGAGATCACGGATGCATTTCGGCGCGATCTCGGCACGCACCTCATCCGTCTTCGCGTCCGCATAATTGCGGCAGTTGAACGAATCGGCATGTGCCGATCCCACGCTGCACATGGCCAGAAGGCCAAGCATCGCAATGATTCGCATTGTTATTCCTCCGTGCGCCCCTACCGGGATGGTATTTGGCCGATCTATATTATGTCATTTATTCTGTCCATGTCAATCGGCTCTCATGGAGCGTTAAAATGCGAAGCCCGGCGATCGACGCCGGGCTCTGAGGCGGCGCTTAGCGCCGCAATTCCAAGTATCCCTTTTCGTATTTGAACGACCGCAGTCGACCGAGGAAGGACATGCCGAGCAGGCTCTGCGAAAGTCCGGTCCCTTTGAAGACGACGGCATCGACATCGTGCATGATGATCCCTGCGACATCGATGCGCGGGAGCTTTACGCGCGTGCCCGTCGTCAGTCCGTTGGCGGTCACAAGCATGATTTTCGGCATCGTCGCATCCGTGACGATGCCGGCCGAGCGGGCATCGGACTCCGTGAGCGATACGAGCGCGGCACCGGTATCCACTTGAAAGCCGAGGGCGCGACCGTTGATCCGTGCGCGTACGGTGAACTGGTCCCTTGCGAACGGAACGCTGACGATTTTTTCGGCATCGGCCCTCTCGTCGATCGGAGATTGGAGCGTCGAAAAAACAGCGGCCGCGATATGCGCGTTCCACGATTCGATCCGCGAAGCGAAGATCAGCCCCGCCAAAAACGCCATTCCCAAACAGAAGAGTCGAAGCATCGCGCACCTCCCGTGTCCTATCCGGAATATTTACCGCTTCGCCGCCTATCCGCAAGCGTTGAAATAGTACAGCCCGGTCGTCTTCGACCGGGCTGTGAAGCATCGTGTGCCGGATTCAGTCGGCTTCTTCGATTGCGAGCTTATCGTCGCGAATGACCAAGCGCCGCTCGGGTGTGAGCGGGACCTTGCGCACCCCCTGCTCGATAGCCCGCTTACCCTTCGGACCACCGCGAGGCCAGACGAGCCGCGGCTCGCCATACATCACAAGCGGATCGAAATCCTTGCAGAGAACCGCAAACCCGTCGCCGGATCCGTCGCGCAGCTCATTGCGGAGCACGTCCACGGACCACCGCGCGTTCGAGACGAATTCCCGAAGCGTCGGCATCCCGTACTCCTCGATGTAGTGGCGATCTTCCGGAAGGACCGCTCCATTTTTGTGAAAGATGAACCTCGCGGCCGCCTGCCAGCCACCGTATGGAGCATGACGCGCACGTGCGGATGTCAGCTTCCAATCGCTCGCGAGCAATTGGTCGACGAATGTGTCCATGCCCACGCAGCGGCTGAGCGGTACTACGGTACGCTCGGCGATCGACGCGCTTTGCGCGCCGGCGTCGGGAATTGCCGTCTCGATCTCCGAGTTCACGACCGGGGCCGTGAGCTCGAACGCGAGCGGGAGCTGATGGGTAGCGATTCGGAATGTCAGCATGATGCCGTGGACGGCCCTCATGCTCGTGCGATGCATCGTTGCATGCACGGCTTCCGCAGAGCCCGCCGCGATTACGGCGGGAGACATAGACACGCTCATAGGCGATCTCCCAATCGGCGATATTGCCGATGACACAGTACGTCATAAGTAAGGCCATGTCAATAGCCGGAGAGTATCCGTGGCGCATCGCGAAGCTGCCACGGCGCCGCTCGCCTCCCTATCGCTTGGCGATAATCGCCTTCTTGTAAGTATCCAAATGCTTGAGCGCTTCGCCCGTGCCCTTCGCGACGCAAAACGGGGCGTCCTTGGCCATCCGGGCCTTTACACCGGTGCGTCTGAAAATCAGCTCCGGAAGATTGCGAAGCTGTGATGAGCCTCCGGTCATGGTGATGCCGTTGTCGATAATATCCGCCGCGAGCTCGGGCGGAGTTTCCTGGAGCACGTCTTTAATCGCGTTTACCATCGTGCGAAGCTCTTTGCCGATCGCGCGCACCACTTCGTTGGTGCCGACCTCGATCGTACGCGGGAGGCCCGTGAGGTAGTCGCGGCCTTTGACGAGCATCGTAAGCTCTTCTTCCACCGGTACTGCGGAGCCGATGTGGATCTTTATTTCTTCCGACATCTTGTCGCCGATCGCCAGATTCGAGGATTTTTTTATATAATCCGCAATCGCGCGATCGATGCGGTTGCCCGCGCATTTCACGGACGTCGATGCCACGATGCCGCCGAGCGAGATCACGGCGACATCCGTCGTGCCTCCGCCGATATCGACGATCATGTGTCCGCGCGCTTCGTGGATCGGGATGCCCGCGCCGATCGCCGCGAGGATCGGCTCTTTCACGACGTACGCTTCGCGCGCCCCCGCCTTCGTCGCCGCTTCCACGACCGCGCGGCGCTCCGTCGAGGTGACGCCTGCGGGCACCGAGATCATGACTTCGGGGCGAAACAGATTCCACTTGCCGAGACTTCTGCGTATGAAATAGCGAAGCATCGCTTCGGTCACGCGGTAATCCGCGATCACCCCGTCTTTCATGGGGCGATACGCGATAATCTCGTCGGGGGTGCGGCCGATCATGTCTTTCGCCTCGTTTCCGATCGCGAGAATTTTTGCGACCCCGCCTTGGGAGACAGCCACGACCGACGGCTCGTTGAGTACGATTCCCCGCCCCGGAACGAAAACGAGCACGGTCGTCGTGCCGAGATCGATCCCCAGTTTCGGTGCGAAGCTAAAGGCCATGTGCCCGGCATTGTACAGCAAATCTCCGATTTCTCAGCGCAGACCGTCGTCGAAACGACGCGATCGCGATTGCTGCCTTTTCATTGCCTCGAATTTCTCGGCGGCAGCCTTCTTTGCGGCCTCCGTATGATTCTCCGGTTTAATCTCCCACCAGAATTTTTTGCTGAAATTCTGCGCATCGTCACACACCTTCTTTAAATAGTAGAGGTCTTTCGTGGGAATCTGCTGCAGCAGCTTCCCCATGCGCCCCATCGAAATCGGCGGCAGGCCGTCGGGAATACGCGTACTATTGAGCGCTCTGCAGAAGTACTGCATGATTTCGCCTCGCTCCGTCTCGTTGGACTTCTTGAGCGTCTTTTTCAAATCGGAGCCGATATGCTTCATCGCCTCATTGTACGCGAGCTTCACTTTTGCTTCGACCCCCTCTATAGTGATAAAAAATCCATGCGAAGCATCCTCCCTCAGGAAGAAAATCCCGCGCTTCGCGAGACCGCGCAGCCTGTTGCCCTTTCCGATATCGGAAGCGAGCGCATACGCGTGCTCATATACGACATGAAGCGGCTTCTCGCCAAGGAGAAATTCGGCGTGGCGCTCGCCGCGCCGCAGGTCGGCGAATCGTTGCGCCTCTTTATCGTATCGGGCAAGGCGCTCGCGCGCGGCGCTCGCAATGCCGAAGACGAGGAGGACAAAGGCGACGAGGACATCCCTGCGCTGCCCGATCAGGTGTACATAAATCCCGAGCTCATGAGCGTCTCGCGCGCCAAGAACGACAAACACGAGGGCTGCCTGTCGGTGCGCGGACGGTGGGGCATCGTGTCGCGCTCATTGAAAGCGACCGTACGCGCATACGATGAAAACGGCAATCGCTTCACCCGCGGCGCATCGGGCTTCCTTGCGCACATCTTTCAGCACGAAATGGATCATTTGCAGGGAGTACTCTATATCGATAAAGCAAAGGAAATTTATGACGACGACAAAGGAGACGAAGCCTGACTTCCCCTTCTTCGGGACCGGGGAGATCGCCGTCTACGTCCTTGAGGAGCTCGCAGGCGCGGGCCTTGTACCCGATCTCATCATCACCGCGCCGGATCGCCCGCAAGGCCGGGGTCTGGCTATCGCCCCGTCGCCCGTCGGTGCGTGGGCACTCGCGCGCGGCATCGAGACGCACAAGCCCCCGCGAATCGACGATGAGACCGTCGATATGCTGAAGGAGCGCGACTACCCGCTTTTTATCGTCGCCGATTACGGTGCGCTCATACGAAAAGCTGTGCTGGATCTGCCGCAGTACGGCACGCTCAACGTGCATCCGTCGCTTTTACCGCGTCTGCGGGGTCCCTCACCGATCCGCTCGGCGATTCTCACGGACGAGCGCATCACGGGCGTCACGATCATGCTTCTCGACGAAGAGATCGACCACGGTCCTGTGATAGCGCAGAAGAAAATTCCCATCGATCCGTGGCCGCCGCGCGCCCGCGACCTGGAGGAGAAGCTCGCTCGCGAAGGCGGGATATTGCTCGCGCACATACTTCCCTCCTACATCGCGGGCGATATCGAGCCGCATGCGCAAAATCACGATGTGGCGACGTACACCGAGAAATTCGAAAAAGAAGACGGCGAAATCGATCTGAGAGACGATGCATACCGCAATTTTCTCAAGATCCGCGCATACGAGGGCTGGCCGACCGCATACGCGTACTTCGATCGCGAGGGTAAACGCATCCGCGTGCAGATCCTCGACGCGCACATGGAAGAAAACCGCCTGCTCATCGACGTCGTGAAGCCGGAGGGCAAGCGCGAAATGCCGTATCTCGATTTCTTGCGCTCCGGCGCCCGGCCGATCGGTTCGTAGGCTAGCGGCCTGCGCGGAGCGTGCGCTTCACGCGAGCGCCGTCACGGCGCGTCTTCGACGTGCCCGCGCTTTTCTGCTTACGCAGCTGCCGCAAGACCTCTTCCTTGGCGTTGTCGATCGCCGCGTTGATCGTCGGCTCGTTATTGGTCGCGCGAACCATCTTTCTGCGCGGCGCGCGGATGAGGAATTCGGCGAAGTACAGATGGTCTCCGTGACGCGGCCTTCCGGCGGCACGGCCGATTTCCACTTCACAGCGGGCAATCGCGGCATCAGCACCGAGCAATTTCTCGAGCGCGGCAATACGGCTCTGCACGTATTTCTTGACGCCGGGCGTCATTTCGTAATCGGTGGTCTTGATACGTATGTCCATATCGGGTTAGTACGACTTCGGATTATTCCGTCGCAGACATAGCCTGCACCGGCTGCTAAAGCTCTTGAATCGCATATGACTGATTGTACACAAGCGTGCGCAGTGCGTGCTGTGAAGATCAGATCTCCTCCCTCGCGTAATGCGCCGTTATCCGAGCCTCGCCGGTGACGTGCCCTTCCATTGCGGCCCTGATCTCATCCGCCGACTTGCCGGGCGGAAATCCGAGCTTTGAATCGAGCGCGTAGTACGTGATGCTGTATGCGTGATCTGCCCCGTGTGGCGGGCACGGGCCGATATACCCGAGATCGCCGTTGCCGTTTCTGCCTTTCGTATCGATCGGATCGCCGTCGAGGAGCCGCGTTTTGGACACCGGCAGATCGTAGACGAGCCAGTGCACGAATCCGGTCGCGTCGTCCGTCATGATGAGTACGAAGTACTTCGTATCTGCGGGAGGATTTCTCATCACGAGCGGCGGAGAGATGAGCGGCTTGCGATCGCAGGTGTAGAGCGCCGGCAGTGAATCGCCGTCCGTAAAGACGGGGCTCGTAAGCGTGAAGACACCGGCGGATTTTTCCGGAACCGCGTACGTCGAGGTGGCGACGGTGTCGCGGTACATCTTGAAGCCGCTGTTGAGGTAATACAAAAGTCCCGCGAAAATCACGAACCACCCGATGCCGATCACGACCATGGCTTGTCGAAACATACCAGAGAGCATACCCGCGCATACGCGGCCTTGCTAGTGCCCCGCCTGCGGCGCATCGATCCACTCCTTGTCCGTCACCTCTTTCAAAAATAGATCGGAAGAGCACAC
>JADMIO010849029.1_pt1 | contig 18484 bp, 18 predicted proteins | sample 8958161 | NCBI WGS metagenome assembly JADMIO01 (sample SAMN16585339, study PRJNA669376) | soil metagenome | isolation source: Crop rotation soil | place: USA: Cullars Rotation, Alabama | collected 2011 | reverse complement strand
CTTTCCCCGATCGGGTTGCCCGCAGGGTCCTCGAGCAGGATCTGGCGCCCGCCGACCCCCTCGACCAGGTCGCCCCGGAAGGTGACTCCCGCGGCGCGAAGCTCGGCGACCGTGGCGTCCAGGTCCTCGACTTCGAGCTGAATCCGGTTCCAGCCACCCGGTTCGGGACTGGTGCCGTCGGCCGACGCCGCGCCGCCACCCGGTCCACCGCCGGGGGCGCTGAGGACGAAGCGGAGGTCGCCCAGGCCCAGCATCGCGAAGGTCGGAGCCGGATGCATCACCTCGGTGAAGCCGAGTCGGCCGCAGTAGAACTCGATCGCCTCGTCGACGTTGTCGACGATGTAGCGCACGCTCACGGTTGCCACCTCGTTCCTCCTCCGGTGCGGGGTTCGCTTGCGCCCCTTTTACCCGAAGCAGATGTGAAGGGCCGCTCGCCGGGAACCGAGCCCGGCGAGCGGCGGGGGATCAGCTCGCGGCGGGAATCCGCGCGATGGCGGCGCGGCCGGCGTTGAGCTTTCTTTCGAGATCGTTCAGCTGGTTCACGCGCCGGGCCTGCAGCGTGCGAACGGTGCTGTTGTAGATCCGTTTGCCGCGATTTCGCAGGGTGACGATCGCTTCCGCGTCGTTCTGCTGCAGGCTCTGCGTCGCGGACCGCTTGCCTTCGCGGATAGCGGCTTTTTCGCGGCTGTAGCCGGCCTTCAGATCGGCGACTTCTTCCTGCTGCAGCTTGCGATTTTCGCTCACCCGCTTGCTCCGGCGATCGATCGCTTCCTGGATCGTGGCTCTGCTTAGGGGACTTTCGGCTTCGGCTTTCTGCTTGCGCAAGCGGGTGATCTGCCGGCGAAGCGCCGCGTTGCGGCTGTCGAAGATGTCTTCGACCCGGGCGACCGCGTGGTCGTGGTTGTCGGCGGCCCGGTTCATCCGCGCGTCGTAGTCACGACGCAGGGCCGCGAGTTCCCCCGCCTCGGTTTGGCGGATGGTCCGCACCCCGATCCTGATCTGACGCTGGGATTCCAGCTGGGCAGCTCGTTTGCCGCGGTTGAAGAGGGCGGTCGCTTTGTCGACGGTGGCGTCGTGCTTGTTCTCCAGCTGGTCCTCGTAGCCGGCTTTCTGCGCGGCGCTAGCCGGCGTTCGGGACAGCCCGTTGAGCTTTTCCACGTAGCTGACCAGCGCTTTGTACTGGGAGGTGGTGACCAGCGGCGGGATTTCGGCGGCCTTGACAGCCGGCGCCAGCAGGGCGACCGCGAGCAGGGCGGCGGCGATCGCGGGGACCAGCCGGCGCACCTTTCGGGACGGGTTCATCGGATCAGGACACTCCTTGGACGAGCGCCGGGCGGCGCAGGGGGATTTTCTCCCGTCCATTTCGGCCGACCGATGGAATTCCCTGGAACCTGAACCAGAAGTGCCAGGCGCGGTTCGGTCGAGCCCGGCTCCGAACAGCCCGCCCGCGGCAGCTCTGGCGGCGAAGCGAAACCGAGGCTTCGACTTCCGGCGCCTCAGGGAGAGGGCCGCCGGAGAGCTCCGATCACGTCGTAGAGGCCGTCCTCGAGCGGCTCGTCGCGGCGCGACTCCCATTCGAGGCCGCCGGCCGCGAGCACCGCCAGCTCCTCGGGGACGACCGGCCACGGCCGCGTCTCGCCCTGCACGTGGGCATCGCGGCCGAGGGCGAAGAGCCAGAGCACGCCTCCAGGAGCGACGGTGGCGGCGATCGCCGCGGCACCGGCCCGCCGCTGCTCGATCGGCATCGACTGCAGGGTGCGGATCTCGACCACCAGGTCGAACCGTTGGCGCCACTCGGCGGGGAGGTCGTGGAGATCGGCAACCCGGTAGTCGACGCGGGAGTCGGGAAACCGCTTGCGGGCGTGGCCGATCGCGGTCGGCGAGAAGTCGAAGGCGCTGACCTCGAAGCCGCGCCGCGCCAGCTCCTCCGCGTCATCGCCGTAGCCGCAGGCGACGACCAAAGCCCTCCCCCTCACCGCGGCGCCCTCGCCGTCGAGCCACGCGACCAGAAGGGGGAACGGCTCGAGGTTCGCCCACGGCAGCGCGCCGAGGTCATCCCCCGCCGCCGCGTACATCTCCTCGAAACTCTGCTCCTCCATCACGGGGAACATAGGTGAGCGGACTGATCGGCGGTCTATTCGAAGACCGGCTCGATCGGGACGCTGCAGGTCGCTTGCGACGGTCCGTAGTCGGCGCTGCCGGCGAACCTCGCGTCGACCGTCTCGGTTCCGGCGGGCTGTGGCGGAGCGGTGTCGGTGAACTGCCCGAACGGCCCGGTGAGCACGGTGTGGGTAACCGGGGCGCCGCCTTCCGTCGAGGTGTAGGTGATCGAGATCGTGAGGCCGATCAGGACCGGATTGACGAAGCCGCTGATTTCGTGCGGCTGGCCGGCCGGCACTTTCCCGGGGCCCGGGCAGTTGAGTGCCAGCGAAGTCTGAGTTTGGACCTCCGGCGGCTTGACCGTGACCGGTGGCAACGGGTTCGTATCCACGGGCGGCAGTCCCCTGATCTTGCAACTGACGCCGCTACGGGAGAAGAGGGTCAGAGTCGGGGAACCGACCTTGCCGGCGCCGTTCACGTCCCCCGCCGCGTACAGGCAGTTGCCGTACGGGGGAGCGAGCGGACGGACCGTCTGATAGTCGCCGGCGGGATTTCCCATCCAGGTCGGGTCGTCGGTGCTTTCGGCCACGGTGATACTGCTCCAGCCGCCATTGAGGAAGCCGACCGCATGGTTGAGGAAGGCGGTTCCTCCGCCCCAGTCATAGACGAGGGCGACGTCGCCGCTCGTGGTCGTGGCGAGGTCGGGCATCATCAGCGCGAAGTTGAAGTTCCAGTACATCCAGTGGCTCTTCAGGGCGAGGACCGGCGGCGGCCCGAGCTTCGGGTGCTTGACCGACAGCGTCACGACGGCGATGTGGGGCTGCGTCGGGGCGCCCTTCGGAGTGACTTCCTTGCCGTCCTTGCGAATCTTGCGTCCCTCCGACCAGGCCGCCCAGAGGTTCCCTTCGCCGTCCTGGGTGACGCCGGTGGTCTGCGTTCCCTGCGAGGTGGACTGCCGATCGAGCAGGTCGTCCCCGCCCGGCGTGGTCATCTTCCAATCCCGGTCGGCGATCGTCTGGTCCTTGACGTCCTGGACCTGGAGGTAGTTCGCGTTGTCGTCGATCGAGGCTACCCGCAGGGTGCTGGTGTCCTTGTGGCCGACGAAGTACTCGGTCTCGCCGCTGACGTTCTGGGCGACCCGCAGCGACCAGGGCGAGAGCAGCGCCCACCCGTACCCCATGCCGATCGTCCCCGCGAAGGCGGCATGCGGGATCCGCACCACCGCCGTCTTGTGGACGCCGGCGCTGTCGGCCTGGTTGATGTTCATGTACAGGTAGCGCGGGGTGAGGCCCAGCTTCGGCTGGTCGAGGAAGAAACCTTTGCCGGCGATTGCGCGCGAGGACAGGTCGAACCACGACCAGGCTTCGGAGCCGAGGCTGGCCAGCCTTTTCGGGCTGGTCCAGGCCACCCGGATCGCGTTCTCGTTCCCTTCGCCGCTGTACTGCAGGATCCAGATAAAGCGCTTCGCCTGCGGGTCGTACATCACCACCTGGTCGCAGCAGAACCCTCCCGGTTCTTCCGGGAAGACCGTGTGGGGGTCGATCTCGGTGAAGGTCTGCCCGCCGTCGAGCGAGTAGCCGGCCGACCAGTTCAGCGTGTACAACACCGTCCGTCCCGCCGCCGCGACGCTCGGCTCCTGCGCCGCCTGGACGCCGGTCGGATTCCACACGCTCGCCGGGAAGCTGGTGGTCGGCAGCAGCTTGGCGGAGAAGACCGTTACCCCGATCGCGGAAGCGCCGGCGCCGCCGGGCGCTTCGGATGCCGCCGCGGCATCTCCGGAGAGGCGCGGCAACGGGACCCGCGTCGCCTGCTGGAGGGGCGGGCGGTACGGGCCGAGCGGCAGCTTCGGGGCCTCGCCCTCGTCGCCCTCGCTGACAAACGGGGACTTCGGTGAGAACCCGCCGCTGTTGTGGTGGACCTTGACCTTCCGTTCGGCGATCGGCTGGCGCGTCGCGCAGACCCGGACGCCGTGGCGCCGATGCCCCTTGCCCACCTTTACCACCTTGCAGACCCGATGCTTCCGGTGATGCTTACCGGCTCGCGCCCAGCTCGTCGGCGGTAGCGCCAGCGCGACTATCAGGGCGACGGTGCCGCAGACCAAGACGCTGATGCGCTGATTCCTCCACTCCACCCTGGGCTCCCTCGGATTCCTCGACACTCCCGGGCCCTCGGACGATCCGAACCAACCGTAGCCCCACGCCGCGAGGCGGTCAAGCGGGACGGGGGCGATCTCGCCGGCCGGCTAACGAACCTCGTAGAGCTCCCACTCGCCCTCGACGCCCTTCAGCTCGCGCTTCCCCCACAGCTCGAAGTTGAGACCGGAGCCGACGGTGAGGTCGTGCACGGTCCGCGAAGCGAGGACCTGGCCGCCGCCCGCAAGACCGCAGATCCGCGCGGCGACATGCACGGCAATTCCGCCGATGTCCTCTCCGATCAGCTCGACCTCGCCGGTGTGGGTGCCGGCTCTAATCTCGACCCCGATCCCCGGCGCGTCCAGCACCACCGACCGGGCGAAGCGGACGGCACGGCTCGGACCATCGAAGGTGACGAGGAAGCCGTCGCCGGTGGTCTTGATCTCACGGCCCTCCTGGCGGGCGATCCGCTCGCGGACAAGCGCCTGCTGACGATCGAGCAGCTCGCGCCAGCGCTGGTCGCCGACTTCGGCGGCCTGCTCGGTCGAGCCGACGATGTCGGTGAAGACGACCGTCGCCAGTACCCGTTCGGGACGAATCGCCGGACGCACGCCGGTGAGGAACTCCTCGATCGTCGCCAGCGGCGCCTCCGCGTCGCCGACCCAGGCCAAGTGGTCGACCCCCTCGAACTCGACGTAGCGGCTGCTGGGGATCTGCGTCGCGAGCCAGCGCGAGGCGCGGACGTTGACCGCGTGATCGTGGCGGCGGTGCATCACCAACGTCGGCACTTGGATCAGTGGCAGCGCGTCGCGCACGTCGGTTTCGAGGAACATCATCAGGATCTGCCAGACCCGCAGCGGACTGCCCGCGCCGCGCTCGATCCGAGCGTTGAACTCACGCGCCTGCTCGTTCTCAGCCAGGCTCGGCGAGAAGATGTCGATCGTCGCCCCCTGACCCCACATCGGACCGATCAGCTCCGCTCCGGCTTCGATCATCGCCTCCTTGGAGACCGCCCAGGGGTAGTCGTCGTCCTCGGTGGAGCGCGCCATCGCCCCCCAGAGGAGCAGTGCCGAGGTCCGCTCCGGATAGGTGGCGGCGAACAGGATGCAGGCCGTCGCTCCCTCAGACATGCCGAGCAGTGCCGCCCGCTCGGACCCGGCCGCGTCCATCACCGCGCGGATGTCGTCCATCCTCTCCTCAAGCGTCGCGACCCCGTCCACCGGGTCGGAGAGGCCGACGCCTCGGCGATCGAACACGATCACCCGGGCGAACGCTCCCAACCGGCGGAAGAAATGGGCGACCAGCGGGCTTTCCCACTGTAGGTCGAGGTTCGAGACCCAAGGAAGAGCGAGGACGAGATCCAGCGAGCCTTCGCCGAACACCTGGTAGGCGATGCTGATCCCACCACTGCCCGCGTACCGCGTCTGCGGCGTCTCGGCCATGGCGCCAGGCTAGTGGGGTCAGGTGAGGGCGGACAAGGGTCTCCCCCGCGACCCGACCGCTGAGGTGGGCATGGGGCGATTCAGCTGCGTCAATGACATTTCGCCAGGCTTTCCGGACAGCCCTCTTCGCGCAGCTGCAGCGCGATCAGCTGTGCGTCTTCGATGACCTCCTTGCGCACGCGCGGCCAGGTCGGCGAGGGGTTGTTGTCGGATTCCGCGCCGAGGGAGAGTCGGGCAATGTTCTTTCCGACCGCCATCTCGACGATGCCTTCTTTCGCGTTCGAGAACACCCCGGCCAAGCCGGGAAAGCCCCTCCTCAGCTTCTTCATCTGCGCGCGAGCGATTTCTTGAGCGACGAATTCCTTGGCCCCCTTGGCTGAGCCTTTGATCCCGAGGTCCAACTCGGCTCCGCGTCCGTAGGCACAGTGCCTGCCGCCTTCGGGCTCCTCGTAGGGCTTCCAGCACGAGGAGAGATTGCACCCGTCAACCGTGCCCAGCTTGACGTGATCGTGGCCTTCACTGACCGCCCCGGTGGTCGGCGACAACAGGTAGCAGGCAGCTGGATAGAGATCTCCTTCTCCTTCGTCACGCTGCGCGGCCGCGACGCCGGTCGCAAGGAGGAGAGCGACCGGCAGGATCAGAAGGGCCGCGGAGAGAGCGACGACGCCTCGGCCCGTGAGCCTCCCCGGTAAGCGCATGGTCGGAGCCTATGCCGGCCAAAATCGCTCGGTCAATCGGAAAATTGGGGTCTCCCGCGGGCGCGGACCATTCGAAAAAGGTCGCGGGCTACCCGGGATTCGTCGCCCCTACCAGCCAGACCGACCCGCGGCCGACGATCGATCCGTCGGCCTGCTGCCAGGCGGCGTAGTAGTCGGCGAGGGCCTCGGCAATCTCTCCGCGACGACTCTCGCCGTACTCTCCGTTGAGGCGGATCAACTCGGCGCCGGGGCCGATCGCGAGCAGGGATTCGACCGCCTCGGCCATGTCCTTGCCCATGAAGTAGTCGAAGTCGCGTTGGTGCAGCTCGATCGCCGCAAAGCCCGCGGCCTCGAGGATGCCCTGCAGGGTTTCCGGGTTGCCCAGCGAGAACGGGCCGGGGCCGCAGGTGTCGGCCTCGTACTCATCGGGGCGCGAGAGGAAGCGTTCGACCACCTGCTCGGTCTCGGCCCAGAACGGGCTCTCCTGCTTGCGCCGCCAACAGATCTTGCGCAGCCCGCCGCCCGGCTTCAGGGCTCCTCTGATCGCCCGCATCGCCGGTACGGGTGCGGCGAAGAACTGGGTCCCCATGCGAGAGAAGGCGTAGTCGTGAACCGGATCCCACTCCGCCGACTGCGCGTCGATCGTCTCGAAGGCGACGTTCTCGACTCCCGCATCGCCCGCCTCGCGGCGGGCATCCTCGATGAACCGTGGGGAAGAGTCGGTGCCGAGCGCGAACCCCGTCGGACCGACGAGCTCGGCCAGCTGCCTCGTCGTCTCCCCGAATCCGCAGCCGATGTCGATGCAGCTTCCACCCTGCGGCGGCGGGTAGCGATCGAACAACTCCCGGGTGACCTCGTCGAGCGCCCCGACGAACACCGCGCGATTCTTCTTCCACCGTTCATAGAGCACCGTGTCCCAGGCTCGGACGGCCTCCTCGTTGCCGGGGGCGACCGCGCCTGAGGTTCGCGAGCCGGTCATCGCCCAAGGCTAACCGCTCGGAGAGGTCTCGATCGCAGCCGGATCGAGAATCTTGTCTTCGAGGGTCGACTCCGATCCCACCAGCCGAGGCGCGCATCGAGCCGGTGCGAAAAACCGGGCCGCAACCGCGAGCCAGCGATAGGTTGGCTCCAGATGCCCAAAGGCATTGACCACATCGACCTCGCGGTCAAGGACGTCGACCGCTCCCTCGCCTTCTATCTCGGCATGCTCGGCCCGATCGGGCTCCGGGTGGAGGGCCGATTTCAGACCTATCGCGGAACCGAGGAGGTCGTCTACCTCGGCTTCGGTCAGAACCATGTCTCTAGCGGCCAACCCGAGACCCGACTAGGCCTCCGGAAGGCCGATGGTGGCGAGCACCACTACTTCGGGGTGGGAATCGAGCACTTCGCATTCACGGTCGACAGCCGCGGCGAAGTCGACGACGCCTATCAGAGGTGCTTGGACATGGACGCCCGAATCCACTGCCCACCGGAGGAGGAACCGGACCTTCCGGGCTACTACGCCTTCTTCGCCTTCGACCCCGACGGGATTCGGGTGGAGGTGACCCACTGGTCTGAACAGGTGCGCCAGCAGTGGGACGATGGCCTGCATCTGGAGGTCAAGCCACACCGGCCGGGCGATTCGGTGTAGCCGCCGAACACGGTAGCCGTCACGACGAGCTCCCGCTTGACGAACAGGCGGTCGATTTCCCAGATCGACAGGCAGGCACTCGACGGCCGAGTGAGATAGTGGGCATCCCGGGTGATCGAGACCGCGAGGCCGGGCGGGATCCTGGCGTTCTCGGGTTCATGGCGAGCGCGACCCGACTGGCCGGCAGCGACCATCACCGACGACCCGACCTCGAAAGGACGATGCCGAGATGCGAAAGCTCCAGACCCAGGGTGTCCACCACATAACCCTCACCGGCGCCGACCGCCAGACCTCGATCGACTTCTGGGAGGGCGTTCTCGGGATGCCGTTCGTCTTCGAGCAGCCGAATCTGGACCGGCCGGAGGAGAGCCACCTCTATTTCGACCCGGGCGACGGCCGGCTGATCACGATCTTCACCAACGAGGAACGGACCGCCGACGCGTCCCCGAAATCGCAGGACCAGGGCCACGTCCACCACATCGCCTTCGCGCTCTCGAACGCGGTGTTCCGACAGGCCGTCGAGCGGCTCGACGAGCGCGGTATCGAGCACAGCGGGGTCAAGGACCGCGGCTTCATGGACTCGATCTATTTCCGCGACCCGCTGGGCCTCCTGATCGAGCTGGCGTCCTATCGCTTCGAGCCTCCCCTCGGCCACACCCACGCCGACGTCCTCCTCGAGGCTCACCTGATCCGCACCGAGCGCGACGATTACAACATCGCCCCCGAGCATCTTGCGGACGCGATCGAGCGCCTGGTCGCGCGCTCGCAGCGCTCTTTGTCCGAGCACAGGGAGCCGCGCGATCCCTATCGCCACGCCCGGCCCGACGCTCCCGGGGAGACCGAGTGACCTCCCCGGTGTTTCCGGCGAGACGGGGACCTAGCAGGCGCGGCGGCGACGCGCGGTCGAAAGGCGCGGCAGAGCAAACCGGCTAGCGCGCCATGCGATCGAGTCGTCTCCGCTCTCCGGCGGCTTCCGATCGGCCGGGAAGAGAGCTTCGAGAACTTGGCGAGGCGTGAGTTCAGCCGCCTCGGCGACCGCTTTCAGGTCATGGTGGTCGAGGGCCCAGCGCAGCGATTCCTCGAAGCGCCGCCTTGCGCCCGGGCCATCCGGAGCGCTACGTGCGACGGCGCTGGTTTCGGCCACGATTCGAAGGGGCTCGAGGGTGCTTTGCCGTCGTGCTGGCGAGGGTTCTTGCATAATGTCTTCGCATACCCGATTTTGGGTATCCTATCGCGGTGCTCTGGCAAGCCAAAATCGCGGCCGTTTCGACGGATGTTCTAGGCAAGGGCGGCCGTTGGCGGCCGGCCCAACTGCCATCTTCTGGCGGTCCTTCGCACTCGCTGCCCGAGAGTTGAGACCCCGTGTCATTTCCCGCTCACACGCCCCGGAGTTCAAGTCGAGATGCTGCGACCGGGACCGGCTGGGTGCGCGTCATCGCGGGGCTGATCGCGATCGCAGCCCTGATCGTGATCCTCGTTCTCGTTGCGACCGACTCGTCCCTCTGACGTCTATCCCGCAACGGATCCTCGGCATCGGAACCGAGCGAAAGTCCGCCTCTGGATAGAGCGAGGCTCCGCGCATTCAGGCCGCGGAGCCTCGCGGCCGGAGTGATCACGCCACCGGCCATATCGGAGTAACGATCGAGCCCCGGGTTTCTTGCGTCGGGCGTCATCCCGGGGTTGCTCGAAACCTTGCTACCGATGGCGAGAGGTGAGAGCCTGCGGGCGCGTCTCGTCCTTCCAGGCAATCTCAGGAAGGATCATCGAATGAAGACCCCTCGTATGTACCTCGCCGCGATCGCGCTCGGACTCGCGGCATCCCTCGTCTTCGTCAGCTCGGCCGCCGCGATCGCGCCGGTCCAGTTGACCCTGAGGGAACCCGAAAAGGGCTCCACCTTCACCTTCGTCGACAACGCGCCGATGTCGAAGAAGATCCATGGATTCCCGACGCAGATCAGCCCTGGCGATGAGATCGTCGTCACCAACCCGTTGCTCGAAAACGGCAAGATGGTCGGCAAGCTGCGGGCCCGCTGCACCGCCACCGCTTCGGCCAGCACCAGCAACCAGAACGCCTTCGCCAACGCCCACTTCATCTGCGAAGGCGTTTTCACCATCAGCGGCGGCTCCCTCTACGGCAGCGCGACCCTGGTTGCCGACGGCGCCCGAGGGGTGATCACGGGCGGTACCGGCAGCTTCGCCAACTCCCGCGGTTCCTTCGTCTCCAAGGAAGGCAAAGGCGGCTCGACGACGACGATTACGCTGATCGAATAGACGTCCTGCGCGGCGGTCGTTTGGGCCGCCGCGCGTTCCGACCCCAACAACCGTCGAGGCGCCTGGAAACGGCGGCGCGGGCTGTTAGCGTCGCTTAAGTGTCTTTATCCAATCGGCGAATGAGTCCATCCGGCCGAGTCCCACGGCCCCGCGCCGGCGTCGTCACCCTGGGGACCTCGCTGCTCGCCCTGCTGGCTCTCGCCTTCGGCGCCACCCAGGCCTCGGCGTTCGGCACGATCAACGGCGCCGGCCAGCACGCCGAGCACGAGATGATCACCCGTGCGGCGCTCGCCTGCGCCGGCGGCGGTCCCTCCGACGGCACCTGCTTCGAACCCAAGAGCCTCGACGAGCTCGCCGGCAAGCCCGGCAACTTCGGCGGCGTCGGGGCTCCTGACCGCGATGAAATCACCAACTCGGACGCCCACTGCGACGACGCCGACTACCTCGACAAACCGGGCTACCCACGGAGCCGGGCGGCCGCGACCGAAGCCCTCGAAAGCTGCCTCTCCCACCTGCGCGCCAAATTCACCGAGGCCTGGATCTCGGCCAAAGAGATGGTCTCCGAAGGCTCGACGCCGGTGATCTTCTCCGACAAGGTGAGCATCGCCGGTGGCTGCCCTTTCACCGGCAGCCCCGCCGGGCGCGGCAAGTGCGACGTGATCGACCAGTTCGGCCGGGCCCTGCACGGCGCCCAGGACTTTCACTCCCACAGCAACTGGAACGACAGATCCGACAGCTCCAAACCGATCTCGATCACGAACCCGCCCGGGCTGAACAACGCCGGCGCCGCCCCCTTCTTCAACCTTCGCAATCTCGCCACTGGCGCGATCCCGCACGACCTCGCCACCGGTTGCTTCTCCTTCAACCCGTTCGGCTGCAAAGGCCGCATCACCCACGGAACCCTGAACAAGGACACCGGGATCATCAACCCGGTCACCGGCACCACCAGCGGACCCACCACCTCGCGCGGCGAACTCCACGGCGGCGCCAATTTCGCCGCGGCGGTCGCCGGGGCGATCGCCGAGACGCGGCGCCAGTGGGAAGACATGCGCCAGCAGATCGTCACCGCCTACGGCCCGCAGCGCGGGGCGCTGATGATCTGCGCGATCACCCGTGACGACCCGGTCAAGGACTGTCAGGGACGGAAGCTGGCGATCGTCATCGACAGCTCCGGGTCAAACGAAGAGACCGACCCGAGCGGGCTGCGAATCGCCGCCGGGCTTGCTTTCAACGCCTCGCTGGTGACCGAAGCCGATGCCCAGAGCAAAGGCGGGCAGGCCGACAAGAGCGCGGTCGTCTCCTTCGAAAGCGGCGCCACCCTGCTCTCCCCGCTGGCCGACCCGAGCCTGGCCAACTTCTCCGGCATCGGCGCCTTCGGCGGCACCTGCATCGCCTGCGGAATCAACACCGCCCACTCGGTACTCCTGGCCGGCAGCGCCGGCGAAGAACCTCCGCTCAAGCGCGACGGGATCGTCGTTCTCACCGACGGCCAGGACGAAGACGTCGGCGCGATCATCGCCGAGATCGAAGCCGCGGCGGCGGAAGGGATTCGCACCTCGATCGGCTTCCTCTCTCCCCCGCCGAGCCCGGTGGCGTCGGCGCGGGCGAGCTCGCGGCCCGCAAGCGAGCGGGTTGCCCACGCGAGCCTCTTCGACGAAAGACTCGAACCGGACCCGAGCCTGGTCGCCGCGATCCAGGCCTCCGGCGGCATCGCCGCGACGATCTCCTCGGCCCAGGCGCAGCGCAGCTTCGTCGACGTCGTCCTAGCCAACGGCCTCACAGCCGTCGACGACCCCAACGGCACCGACGACGGCGGCATCCTCGCGATCGGGATCCAGGTCCGCGGCCGGATCGATCCGCGCAGCGACAGCGACACCTGGAACTACACCCTCCATCCCAAGGAACGCGTCCGCGTCACCCTCGCCGGCCCGCGCAAGGTGCTGACGGTGAGGCTTGCGAAGAGCGGCAAAGTGCTGAAGAAGATCAAGACGAAGGGCGTTGGGAAAACCGCCAATTTCGTGATCTCCGACAAACGTCGGCGCAAGCTCGAAATGGTCGTCACCTCGAGCGGCGGCAAGGTCCCCGGATATCGGATCGGCGTCGCCAAAGCAGCCCGGGGCCGGATCTGAGACCGCGGGCCATCCCGGGCCCTTCGCAGGCTTGGAGATTCGAGCGCCGGGTGAGAGGCTGCCCCTGTCTCGTCTCCCGATTTGACATCCGGGCGTTAGGGCTAACGGAGAAGGAGAACTGCCATGGCGGTGATGATGATCCAGGAGTTCGCGGTCGAGGAAACAGACCTCAGCACCAAGAACTACGACGCTGTTGACGCAGCCGTGAACGCACGCGAGGATCCCCCGAAGGGGCTCATAGTTCATACCGCCGGTTTCACCGGTCGGGGTGCCTTCCGTATCGCCGACGTATGGGAGTCGACTGCTGACTGGGAGGCATTTCGCGATGGGCGACTCGCCGAGGCGGTCAAACCGGTGATGCAAGACAACCCGGAGGCCTCGCCCCCGGACGAATACACCTACGAGCTACACGACCTCATCAAGCCCTAACGAGACGACCCGATCGCGCGATTCTTCCGGCACCAAGCCGGTGTCGCCACCCGATCGGCGGCTGCGTCGTCCGACCGCTACGCCTGCGAGCCCAACGGCGTCGGCTCAGCTGGCGTCAGCCCATGACGGCGCATCACCTCGCCGATCGCCCCACGGTCCGGGGGGCCGCCGGCAGAGGCGGCAAGAAGCTCGCCGATTTCACGGAAGTAGTCGGGTCCAAAGACGCCAGGAGTGGCAATTGCAAGGAAGGTGGCGTCGGTGGAGCCGAGATTCTCGAAGCCGTGAACGGCACCCCGCGGCACGCAGACCGCATCGCCGACGCCGATTTCAGTTGCTTGCCCATCGATCGTGAAGGTGGTGACCCCCTTCACGCCATAGACCGTCTCCTCGAAGCCGTCGTGGCTGTGGGGCGCAGGCATTTTCTTGCCGGCGGGAACGAAGCACTCGAAGACGGTCGCGGCGCCGCTTGAGTCCGCCTCCTCGACGACGAAGCGCACGGAGAGCTCGCCGACGGTGATCTTCTGCTTCGAGGTGGGGGTCATTGGGTGTCTCCTCTCGTCTGTACGATAAAGTGACTTGATCCTTTATACACATCCAACATCACGGAGTCAAGTCACTTGATCCCGGACCCATACGAGAATCAGGCGGAGGCCCTGGGACCCCCTCTTATCGGAGCGCTGCTGCGAGTCCCCTGGGAAATCGTCAACGAGCGCCTGCTCGCCGGGTTGCACCAACGCGGCTACGACGACGTCATTCCTGCCCACCTGGGCGTCATGCAATACCCGGGGCCGCAGAACATGCGGCCCTCGGACCTAGCCGATCGCATCGGAATGACCCGGCAGGCGCTGAATTACCTGCTCGGCCAGATGGAGCAACGCGGCTACCTCGATCGCGTCGAGGAGGACGATCCGCGCTTCAAACGCATCCACCTCACCGATCGGGGAGTGGCCCTTGGCGAAGCGATGCGCGAAATCGTGCGCGAGGTGGAGGAGGAGTGGATGGAGCAACTTGGCAGCGAGCGTTATCGGGCGCTGCGAGACGCTTTGACAGCCCTAAACGATCGATGCTCGCGAGCCGAGATTGGATCAGCGTGAGGGTGGCTCCAAGTGTTGCGTGAGCGGAAGCTGGGCGACCGCATCGGCCCCACGGTCGGGAAGCGCGATCGTCACCTCCGCCCCACCGCCGTCGCGGTTTCGCGCGCTGGCCTCGCCGCCGTGGGCTCGCGCGACGGTGCGAACGATCGAGAGCCCGAGTCCGCTCCCACCGTCACCGCGGCTCGAAGACGCGCGACTGAAGCGCTGAAAAGCACGATCGAGAAACTCGGCGGGAAAGCCGGCGCCCTCGTCGGCAACCGCCAGCACGACGGCCGCTCCGGAGCGCGAGGCGGTGATCGCGATCGTGCCTGTCCCGTAACGGACTGCGTTGTCGACAACACTGCCGAGCACCTGTTCCAGGCGCAGGCGGTCGGCCTCGACGGCGATGCCGCCGCCGTCGACGACGATCTCGCGACCCTGCTCCTCCACCCGTCGCTCGAAGCGGCGCTTGACGCTTTCGAAAACGTCGCCCAGTTGGATGGTTGCGATCCGCAACGGGAGCTCACCGCCCTCCGTCTGGGCGATGGTCAGTAGATCCTCGGCGAGCTGGGAGAGGCGATCGGTCTCCTCGGCGGCGGAGGAGAGCGCGGCCCTCAGTTCCTCGCGGGTCCGGCCTTCGGCCAGCGCCAGGTCGAGCTCGGCGCGAAGGATCGCCAGCGGCGTTCGGAGCTCGTGGCTGGCATCGGCGACGAAGGCGCGCTCGTGCTCGATCGCCTCGTGCAGCCGCGCCAGCATCTCGTTCAGCGTCTGACCGAGCCGGCCGATCTCGTCCTTGGTCGGCGGCACCGGCAGGCGCTCTTCGGGTTCAGCCGCAGAGATCGACGCGGCGCGGACCCGCATTGCCTCCACCGGCCGCAGCGCCGCCACCGCGACCCAGTAGGCGGCGATCGAGGCGAGGATCAAGGCGACGGGCTCACCGATGAGGAGCAGTTGCAAGAGGTCCTCGAGGGACTCGTTTCGGTCCTCCGTCGAGGCGCCGACCACGACAACCGTCGGGTCCTGCCGGGATCGGGCTGACACCGCCAGAAGACGCGAGCTCCGGTCCAATCCGGGAATGTTTCCTCGGTCGATCAGCAACGGTTCGCGCAGCGCCCGGCGGATCTCCTCGGCGGTGAGCAGGACGCGATTACCGACGGCAGCGGATGAGTCGATCACTTTCCCCTCTGGGCTCACCACCTCGGCGAAGCTCTCGCTGCGACCGACGAGCCGGCCGCGCTCGGCCAGGCCCGGCTCGGCCTCGCGGACCTGAGCGGAGAGTTCGTCTGCCCGCGAGCGTAACCCCGCGTTGATGGTCGCGTCGAGCTCGGCCTCGAACCGCAGGTAGACGAAGACGCCGGTGGCCGCCAGCACCAGACCTACGACGCCGGCGAAAACGAGCGTCAGACGAAGGCGGATCGAGAGGCGACTCAGCGGCCGCCGTCCTTCCGCAGCCGGTAACCGGCGCCACGGACGGTCTGGAGTGAGCTGACTCCGAAGGGAACATCGATCTTGCGGCGCAGGTAGCGCATGTAGACCTCGATCACGTTGGAGCGGTGCGCGAAGTCGTACTCCCACGCCTGCTCGAGCAGCTGGGTGCGAGTCAGGACGCTGCCGGGGTGGCGCATGAAGGTTTCGAGCAGACCGAACTCCTTGGCCGAGAGTTCGATCTCCGTCTCTCCCCGCCAGACCTGGCGGGTCGCCGGGTCAAGCCGCAGATCGCCGACCTCGAGCAGCGTCGGCCGCTCCGAACTGCCGCGGCGGGCGAGAGCCCGCAGACGCGCCATCAACTCCGCGAAGGAAAAGGGCTTGGTCAGGTAGTCATCGGCACCGCCGTCGAGCCCGGCGACCCTGTCCTCGAGGGCGCCGCGCGCGGTCAGCATCAGGACCGGTGCCCAGATCCCACCGAGCCGCATCTTGCGACAGGTCTCGAAGCCGTCGATGCCGGGCAGCATGACGTCGAGAACGATCGCGTCGTATTGCGAGGCCAACGTCATCGCGACGGCGTCCTCACCGCTTCCGGCGACGTCGACGATCAGGCCCTGCTCCACCAACCCACGCCGAATCAGCGCCGCCATCTTCACCTCGTCCTCGACCACCAGCACCTTCATCGGCACAGCTTTAGCGCCTTTGATGAAGGGAAGATGAGAGACCGGTGAGCCGGCTCGGTCAGCCGCCGCCGTAGGCGACCACCATGTCGGTGGCAACGCCGACGAAGAACCCGGCGGAGAGCAGCCAGAGAGCGAGCTCGCGGTGTCCAAACCGACGCATCCCGTTCCAGATCTCGCCGATCACGTAGAGGACGGCCCCTCCGGCGAGTGCGTAGAAGGCAAGCTCGAGCGGCACCGAATCGACGCTGTAGCCGATCATCGCCCCGAGGAAGGTCGGCCCACCGCCGATCAGGCCCGCGAGCAGCAGCCAGCGCCAGCTGGGACGCACGCCACCAAGCGGTCCGACGATGCCAAAGCCCTCGGTCGCGTTGTGAAGCGCGAACCCGATGATCAGGACGGTCGCCAGGGCGATCTCTCCGGCCCCGGCCGAGACACCGATCGCGAGACCCTCGGCGAAGTTGTGGAGGCCGATGGCGGCGGCGATCGTCATCCCGGTGCTTAGAGCCAGGACGCGAGGGGCGCTCTCAACCCGCGTCGCCCGGGGCGCGACGCTCGGGTCGAGGGTGTCGACCGCACCGCCGGCGATCGGAGGCAGCCGGCGGCGGCGCAGCCGGCGTTCGGCGATCGCGATTCCCGCCAGCCCGAGAGCGAAGGACCCGCCGAGGAGCGCCGCCAGGAAGATCGCGTGGCCGAGGCTGTTCGAGCCGTCCCTGAATCCGATTACGGCGTCCTCGAGCAAGCCGACGGCGTGCTCCATCACATCGACGAAGATGAAGCCGAGAATGCCGACGGCGAAGAAGGCCAGGGCCACCCGGGAACGGTCCGACAGCGCTCCCACCCTGCCCAGGGGCAGGCCGAGGAAGATCGTGAAGCCGGCGAGGGCTCCGAGGAGTGCCGTTTCGGTAAAGGTCATGGGTGCTGGCCGCTGGCGCCGACTCAGCGGCGTTAGGGCACCCTAAAGAACGCGACCGGCTCCGCAAAGGGCTTTCTCAGCCGGCTCTCATATTGCGGCCGGGATCGCCTGGGTCGGATAGCCGAGCTCGCTGATCCGCTGCTCGAGGTCGATGTGGAGCCAGTGCGAGAAGTGGCTCGGTGGCGTCTCGATGATGATCTCGGTGCAGGGTTGGGCGGTCAGCTCTTCGACGATGTCGTCGTAGGCGTTGGGATTGTTGGCGACGCGACCGCTGATCTCGCCGCCGGCCAGGCCGTCAGAGCCGCGGAGCTGCGCAAGCACGCGGTCGAGGAGGCGCTGACCTTGACCCCCGCTCCCGCCGTGGTCGAAGCCGAGGTTGTCGGGGTTCGGCACCAACACGTGAAACCGCGCGGCGCCCGTCATCGCACGCTGGCGCACCGCGGCGAGCAGCGGCTCGGTGGCCTCGACCTTGTTGAGGACGACCAGGACCAGGGGCGTGCCGGCGGCGATTGCCGCCGAGTCGGCCACCAACGGCCCGGACCTGATCACGTCGCGCTTCGTGATCGCCAGGAAGACGACCAGGGCAAGGATGGTGCCGAGGAAGATGAAGCTGGTCAGGTTGGTACCGAGCCCGAGCCCGCCTTCTTCGGTCGGCGAGGCGAGGTAATCCCCGATCGAGGCGCCGAGAGGCCGGGTGAGGATGTAGGCGAGCCAGAAGGAGAGGATCGCGTTCATCCTCAACCGGAAATGGAGCACGGCGATTACGAGGATCGCCCCGGCGAAGATCCCGAGGGCAGCCAGGTAACCGAGTTCGAGCTGCTCGGAGAGGTAATCGCCAGCGGAGGTACCGAGGGCGAAGGTGAAGAGGATCGCCAGCCAGTAGAAGGCCTCGCGTTTGGTGGTGACGATGGTGTGGACCGAGAGGGTTCGCTCGCTCCAGTACCAGGAGGCGAAGACGGCGATCAGGATCGCCGAGAAGGCGATCGTCGTGGTCTGCAGAGTGACGCCGTAGTTTTCGACCAGGTTGTCGCTCACCAAGGTGCCGACGACGCTGATCAAGACCACTGCCAGCCAGTAGATCCCCGGCACGTACCGTCGGGCGCGAAACTGGAAGAAGAGCACCCCGAGAAGGAGCGTCCCGACCAGATAACTGGTGTTGGTGAGGCCGAGGCCGAGGTTTTCGTTCAGGTTATCGGCGAAGGTCTCCCCCACCGTCGTGCAGAGCACCTTGATCACCCAGAAGTAGACCGTGATCTCGGGGACCTTGTTCAGCATCGGGCGTGCCCACCATCTGGGCGATTTGGCGGTTGGCGGGAAGCGGGATGACTGCGATGTGGAGATCATGGCGGAGCAAACTGAGGACTCCTCCTTAAACGGAGGTGAGAGGCGACCGGCTTAGTGACTTTTTAGGTCGGCGATCCTCAGGCGCTGCGGCTCCGGAGAGCGGAGATCTCAGGCCGGCACTGGGTACTCGCCGTGTGCACTGGCGACACCCAGACGCCAAGAGCCTCTCGGGCAGCTTGCCGGCCTCCACTGGCGGTGAGAGGCTGCGGGGAAAG
>JADMIO011227301.1_pt1 | contig 18485 bp, 11 predicted proteins | sample 8958161 | NCBI WGS metagenome assembly JADMIO01 (sample SAMN16585339, study PRJNA669376) | soil metagenome | isolation source: Crop rotation soil | place: USA: Cullars Rotation, Alabama | collected 2011 | reverse complement strand
CGCGACTTCAAGTCACGTGAATTCCAAGCTTCGGATCCCACTGTGCTGGAAAGCCTGCGCCCAGGAGCCGCCTGGCTCTGCTCATGCACGACAATCTGACCGAGGGCTGGGGCAAGATGGGCCTGGGCCTCCTCCGGTACAGCAACGCCCGGATCACGGCGGTGGTGGACCGTCAGAACGCCGGAGGAGACCTTCCGGCGCTGACGGGCATCCCTCGGCCAGCGCCCATCGTTCCCTCCGTACTCGAAGCGGCGGCTCTGGGGGCGGATACGCTGGTGCCGGGGGTCGCGCCGCCGGGCGGGATCCTGCCGCCGGACTGGCGGCAGGAGATCCGGGATGGGCTGAGAGCCGGGATGTCGCTGGTGAACGGGCTGCACGCGCCACTGGCGAGCGATCCGGAGCTGGCCCCGCTGCTTCAGCCGGGCCGGTTCATCTGGGACGTGCGCCGCGAGCCTGACGTCGTGCAGACCGGCTCCGCCGCCGCGCTGGGGCTGAAGTGCAAGCGGGTCCTGACGGTCGGCACGGACATGGCGGTGGGGAAGATGACCGCGTCGCTGGAGCTGGACCGGGCGGCGCGACGGCGGGACCTCCGCTCCATGTTCATCGCGTCCGGGCAGATCGGGCTGTGCATTGCGGGCGCGGGCGTCGCACTCGATGCGGTGCGGGTGGATTTCGCGGCGGGCGCGGTGGAGGCCGAGGTGATGCGGTACGGCCCCGACCATGACGTTCTGTTCATCGAGGGGCAGGGGTCCTTGCTGAATCCCGCCTCGACCGCGTGGCTGGCGCTGGTGCGCGGGAGCTGTCCCACGCACCTCGTGCTGGTGCACCGGGCGGGCCAGACAGCCATCAGCCGCTTCCCGCAGATCCCGATCCCGCCGCTCGGAGAGGTGGCGCGGCTGTACGAAGCGGTCTGCGCCGCCGGGGGCGCGTACCCTCCGGCTCCGGTCATCGGGATCGCGCTGAACACGGCGCACCTCTCCGACGCGGACGCCCGCCGCGCCGTCGCCGACGTCGAGCGCGACACCGGCCTGCCGGCGACGGATGCCGTCCGGTTCGGGGCGGACCGGCTCGTTGAGGGGATCAGGGGAAATTAAGAAATTGGGAAATGAAGAAATGACTGTGCCCAACGCCGGGGGTTCATTTCTCCATTTCCTCATTTCCGAATTTCCCAGAGAAGGGTTGAGATGAAGCTGAGAATCCTGGGAGTCTGCGGCAGCTTGCGGGAAGGGTCGTTCAGCACGCGGGGCGTGGAATTGGGCCTGCTCGCGGCGGAGGGGCACGGCGCGGAAACCCGGATGCTCGACCTGCGGGTGGCGGACCTGCCGATGTACCGCTCCCCCGGCCACCAGGATTCCGCAAGCGTACAGGCAATGAACGAGGCCGTGCACTGGGCGGATGCGTTCCTGGTCTCCTCGCCGGACTACCACGGGTCCATGTCCGGGGCGTTGAAGAACTTCTTCGATTATCACCACCGGCAGTTCTCCGGCAAGCTTTTCGGGTACGTCGTCGCGTCGCACGAGAAGGGGCTGACCGTCATGGAGCAGATGAGGACGGCGGTGCGGCAGTGCTACGGGTGGAGCCTGCCGTACGGCGTCTCCTTCGACAGCAGCGAGGCGTTCGACGAAGAAGGAAACGTGAAGAGCCAGAAAGTCGAGCACCGGATTCGGATGCTCGCGCGCGACCTGACGGTCTATGGCCGGATTCTGCGTGCACAATTCCAGCATGACCTGGCAAGTGAAGAGTCGGATACGTTCGCCGCGCGCTACCGCTAACTTCCTGTACGTCTCCCCGGAAACCCGCCGAGCGAGGCTGTGTCAGAACTGTTTCAGTGATGCTGTGTCAGAACTGTTTCAAGGAGAATATCTCCTCGATCTCAGATAAAGAGACCGTGTAAATACACGCAGATTCTCCCAGAGGGTAAGGTACGGGACCCTCGGTTCGGGCTTCCTGGAGGGAGACGGGGCGGAAATCCGCCTCTTTCCATTCGTGACACGACAGCGGATTAGAGTATACTTGTTAGAGCACTCATGCGTTATGCGCCACGTCGTTCCCATCGGGTAAAGGCGCGGACCCTCCTTACAAGCGAGCTGCCAACCTTCTCACCGCCACACCCAGAGGGTGGGAAATCCAATTTCCAGCCGTGAATCCGAGCGCGATATCTCTATTCTTCTATTTTCTCGACTTACGCAAAATCACGCACCCATGTCCTCCTGAGCGTAGCGAAGGATCTTCTGTCTCTGCGAAAGCATCGCCAGTCTGAGAGAAGATGCTTCGCTCCGCTCAGCATGACATGGATCGAAAGCGGCGCTTAAGTCCTGACTTCATGCGTCGGCTTGTCGCCTGTCCCAAAAGAGCGATGCGCGTGGTACCACCCCCTTGATGCCGGGAGGATCAAGAGATGCCCTTATCTTTATTTATCAAGCGACTTTTTGTCGCTCCCTCGAAGTCGCAGGATTCCTGCCGGTCTCTGGCCGGAGTGAGCCTTCTGCTGGGGCTGGCCGGAGCCGGTCTGCTTCCGGCTTCCGCACACGCGCAGACCGTCTTCGGGGACAGCACGGTCTATCCGCTGCCCGCCCGGGCCATCGCCCTCCTTCAGGGGGATTTCAACGGCGACGGCAAGGCCGATCTCGCGGCGCTGATTCCCGGACCCGCCGGTTTGAACCAGCGTCCGACCGACGGCTCCGTTGCCGTCCTTCTCAACACCGGGGGCCGGACCTTCGCCCCGGCGAAAGTCGTTTCGGCGGGCCTCGATCCGACCGCCTTCGCCGCCGGCGACTTCAACAACGACAAGAAGCTCGACCTGTTCATCCTCCATCGGTCCACGGGCATCGCGACGCTGGTTTCGGGCAACGGCGACGGCACGTTCTCGGGCCGGACGGATTTCCTGACCGGCCCGTCTCCTACCTCCGTGGTGTCGGGAGACTTCAACCACGACGGGTACGCCGACGTGGCGATCAGCGATTACGGGACCTACACGCCCGGCGGCATAGCCAAAGACCCGCACGTCTCGCAGGACGGGAAGATCGAGGTCTGGTACACCAAGATCGCCCGGGGGTTCGTCCAGTTCGACACGCTGGACCTGACCTCGTCGGACCCGGCGGTCATGACCAACCCGCTGGCAGTGATCCCGATTGACCTCGGCGGTAACGGCGTCACCGACTACGTGGCGGGGGGCGGGTTCCACAGCTCGTATCCCGATCCGGTCAGCTTGGGGAGCCTGAATGCGGTCCAGATCAAGAACGGCAGCTACGGAAGCCCGTACACCGCGAGCACGCTGGCCGCGGGCGAGTTCGTGGCGCTGGGGACGGGGGACTTCAACGGGGACGGCCTGGCGGACCTGGCGGCCCTCTCCAACAGCAACCTCAATCTCTTCTCCGGCGGCGGCAACGGGCCGGTCAAAATCTGGCTGAACACGAAAGACGGCCTCATCGCGCAGCCGGACGTGCCCGGCGGCGGGACCACGATCCGCAGCGCCGACATGAACGGCGACGGCAAGGCGGACCTGATCGTCGGGGGCCTCGCCGTCTACCTCAGCAACGGGGACGGGACGTTTCAGGACCCGGAGCAGACGACGATCCCCAACACCTACGACCCCCAGGGGCTGGAACTGAACGATTTCGACGGGGACGGGCACCTGGATGCCGCCCTCAGCGGGACGGGATACCATACCGATCCGTCCCAGCCGAACACTTCGATCCCTGACTACGAGATCGCGGTGGCGTGGGGAGAGCCGCGCAAGGAGACGCTGTTCGCGCCGCCCGTCAAAACGCCCCAGCCCTCTCAGACCACCGGTTACAGCGATTACTCCCCCGTACCGTTCTCCGCCGATTTCAACCACGACGGAATCAGCGACCTGGCCTTCATTCGCAACGGACACTACGAGAACGGCGACCCTTACGGCAGCTTCGCCAGCGTCTTCTACGGGGACCGGAACGGACAGTACCGCATCGAGGACGCGGGGGACATCTACAGAAGCAAGGGGCACACGGGGTTATTTCCAGAGCTGTACGTAGGCGATTTCAACGGCGACGGCAATATGGACCTGATTGTAGACTACGAGGGCGCGTTCACCCGCGAGCGCCTCTACCAGATCCTCTGGGGCTTCCAGGGAGGATTCAGAGAGGGAGCGCTCCTGCCTTACGACGGATTCGTCAGCTATGCCGGAACGGGCGACTTCAACGGCGACGGCAAGACCGACCTCATGGCCGGGCAGGAGCTGCTGTTGAGCAAGGGCGACGGCACGTTCGAGACGGTGTTCCCCGACCCGTTCTTCGAGGACGTCCCGTTCCGGCTCGGTCGGACGATCTCGGGCGACTTCAACGGCGACGGCAAGGCCGATTACATCTTCCCTGACGACACGTACACCGGCAAGTTCACCGTCTTCCTGGGGAACGCTCAGGGGTCGCTGAAGCAGCCGATCACGCAGCAGCTGGAGCCGTACAGCGTCTTCTTCGCCGTGGGAGACCTGACCGGAGACGGAAAAGCCGACCTGCTGGGGACGGTAGTGGCCGACCCGGTCAAGCACCTCAAGATCGAGCCGGGCCACGGGGACGGCACGTTCGGCCCGGCCCTGGAGCTTCCGCTCGAAGAGGCCGGGGTGGGGGACGTCCAGATCGCCGACTTCAACCTGGACGGCGTGCCGGACTTCGCCTACGTTGGGACGACTGGCGTGGCAACCGTCATGTTCGGGACCGGGAACGGCGGCTTCCGCAAGGACACCGAGCGGCATTACGTGCCGTTTGGCGACAACGTGGTCCGGGGCGATTACAACGGCGACGGCAAGCCCGATCTCGCGTACGTCGGGCTGCGTAACATCAGCGTGCGGCTGAACGTCACGGGCGGCGTGGTGTCCGGCTTTAAGGGCGACCTGGACAGCGACGGGAAGGTGACGGTGGCGGACGCCATCCTCTCGCTGAAGTGGGTCGTCGGGCTGGGCCACACCCTGTCCCTGGAAGAGGTAGCGGTGGGCGATATGGACGGAGACCGCGCCGTGACGGTCAAGGATACGCTGCTGATCCTTCGGACGGCGGTCGGGTTGCACTAAGGAGTAGGGTCCTCAGCGGAGGGCTGAACCCCTCCGCTCCCAAGGACCTTCGGCCAGGCGCCCGCCTTCGCGGGCGCAGATTGATTCCGAAGGGATACGGACCGTGAGAAATGTTTTGTTAAAAAACGGCGTGACGTGGCTCCTCGCCGGGGTGCTGGGGGCCGCGCTGATGTCATCACGAATGGCGGGAGCGCAGACGGTCTTTGAGGAGACGAGCGCGCTGCCGGTGCGGGGCGATGCCCGTGACCTCGTGGAAGGGGATTTCAACGGCGACGGAAAGCCGGACCTCTTCGTGCTCTCGCAGGAAAGCGGCACGGACCGATTCGGCAATCCGATTGAAGGCACGCTGACGCTCTTCGCCAATGAGGGCGGACGGAAGCTCACCCCCAGCCTGACCATCGCCGGGGTTCTGGCAGGAACGGACCCCTCCGCCCTGGCGGCAGGGGATTTCAACAACGACGGGAAGCTCGATCTCGTCGTCACCGAGCGGAACAGCAACTCCTTTACGCTGCTGGTGGGATTCGGGGACGGGTATTTCAACGATTTCAAGTATTTCGCCACCGGCCCGTCGCCGTCGTCCGTCGTGGCCGGGGACTTCAATCAGGACGGGTTCGCGGACGTCGCGCTCACGGATTACGGGTCCTTCCTCCCGGAGGGCGCAGGGGGGAACGCCTCCCGGAATTCCGAGGGCGATTACCTGGAGATCCGATACGGCAACGGGAAGGGGGAATTTCCCGCCTCTGCCTTCTACGACCTCAGCCCCAACCCGGCCAATACCAGCACCAATCCACGCAAGCTGATCGCCACGGAGCTGAACGGCGACGGCGTGACGGATTTCGTGACGGCGAACGGGTACTCCATCGGCAAGCCGTTCTATACGGCGACCGGCAGCCTGGGAATCCTGGCGAGCCTGGCGCCGCAGCCCGACAGCCGGTACGCCGTCGGCGACCTTCCCGCCGGGAGCAATCTGAACTCCGTCACGGCGGGAGATTTCAACGGCGACGGACGGACCGACCTCGCCGTCCTGGCGATCCGCTACGAGAGCTTCGAGCCGGTCGGAACGATCAAAGTCTGGATTTCGACGCCGGACCACGGCTTGATTCCCCAGCCGGAAATCCCGGACGTTTACGATACCTACTTGAACTACACCGACGAAATCCGGGCCGCCGACATGAACCGGGACGGGAAGGCGGACCTGGTCGTGACCGGGCGGTTCGGGCTTCAAGTGTTCCGCAGCCACGGGGACGGGACGTTCGAGGAGCCGCAGGTGACGAGCCTGGGATCCGCAGGGAAGGGGCTGATCCTGGACGATCTGGACGGAGACGGCCATCCGGACGCGGCGATGACCTTGCAGTACGGCCTGTCCGGATCGGCGGCAGGTCAAAGCTTGGCGGTGGCATGGGGCGAGGCGGACCGGGCAACGCTCTTTGCGCCGCCGCTCTGGATTCGGTCTCCGACTCACAGCCGAGGGATCGTCCCCAGCCGGCCTTCCACAGTGGACTTCAACCACGATGGATTGAGCGACCTGGCGACCGTGGAAACGGCGCAGGAGGGCAACGGCGTGGTGGGCGGAACCTACGTCCAGACCTACCTGGGAGACAAGACCGGCGGCCTCAAGCCGGGTCCTTCGATGGGGCCCTTCCGGGGCGGGGACAACCTGCCCGGCTTCGTGGAGCCGGGCGAGTTCAACGGCGACGGGAACCCCGATCTGTTCCAAGGAGGACGGACGGGCACCGGGGGCAACGTCACCTTCCTGCCGGGCAAGGGGGACGGGGCGTTCGGAACAGCGGGCCGTATCAACGTTACAAACCTGAGCCTGGGGAGATTTACGGGGGATTTCGACGGCGACGGCAAGACGGACCTCGTTGTGGCGAACTTCGAGGCCTCGACCTTCTATCTCTACGCCAGTTCCACCGGGTACCAGGCGGCGTCCCGACCCCTCCCTGGAACCTTCTCCTCGATGCACATAGCGGATTTCAACGGAGACGGCAAAGCCGACATTGTTTTCCATGCGCCTCAAAGCGGCACTCTCTGGGTCTATCCCGGCAACGCTCAGGCGCTGTTGGGCGACCCGATCACCCAGGGCACGGACAAGGACCTGGAGACCGCAGACGTGACGCTGGACGGGGACCTGAACGGCGACGGCAAGCCGGACCTTCTGGGGCTGATCGACAGAGGCACTGAGAAAAAGGTCTACGGCATCCTGCCGGGCAACGGGGACGGCACGTTCGGACATCGAATCGAGACGACGCTGGAGCAGGGCCTGTATGACGGCGGTCCGATCTCCGCCGACTTCAACCTGGACGGACTTCCCGATCTCATCATTCCCCACGAGTACGACGTGCGAGTGGCGCTGGGGACGGGGCAGGGGCAGTTCAGAGAGGATCCCGGCAAGTACTTCATGGTCGGCTGGATGTTGACCGTCGGGGACTATAACGGCGACGGCAAGCCGGACCTCGCATCTACGTATGTCAACGGCATCAGCGTGCGGCTGAACGCAGCGATCTCGCCGAAGGAGAAAGGCGACCTGGACAGCGACGGGAAAGTGACGGTGGCGGACGCCATCCTCTCGCTGAAGTGGGTCGTCGGCTTGGGCCATAGCCTGTCCCTGGAAGAGGTAGCGGTGAGCGACCTGGACGGCGACCGCGCCGTGACGGTCAAGGATACGCTGCTGATCCTCCGGGCGGCGGTTGGGTTGAGGAATCGGTAAGCCATAGCCAGGGGCGAGAATGGACGAGGGAATGAATTCCCTCGCTGGGAGCTTCGCTGAGTGTCCGCCTGCGCGGACACAGGGCCTTCTTCCACCCGAAGTCATGCCGGAGCAGCCGGAATTAGGGCTTGGATCGCGTGTGAAAAGGCGTGTGGGAGGTTAGTAGTGTGGGGAGATGACTTTTGTTCCTCTTCTCACACCCATCCTCCCATACGCTTAACGAGGGCTAAGGAGAGCAGAGTGAAATTCGGGACGCACCTATCCCTGGGAAATAAGGCGCAGTGGCTCCTCGCAGGGGCGCTGGGGGCCGTGCTGCTGTCAGGAAGGGCGGAGGCGCAATCGGTCTTCGGGGAGACGGCGGCGCTGCCGGTGCCCGCGCTGCCGGGCGGCCTCGCCGCCGGGGATTTCAACGGCGACGGGGAGCCTGACCTCGCCGCGCTGTTTCCGGGGCCGCTCGACGTCAACCAGCGCCCGACCGAGGGGACGGCTCGCGTCTTCCTGACGGGATCGGAGCGCCGCTTCGGCGAGGGAAAAGACTCGCTCGCCGGGGTGGCTCCCACCGCGCTCGCCGCCGCCGATTTCGACAACGACAAGAAGCTCGACCTGGCGGTCCTCCACGCCTCCACGAACACGCTCAGCCTGCTGTTCGGCAACGGGGACGGGACGTTCACGCGCCGGGCGGACTTCGTGACGGGGACCTCGCCCTCGTCGGTGGCGGCGGGGGACTTCAACCACGACGGCTACCCGGACCTGGCGATCTCCGATTACGGGGTGCAGTTCCCGCCGGGGACCGCCGGAGGATCGGGATTCTCCTACGGGAACCAGGTGGAGATCTGGTACGGCAAGGGGAAGGGGACGTTCCCGCAGGCGGACCGGCTCTCTCCGGGGGGTGGCGTAACCGCGCCCCTCGTGCCGAACCTGATCGCCAATCCGGTGCAGGTGGCTCCGACAGACCTGAACGGCGACGGCGCGACCGATTACGTGACCGCGAACGCCGGGAGTACCGGGGTTTCCACCGCGCCGCTGGGAGGCAGCCTGCTTCTCTTTCGGATGAGGAACGGCAGCTACGGCAGCCCGTACGACGTAAGCGGAGACCCCGACGAATCGCTGGCGCAACTGGCGACCGGGGATTTCAACGGCGACGGGCGGACGGACGTGGCGGCTATCGGCGGGGTGGAAGTTGCGTACAACGGCTACCTCTCCGGCGGCACGGACGTCAGGGTCTGGCTGAACACGGCTCAGGGACTCATCCCGCAGCCCGGCATCCCGCTTCTCGGCACGTACCAGAACCTGCTGCGCGCCGCCGACATGAACAAGGACGGCAAGGCCGACCTGATCCTCGCCAGCCGGGCCAACGAGAGGACCTCCATTCAGGTGCTGCCCAGCCGGGGCGACGGGACCTTCGGCGAGGCGGAGATGACGAGCCTGGGCTTCCTCTTCAACCTGGGCGGGTTCGTCGTCGCGGATTTCAATGCGGACGGGAACCCCGACGCGGCGCTCGGCACCATGCGATACGCGCCGGACCCGAGCGATCCGTACAACCCCCTGAAGGATCGCCCGGTGTACGAGGCGCGCGTGGCGTGGGGCGAGGCCCGAAAAGAGACGCTGTTCGGCCCGCCGATCCAGGTTCCGATGAACGAAGGCGACTCTTCCGTTTTCCCCATCACGCCGATTCCCAGCCGGTTCTCGTTCGACGCCAACAAGGATGGAGCCAGCGACCTGGCGGTGATCGGCAGCGTGCGGGGGGGCCGGGTGCTGGACGTGATGCTGGGCGACAAGAGCGGCAGCTTCCAGCCGAACTCTGTCGGGGACCTGTTCGACAAGCACGGCCCCTACGTGCTGATCCCCTCGGCCTACCCCGGCGACTTCGACGGGGACGGGAAGGCGGACCTGATCGTCTTCTACCGGGAGAACACGCACGTGGCCGACGGCTTCTACGCGCTCTTCCAGGGCGGCGGTAACGGCAACAACTTCGTTGAGGGGACGCTACAGCCGTTCGGAGACTTTCCGGGGATCGCGGGCTTGGGAGACTTCAACGGGGACCTGCGGACCGACCTCTTCTTCCAGGAGTTCGGGAAGGCGTGGGTGGAGCTGGGCGAGATCGGAGCCATCGGCGCGGCGATTCCGCCGAAAGAGCCGGTGGACGCCGAAGACCGCCCGTACCGCGCGCTGGCCGCCGATTTCAACGGGGACGGCAAGACCGATTTCGCCGTGACGACGTACGGGACGACGAGCCGCATGCTGGCGGTCTTCCTGGGCAACACGGGGGACGCGATGGGAATCCCATTGGTTCAGCCCCACGACGGCACGCTGTTCCAGACCGGGGAGCTGACCGGCGACGGCAAGCCGGACCTGCTCGGGACGATACAGGAGGGCGACAAGACCTATCTCATGATCCTGCCGGGCAAGGGGGACGGGACGTTCGGGGCGCGGATCGAGCTGCCGTTCGAGTACGCCGGTGGCGTAGAGGACGCGCAGATCGCCGATTTCAACGGCGACGGCCTGCCCGACATGGCGTATGCGACCTGGACGGGGACGGCGACGGTGCTGCTGGGCACGGGCGGCGGGCAGTTCCGGGCCGACGGGGAGAAGCATTACATCGCGCCGGGGACCGGGCTGCTCATTAAGGGCGACTACAACGGGGACGGGAGGCCGGACATCGCGTACGCCGCGCCGGGCAAGCTGGAGGTGCGGCTGAACGTCACGGGAGGCTCTCCCTCGGCGCAGAAGGGCGACCTGGACAGCGACGGGAAGGTGACGGTGGCGGACGCCGTGCTCTCGCTGAAGTGGATCGTCGGGTTCGCCAAGCCCGAATCGCTGGAGCAGCGGAGCCGGGCCGACATGGACGGCGACGGCGGCCTAACCGTCGCCGATACCCTGCTGATCCTGAGAATCGCCGCAGGGATCTCTCGCGGAGGCCCGGCATGAGCCGACTGGGATGGTTTCATCGTTTTGTCTATTCAGAATTAGGTGCCGGACGCGGCGGACTGAACCCCGCCGCTGGGGACTTTCAGCCAACCGCCCGCCTTCGCGGGCGTGCCCGGGCCGGAGGATTCCTTTCTTTTTTGAGCTGGCCGTCCGTCGGGAGGGAGGTTCGGACGCAGATCGTGGTGGGGATCGGCCTCGGGATGCTCCTCGTCGGCGCGCGGGCCGCTCAGGCGCAAACCGTATTCGGGGACCCGGTTTCCTTTCCGCTGCCCCGCGCCGTGCCCGCCATGCTCAGCGGCGATTTCGACGGGGACGGCAAGCCGGATCTCGCGCTGCTCATGGAGGGGCCGCCCGGCGTTGGCGGACGGCCCACCGGCGGCTCGGTACGGGTGTTGCTTTCGGCGGGCCGCCGGACGTTCATCGAGGCGCGGGACACGCTGCTGGGGATCGGGCCGGAGGCGCTGGCCGCCGCCGACTTCAACCGGGACGGTCACCTCGATCTCGCAGTCGCGTTTCCCTCCACGAACACGGTGAGCCTGCTGCTCGGCCAGGGGGACGGCACATTCGCGCTTCCGCTCGACTTCCTGGCGGGGCAAGCTCCCCTCTCGTTGACGGCGGGCGACCTGAACGGCGACGGCTTCCCCGACCTTGCGGTCGCCGATTACGGCTTCTTCGTGCCCGGCAGCGGCCCGACCGATCCGGCGCGCGGCTCGTCGCGCAACGGGGTGGAGATCTGGGCCGGGAACGGCAAGGGCGGCTTCTCCGGCATCTATCCCTATGAGCTGACCGCGCCGCTCCACCGGGAGATCCCCGCCAATCCCCGCCAGATCCTTCAGGCCGATCTGAACGGGAAGGGCAGCCCGGACCTGGTGACGGCGAACGGGGGCGACACCAGGCCGCCGTACGCGGGCGGGGGCAGCCTGAGCGTCCTGTTCGATCCGGGCACGCCCCAGCCGACGTACGCTCTCTATCCCAGCAGCGACCTGCGCTCGGTGGCGGCGGGAGATTTCAACGGCGACGGGCGGACGGACCTTGCCGCCGCCGGCGACTGGACGGTCTCGGACGGCTCCACGTGGATCAGCGTCTGGCTCAACAGCGGCTCCGGACTTGTGGCCGCGCCGGACGTCCCCTCAGAGGAAAAAGTGGAGCTTCGATCCGCCGACATGAACGGGGACGGCAAGGCCGACCTGGTGGTTCGGGCGGTCAGCGGCATCGAAGTGCTGCCCAGCCGCGGGGACGGCACGTTCGGCGATCCGGAGGTTACCCTCGTTCGCCCGAGGCTGACGGCGATGGCGCTGGCCGATTTCGACGGGGACGGCCACCTCGACGCCGCCGTGGCGCGCACGCAGGTCCACTCGGACGACCGGCTGACGTACGGGCTGGCGCTGGCGTGGGGCGAGCGGCGGAGCGACACGCTCTTTACGCCGCCGATGGACCTCCCGGTTCCGAGCACGGTCCGGCTGGGGGGTCTCGTTCCCACCCATGCCGATTTCAACGGCGACGGGATCGACGACCTGGCGGTGCGCGTGAACCTGAAGACGACGTGGCCGCCACCGACTTCATCCGAATCGCTGGGCTTCTTTTATGGCCGCCGGGACGGGACCTTCGAGCCGCCGACCCTGCTGCGCGCGCCGCTTTTTCCATCCGACAGCGCGGCGGACCCCCAATTCTTCCTTCCCGGCGACTTCAACGGGGACGGGAAGCCGGACCTCCTCGCCGGGCTGCACGACGTCATCAACGGCAAAGACTCCGTCGCCATGCTGCTGAACCAGGGAGACGGGACGTACGCCCGGACGCCGCCCGTGCCCATCGTCGTGTGGATGTTTGGGAGCTGGGATTTCCGCACGGGCGATTTCAACGGGGACGGCAAGACGGACCTGATCGCGACCGGGTGGCTGGACAAGCGAGGCTTCCCGAACCACGAGCTGCGCGTCATGCTGAGCAACGGCGACGGCTCATTCCGGTCTCAAGGGAATACGCCCGTCTTCCCGTATGACTTTTATAATTTCTGGGTGGAGGACTTCAACGGGGACGGCAAAGGCGACGTGGTGCTCCAGTTGGATTACCCTTTGGGCGAAATGCTCCATCTGTTCCCGGGCAACGCGCAGGGGGACCTGATCGAAGCTTCCAATTGGACGCCGAGAGGGCTGAGTGACATCATCCAGGTCGGAGATTTTACCGGCGACGGGAAGCCGGACCTCCTGGGGAGCGGCTCCGAGGGAGGGGTGGCCGGGACCCGGATCTATCCCGGCAACGGGGACGGGACGTTCGGCGCGGGCATCGCGACGACCCTCTTCGGCTCGGCCCTGCTGGGCGACTTCAACGGCGACGGGCTGCCCGACGTGATCGGAGGCGACGCGACGGCGCTGCGGGTGGACCTGGGGACGGGCCAGGGCCAGTTCCGACTGGACCCCGGGCGCTACTACACGCCCTACTACCCCAACCCGGTGAAAGGCGACTTCAACAGCGACGGCAGGCCGGACCTGGCCTACGCGTCCGGGGACCGGGTCTTCCTTCGATGGAACGCCACCGGCGTCAAAAAGGGAGACTTGAACGGGGACGGCGCGGTGACGGTGGCGGACGCGCTCGTGTCGCTGCGACGGCTGGCGGGTCTGGACCGTTCCGCCCTCACGCCTCTGGAAAAAGCCGGGGCCGACATGGACAACGACTCCGTGCTGACCGTCCGCGACACGCTGCTCATCCTCAAGGCCGCCGCCGGGCTGTAAGGGAGGAAAGGGCGGACTGACCTTGAAGCCGGGGACGACGTTCGAGCACGAGTACGACTTCGGCTCGACGACGGAGCTGGCCGGGCGGGTGGTCTCCGAGCACGAATCGGCGTTGAGCAAGCGGGAGCCGATCCGCCTGCTGGCGCGGGACGACCCCCCGGAGTTCCAGTGCGAGGCGTGCGGCGAACCGGCGACCCTGATCTGCTCGCAGTGCGTGTGGGAAGGGGTGGGGCTGCTGTGCGACGCCCACGCCGAGGCCCACGAGTGCGGCGAGGAGATGTTGCTGCCGGTGATCAATTCCCCGCGCATGAGCGTGTGCGGTTGCGAGGGTTAGGCTTGCTGCTCCAGCCTCTTAAAGCGGTTATCAGGTATTATGGACGGAGATCATGGAGTATGATGGAAAGATGGAGTGATACCCCCGTAGTTCGACTCCCATGAGCGGAGGAGGCAACCCCGATGTTGCATCAATTTCTGTTGGCGGAGCGTGAGGAGATCCTCGCTTTATGCGCCCGGAAGGTCCTGGATACCTCGGATCGGAAGCTGTCGAGCGCCGAGATGGAAGAAGGCCTGCCGCTCTTCTACGACGAGCTGATCGCCGCATTGAATCGGGTGGAGCAGGATGCTGCTGCGGAAGAGATGGAAGACGCCGCCTTCACCCATATCAGTCGAGACTCCGCCGCCCATCATGGGGAAGAATCGCTGAAACTGGGGTACACCGTTTCCCAAGTGGTCCACGGGTACGGCAGCATCTGCCAGGGCATCACCGAATACGCGCAGAAGAAAGATTCGCCGATCACGGTCCGGGAATTTCGCTGCTTGAACCTCTGCCTGGACATCGCCATCGCCGAATCGGTGACGGCGTATGATCGAGTACAGCGGGAAACGATTGACCGCGAAGAAGTCCAGCGCCTGGGATTTCTGGCGCACGAATTACGCAACGCCCTGCAAAATGCCGCCATGTCGTTCCATGTGATCAAGAACGGCACCGTAGGAGTAGGCGGCAACACCAGCCGCGTTCTGGATCAGTCCATCGAGCGCATGCGAGACATCATTGATCGCTCCCTGACGGAAGTGCGCCTCCGCAGCTTCCCAACGGTCGAGCGCCAGAGGGATCGCGTGCTTCAACTGGTGAGCGAGGTGGAAGCAGCAGCGTCGGCGGATGCCGCGGCCAAGCTCATCCAATTCTCGATTGACGTCGCCCCGGACCTGGAGATTTTCGCAGACCATCACTTCATGGTGTCGGCCCTGGGGAACCTGGTTCAGAACGCGATCAAGTTCACGAAGCTGGGGAGCACGATCTGGATTCGAGCGAGGGAGGCCGACGGACGGATCGTCATCGAGATCGAGGATGAATGCGGAGGGCTTTCCACCGATAAGATCGAGGAGCTTTTTCAGCCTTATTCTCAATCCGGTTTGGACCGGACCGGCCTCGGCCTCGGGCTGGCGATCTGCCGACAGGCGGTGGCGCTCAACGAGGGGACTCTTACAGCGAGGGACGTTCCGGGAAAAGGATGCATTTTTTCTATTGATCTGCCGCGCGCCGAGGATCTCCTGGCATCCGCCGTTTAGACCGCCTAACAAAACATCCGATCATGTCCCCCTGAGTGTGGGAGTGGACGAGTGCCAGTGGCACTCGGACGAGGCTCCCATCGAAGGGTCTTGCTGGAAGCTGGGGATGCTTCCGTAGCGTCCAAAGATTCTTCAGAGTCCAAAGATTCTTCAGAGTCCAAAGATACTTCAGAGTCCAAAGATTCTTCAGAGTCCAAAGATTCTTCGCTTCACTGCGTTCCGCTCAGAATGACATCAGCGGGAATCGGTTTTGTGAGGCGGTCTTAGCATGGACCCTTTCCGAGGGCGGCGCTCGCTGGGTTGCCCTCCAGTGGATCGAGTTCCTCTCGGATTCGTTTTGATCCCCCTCTCCCGCCGTCTCGTTTGTAACGATTTACGGCAAAACGTTTAGAAATCCTCAGAACGGGGATACTAAGCTGTACCTGTTCGGGTTGACGCTCTTTCAGAGGACCAGTCAGCCTTGATTGAGAGTGTCGCTGCCGGGAGAGATCCGAAATGTCCGACATCGGGAACAAGAGCTAGATTGCTCATCCGTTCCGTCCCCCATCCAAAATTAAGGCACACGCTCCTCTGAGGTCAGCCGGTGGCTGACCTTTTTGCATGCTTCAGCCCGAATCCAGGGCAGCCCATTGGAACCCTACACTGCGATGCTATTCGTAAGCATCAGATGCGCTTCGGATCGGATGGACTTTCGCAACTCAGTCTCATCTGCGGCTATTGCGGTTTTCACCTTCTAGCAGTCCAGCGAAGTCACGGGTTATCTTGAGAATGCCTGACACTTCTGTCAGGCAGCAGAGCGGAACGATCCGTTTATTTTCCATCTTTTACCTTCTTCAATGGGTCACTTCATTTCTTTGTTTCATCAGGAGTTAACGATGTTCAGTATTCGACTACTCAGTTTCGCGGCCGCCCTTGTTGTCTCCGCGGGATTGCAAGCGCAAGCCAAGCTCCCCTCTCTGGCTTCGGCCCGCGGCTACGCGGTCTTGGGCAGCTCGACGGTGACCAATGACGGCCCCACCGCCATCACCGGCGATCTGGGCATCAGCAGCCCCGGAATCACGCCCACCGGCTTCCCCCCCGGAACGCTGGACGGGACGATCAACGGCGGCGATCCTGCCGCGGCCCAGGCCAATGCGGACATGGCCGTCGTGTACGGCGCGCTGGCGAACGCGGCTTCCACCGTCGAATTGACGGGCCAGGACCTGGGAGGCCGAACGCTTGCGCCCGGCGTTTACCTCTTCTCTTCGTCGGCTCAACTGACGGGGGACCTCATTCTCGATGCCCAGAACAACCCCTACGCGGTCTTCATTTTCCAGATCGCGAGCACGCTGACGACCGCCACCAACTCCTCCGTCACCCTGATCAACCAGCCGGTCCGAAGTGGAAAGGACGGAAGCGTCTTCTGGCAGGTCGGGAGTTCCGCGACCCTCGGCACAGGCACGGCCTTCACCGGAAACATCCTCGCGTACACCAGCATCACCCTGGTCAGCCAAACGCGCATTGCGGACGGCAGAGCCATGGCGATCCACGGCGCGGTCACGATGGATAGCAACACCGTATCCAGGGTTTCGCCCTCGAATCTGCTCGGCGACCTGAACGGCGACGGCCGGGTGAGCGTCGAAGATTCTACCCTCGTCCTCCAGTTTGTGGTTGGATTGAAGATCCCCTCCGCCCTTCAGATGAAGGTGGGAGACATGAATGGGGACGGAACCGTCACCCTTCGGGATGCCATTATGATCCTGCAAAACGCCGTGGGATTGTAATTTCCGGGACAACGGAAGGTCCAATGGAAGGAATTTATGATGGCTTGCCATTGGAACGATTTAGGAAAGGTCACCGCACCCGGTTCCTACTTTGTGAACAAGGCCGGAAAGATCGAAATCCTCCCGGAGGAGATCGGCCGGGTCGCCGACTTGGGGAGCAACCCCCGCCTGGCGTTGGAGGACGTTCTCGTCCGCACCGCCAGAGAGCGAAACTACGTCATCCGGTTCATGCGGCCGGACCCGATGGCAAACATCCCTACCCAACCCCTTACTAAGAGATACAGCTAATCGATCTCCTCGGTCACTGATCTCTCAGACGAACTCATGAGGAATAATGATGAAAATGCCCACTCTCTCTACCCGCAGCCGTCCCGTCGTGATCGGGGCGTGCCTCGCGGCTTCACTGTTTGCCGCATCTGCCCCGCAGGCCGCGCCACGCCACGTCGTCCTGCCCTCCGGCTCGGTCATTCCCGTCCGGATGGAGGGGAGCTTGACCAGCAAGACCGCCCGGCCCGGCGACCGTTTCGTCGCCATTGTCCGGTACGGCACGGGCGATGCCGGACTGCCGGAAGGCGCGAGCGTGCAGGGCGTGGTCACGGAATCGGTGCGCTCGGCGGGAGGGAAGCCCGGCGTCCTCGACCTGGATTTCCGGCGCCTGACGACGCCGGGCGGCCAGAATCACGCGATCACCGGCTCTTTGATCGCGCTCGACTCGAAGAGCGTCCGAAGCTCCGATACGGGGCGCATGGTCGCCACGAGCCGCAAGAGCAAGGACCGGCTGAAATTCGTGGGTCTCGGCGCGGGGGCCGGCCTGCTCATCGGGTCGCTGACGAAGAAGGGCAGCAAGCTCACCGACACGCTGCTCGGCGCAGGGGCGGGCTATCTCTACAACGAGCTGATGAACAAGAAGGCCGGCGACGTCAACCTGAAAGCCGGAACGGAATTCGGGATTCGGCTGGACCGCCAGCTCGCCTTCGACACCAACCGGACCGACGTCTCCCGAACCGCCTCGGCGGACGGCTCCATTGACGATCTGAACAACCAGGGATCCGATTCCAGCGATTCCGTCGAAGGTTCGAGGGACGCGACGACCTGGGAGCGCGCCGGGGCCGCCTCTGCACCTTCCGGCACGGCCATCGGCATGAGGATCAACGACAGGAGCGTTTCCTTCGGTTCCGCCAAGCCGTTCATGCGCGGCAACCAGACCTTGCTCCCCCTGGAGACCGTCGCCCGCGCGTCCGGCTTCGATTACTTTTACGATTCCCAGCATCGCATGATCCGTGCCGGTCGCAATGGGGATCTGCGCCTGGGGCTGAACAGCCGCACGGCGCGCCTGAACGGCGAGGCCCGCTCCTTGCCCGCCACGTAAAAACCAGGGGACCCGCCAGGTCCCCCATGCTCTTGAGCCTTCGCCCCGATTTACCGGGTACTTATCTCCGGAGAGCGAAGGAACGGCTTTGGCCGGTACTTCACTCGATCCTATTCGCAGAAAGAAGGCTATTGAATGAGTCCCATCATCTTCAGAGAGAGAACCGACGATTCCGCCGCGTGGGGACCCGTCGTCCTCGTGCTGGCGGTCCTCGTCGTCTGCCTGTCCGTGGGCTACTTCGCGTGGTGGTCCCCCGCTCACAACACGGTGATCGAAGACCGGACGCCGAACAACACCACGGTGGTTGTTCCGTCCGCGCCCAGCCAGCCCGGCGCGCCCGGACCCGCTGGCGCTCCCGGAGCCGCCGCACCGGCGG
>JADMIO011609083.1_pt1 | contig 18486 bp, 16 predicted proteins | sample 8958161 | NCBI WGS metagenome assembly JADMIO01 (sample SAMN16585339, study PRJNA669376) | soil metagenome | isolation source: Crop rotation soil | place: USA: Cullars Rotation, Alabama | collected 2011 | reverse complement strand
GACGATGCCATGCGAAGCGAGCAGCGCCTGTTCGGTGTTCGGCCGGATGATCACTCCGCCGGTCGGAACCGCCGCGTTGGTCGCGTGCGTGTCTGAACTCGGCGACCAACTGCCGGTCGCCGAAAGGCCGATGGCGGCCCAGCCGGCGGCGGCCGAATCGATGGTTACGGGCGACAGACCCTGACTCGTGAAGGTGTATTCGCGGTTGATCTGTAGAGAACTGCTGAAGGTGTTATTAGCGTTGAAATACATCGTCCCTTCCGAGGCAGTCGTTGACGACTCCTTGACGGTGACGTTGTAATAAGCCGAGCTGTTGTCGACAAAGTCGATGCGGATCGGCGCGGCGCTGACCAGGCGCAGGCCGAAAAGCCGCAAACCGGTCTGCCCCGGCACCTGCACCGCGTTCGTCCGTTCGATCACGGTGTCGCCGGTAAAGCCGGGGACCGCGGGGCCGCCCTTGAGGGTCAGCTTATCGTTGAACGCCTTTGAAGGGACGCCCCCTTTCGAGAAAGTGCCTTCTTTAATGTAGAGCGTCTCGCTGGTTACGGCGTTGTCGGGAGTGCTGAACTGGTCATAGCCCGTGCCGATTACCGCCTGGGCGCCCGAGCGCCACAGGCTGACGGCACTAATGCTGATGATCGCTCCGATCACCAGCGTCAGGATGGTGTTCCTCTTCATTTTTTCCTCCTCACCTGTCCTTAATTTTGCCAATTGTAAGAATCGCCGAACGCCATGGCCGAGACACCGGCCAGTCACTACACCGGGGTCGAACGACTTGGCGCTGAGATCCCAAGACGAATCAGTGCGTGATGCCTCTCAAAAAATGTCGCAAGAGTTAAGGCTGCGCGTCGCCTCTGCGGCGAATCGGCGCAAGGGGCGACCGGATCGCTGGAACACAGAGCTACGCCCTGCGGCCATCCGGCCGCTTCATAATCTTCGGGGAAAGAGAATGTTAAAAGCGGTTTATGTTACAAAGACTGCTAAATCAAATACACCCCGGCTGAAATCCGCCGGAGCAGGACTGGTCGTTTTGGCATCCTGGAGGGATTTGTAACTAACTTCGCCCCCTGATTAGAAGACCGTCATACGTCGCTGTGAGGATTGATCAAGCGTGGCCCATTGTATTCAGGAGCTTGTTTAATGTCAAGAAAATTCGTATTAAACCTTACATCTTACATGTTCGGTAATATCGATGGCCGCAAGCCATATTTACGGCGTGATTTAGCTGGTAATCTGGCTTACTTTTTGCGGGCCAGGAGCAGGCTCGGGATCAGGATCAGCGTGGTCGCGGCACAGACGATCAGGGTCATGGCGACGATCAGCCCGAGTTGCAGATTGGGCAATACTTCAGACAAGGCCAGGACGGAAAAGCCCGCGGCGATGGCCAGGGCGCTCGTGATGATGGGCGGCCCGGTGCCGGCAAAGGCCTGTGCGAGACCCGGAGCCGGTTCCATGCCGCGCCTGACCCCCTGCCAGTAACTCGACGTCAGGTGGATTGAAAAGTCGAGCCCGATGCCGATTGCGATGCCGGCAAACATCGAGTTGGCGATCCCCAGCGGGACCTTCGCGACCGTCAACGCCGCTAACACGACAAGCAGGCTGAAGGCCACCGGCAAGATGGCAAGCAAGCCGGTCCGCAGTGACCTCATCACGATCGACAGCAGGATGAAATCCGTCAGCAGCGCCAGGGGGATCGACAGGATTTGCCCTTTGACTAACGACTGCACGGTGACGTAGCTGATCCAGCCGTCGCCGAAGGGGGTGATGCTCCCGCCCGACCTTGAAATCGCCGCCGCCGCCGCGCGCGCGGTCCGCAAAACGCTCTCGATGCGGTGATAGTTGGCCGCGCGCACGAAGACGGTAAGACGGGCGCGCTGGTACGAGTGATCGAGGCGCTCGCCGAGATGTGCGCGCGTCGCGGCAGACATCGCGTTAAGGGTCTCGGCGATCTGGCCGGGCGCGAGCTGGACGACGTTAAACTGCAAGCCTCGCCGGTAGTCCGAGTAAGCGACTCCCGCGACTGCCGCATGGGCGCGCGCGACGTCCGTGTACACGCTCTCCACCGCGCCGACAAAGGGCAGCCCGGCCAACGCCTCTTCGATGGCGCCGAGGCTGACGAAAGTCTGCGGGTTGAGATATCCCTCCGCATGCCCGCTATCGACCAGCAGGTCCACGGTCGTCGTGCCGGCGAGCTGTTCATTCAGCACTTGATCGCCGCGCGCAATGTCGCTGTCGGCCGGCAGGTTGGCCATCCAGCTGTCGTCGACCTGCAAGCGCGTCACGAGCAGGACCGAACTCGCCATAATGATCAGCAGGACCAGCAGGATGTGGCGCGGGCCTGTCGCCACTAGGCCGCGAAAAAGGGTTCGGACCGGACCGTCCCATGAAGTGTGGTGCTTTTCGTTCAGGGTCAGCCGCGGCCGCACCGTGACGAGCAGCGCCGGGATCAGTGTGACCGTAAACAGGGTGGAAAACAGGATGGCGACAGCGCCATAAATACCGAAAACGCGCAGCGGTTCAAGCCCGGTGACGGCGAGCGATAACATGCCGATCATGGTCGAAACCGCCGTCACCGCCACCGGGTGAATGATGTGGCTGAAAGCCGCAATCACATGGTCGGCGACGGACCCGTCGCCAGCCCGCTGCCGATAATTGAAATAATGAGTCAGCGCGTAAACGTCGTCCGAGACGCCGACCGAGACCAGAATGACGGGCAGCACCAGAGTCGTTACGAAGACCGACTGGCCGCCGAGCCCCATCAAGCCGACCGTCCACACTAAGCTGATGCCGATCTCGGCGAGCGAAAACAGCGCCGGCGCGGGATGCCGGAAGGCCAGCATTAAAACGCAGCCGACCACCAGGATGACCGCCGGAATCAGGCGCACAAGGTCGCGCGCCGCCGACTGTCCGAGCACCGCCTGGGCGAGCGCCGTCCCGGTTAAATACAAACTGTCGTTGCCGCCGCCTTCCGCCACAAGCAGCGCCCTGACTTGCTGAAGGAGGTCGTAGCGGTTCGCGTCCGGCGTCACGCCGGCGATGATGGCCGCGGCCCGGCCATCCTTGCCGACCAGCACGCCGTCGGCGAGCCCCAGCCTGTCCACATCCGCTTTTAACTGATCGGCCGCTTTTTGATCCAGGCGGCTGTCTCTGGCCAGCAGGTCATGGGAGATGATCCGGCCGTCTTTCGTTGATGGCGCCGAGGCGCTGGCCAGGCTCATGACCGAGTCGGCGGCGATTCCTTTGATCTCCGCGAGCCTATTGCCGAGGCGGACGACCCGCTGCAAGGTGTCGGGCGTGTAGATGCCCGTATCCTTATTGACGACGCCGATCACCACCACATCGCGCAACCCGAACAGGCGCGCGGCGTCATCGCTGGCCGTCAGCGCGGGGTCGCCCGCCGGGATTAACGACCTGGCGTCCAACTGTAGACGGACGCCGGGCATAAAAAAACAGGCCGTCAGCGTGATTACGGCGACCGCCGCCAGCACCAGCCGCGGATGATGTACAGAAACCCTGATCAGTCGGATCATTTGCCTGATCGTCTCCGGCAAATCAATCGGTCTTTTGTCATCGCGGCCACATGCCAAACCGGCACGCGGCCGCTCAAGGGAAGAGGTGAAATACATTACAGGCAATTGAATGCTTAGTAAACCCGGCCTCCGCCCGGAACGGAGGCCGCTCACTGCTCAGCGATGTTCATTCCTCTGCGCGCCATTTCCGGCCTGTGGATAGCGCGGCCCGCAACGGCCGGCTTGCGGAAAACTCGCCCGGAGGCCCGCGCTTGCCACCGGCGCCCTTCTTGCTTTACTATCGCTCAGTTTTTCTTTGTGATATTCGTACCATGATCACTGTTGATGAGGCGCTCCACATTGTCCTCGATATTGTCGAACCGCTCGGCGACGAATCGGTCGCGCTGGCCGAGGCGCACCACCGCCTGCTCGCCGAAGCCATTCTTGCGGACATGGACTTACCGCCGTTCGACCGCGCCCGCATGGACGGGTATGCCGTGCGTTCGGGCGACACAGCCGGCGTCCCTGCGCGGCTGAAGGTCATCGGCGAAATTGCTGCCGGTGCAAGCCATGACGGCGAGATCGGGGCAGGCGAGGCGATCAAGATTTTTACCGGCGCGCCCGTCCCGCGTGGCGCCGACGCCGTGCAGAAGGTCGAAGTCAGCGAGCCCGATGGGGAATTCGTCATCCTCCAGGAAGCCGTCAAGCCGGGACAGTTCATCACCCCTCGCGCCAGCGAGATTCGCGCCGGAGAAAAGGTCGTCGAGCGCGGGCGGGCCATCGGCGCGGCGGAACTGGCGGCGCTGGCGAGCTTTGGCTGCGAACGTGTGCGCGTCGGCCGCCGCCCGCGCGTCGCGGTGATTTCGACCGGCAGCGAACTTGTCGAGGTGGCGCGCAGGCCCGTCGGCGCGCAGATTCGTAATTCGAACAGCTACACCATCGCGGCTTACGCCGAGCGCGCCGGCGCAGTGGTCGAGAACCTCGGCATTGTCGAGGACTCGATGGCGGCGACACGCGCGGCCCTGTTGCGAGCCGCCGAAAGCAGCGATGTGGTCATCACCTCGGGCGGCGTATCGATGGGGGATTACGATCTGGTCAAGGCGGCGCTCAAAGAACTGGGCGCCGAGATTTATTTCGATAAAGTCAGCATTCGCCCCGGCAAGCCGACCGTGTTTGCGCGGCGCGGCGGCACTTACTTTTTCGGACTGCCCGGCAATCCCGTGTCGACCTCTGTGACTTTTAACGTGTTCGCGCGGCCGGCGTTGCGCCGTTTGCAAGGCGACGCGGAGCCGCACCTGCCGACGGTCGGTGCCGTGCTCGCTCATTCGGTTAAAGACGCGTCGAGCCGCCGCAGCTACCTGCCGGCGCGCCTGTCCATCCGCGAAGGCCGCGCCGAAGTCGAATCGTTGAAATGGGGCGGCTCAAGCGATCTCGTCGCCTTCATGAACGCCAACGCCTTGATCATTGTAGGCGAAGCGGTTCACGCCCTGGCCGAAGGCAGCGCCGTCGAGGCGCTCGTGCTGGGCACCGATCTGCTGTAGCGCGGGCCGTCCGCCCGGCGCTGTACGAAGCGGTTTATGACATTGACTCATGTAGATGACGAAGGCCGCGCCCGCATGGTGGACGTCGGCGATAAACCAGTGACGGCGCGCGCGGCCGTCGCCAGCGGCTTTGTGCGCATGGCGGCGACGACGGTACAGGCGATTCGCGAGCACCGCACCCCGAAAGGCGACCCGCTCGAAGTCGCGCGCCTGGCCGGCATCATGGCCGCAAAGCGCACGGCGGAATTGATCCCGTTGTGCCACCCGCTGCCGCTCACGCACGCGGACGTGCAACTCGACGTGGGCGACGACGGCATACGGATCACGGCGACGGCGCGAACCGATGGCAAGACCGGCGTCGAGATGGAGGCGCTCACCGCCGCCGCGGTCGCCGCGCTGACGCTCTACGACATGTGTAAGGCGATCGATAAAGCGATGGAAATTACCGACGTCCGGCTCGAATCCAAAACCGGCGGGCGCTCAGGCAACTATGAGAGGAGTGATGCGTGATACGTGATGCGTGATTCATCGTCCACCGAAAAACTCGCATCACGCATCATCTTCCGGTCACGTATCACATATCACGCATCACGGTTTTTATGGTGCAAACCGGCAAACCCAACCCGCATCTCAAGCCGCTCGAACAGGTGTTGGCGGCGCGCTATGGCTGGCAGGGCGGCGCGACCTGGCGCGACCATTTGCTCGCCGCCATTGACCGCAAAGCGGCCAGACTCGGGCTGGACGAACTCGCCTATAGCCGCATGGCGATCACTTCACACGGCGAACAGGAAGCGCTCGCCGAGATTATGTGCAACAGCGAGACGCGCTTTTTTCGTGAGCCCGAGCAGTTCGACGTGCTGCGCCAGCGCGTCCTCCCCGAGTTGATTGCGGCACGCCGCAAAGAGCGGCGGCTTGACCTCTGGTGCGCTGCCTGCTCAAGCGGCGAAGAGGCTTATTCGCTCGCCATCATCGTCAACGAGGGCCTGCCGGCGAGCGAGCCCTGGAAGCCCCACTTGATGGCGACCGACCTGCGCGGCTCGGCCATCATCGCCGCCAGCCAGGGCTCCTATCCGCAGTCGGCCCTGCGCCTGATCGAGGGCGACCTGCGACACCGCTATTTCGTCAAAGGCGAGATGCACGGGCGCGAGCGCCACTACACGGTCGAGCCCGCCTTGCGCAAGATGATCGTCTTCCGCCGCGCCAATATTTACGACGCGACCTATTGGAAACACCTCCACCACCCCTTTGACCTGATCGTCTGCAATAACCTGCTGCTCTACTTTCATGCCCTGGCGATTCGGCAGACGGTCGAGCGATTCAGTGAAGCGCTCAGGCCCGGCGGGCGGCTGCTGGTGATGAAGAACGAAGCCGGCTACATCAGACACCCGCGCTTGAAAAACGACCCGGAATTGCCCACCGGCTTTTTCATCAAAACCTAGGGAAAACCGCGGCCGGTGAACATTGCCGGGTGCGGCGGCGTAAGATGAGGTAATCATGCAAAGCACAGACGAAGTCAAAGCCTCGTTCCGCCTGCTGGTGTTGGCCTCGCTGCTGACCCTGGCCTTATGGTTCATTCCGTTTGCGGGCGTGATCACCTACCCGATCGGCCTGTTTGTGACGCTGGTGCACGAAGCCGGCCACGCGATTGCGGCGCTGGCCACCTTTGGCAACGTCCACCGCATCGGGCTCGATTGGAACGGCAGCGGGGTGACCTGGAGGTCAGGCGGTTGGGGGCTGCTGATTTCCAGCGCCGGCTATCTATCGACCATGCTGTATGGCTGCGGCCTGTTGCTGCTGCTCAGGCGGGCGCGCAACGCGCGCGGCGCGGCGATCTTCACCGCTGCCTTCGTCCTGATGATCACGGTGCTGTTTGGCGGCAACCTGACGGTCTGGGTGGTCGGGCTGGTATTCGGCGTCGGCTGCTTGCTGCTGGCTTTGAAGGCCAGGCCGAAGACGACCCATTTCGTGATGAGTTTCCTCGCCGTGCAGAGCGTGCTCAACGCGCTTTATGACCTGCGCGTCCTGCTCCATCTTTCCGCCTCTGAATCCGGCGTCCCCACCGACGCCGCGAACATGGCGGCCGCGACGAGCGGGTTTGTCCCGGCCATCGTCTGGGCGCTCGGCTGGTCGGTGCTTGCCGTGGCGATGCTCGGCGCCACCCTGCTGATTTATTACCGCAGCCTGCGCCAGCGCGCCGCGCTCGCCGACACCGCCTCGATGCCGTCGTTATTAACCGACCATGCCGCGGACGTCGCGCGGCCGCGCGGGTGACGCCGTTGGTTCTATCGCACAGTGTGGTTTTGGTTACTTCAAGGGCGAGTAGTCGGTCGGATCGACAAAGACCGACTCCACCTTGTTGACGATCTTGCCATTCGCTTCCGACTCCGCCCGTACTTTCTTCCACTCCTCGTCGTTTCGGAAGTCGTCCCAGTTCTTCTTGGCCGCCTCGCGGCTCGGGTGGGCGAGAATGTAAATGAGCGTGTTGTGTGACAGCGGCGCATCTTCCGGCGTCCAGTAACCGATGTTAGTTATCCCGTGTTTTTCAAACAATTTCTTCGTGTGATCGCGGAAGCGGGCTTGTAACGCGTCGAGCTTACCTTCCTCGGTCGTGTAGGTTCGTATCTCGAAGACGCGCCCTTTTGATTGCGCGTCGGCGGATGCCACGGGCATACGGCCCATGCGGCCGAGCAGGAACCCGGCGGCGAAGACGGTCAGGATGAGCAGGGTGATGATGAGCTGGTTTTTAGTCACGGAAGCCTCCTTGAATAGGGATAGAGAGCGGAAGTGTAACAAGCGGTCATCGGAAAGGCGAGTTGATGAAGCCGCGCCGGCACCGCAGAGGCCGGGAAAATAATTAAAACTTGAAGGCGCGCGGAGAGCTTGTTAATCTTTAGCTCGTATGGCTTTGAATTAAGTACCCCGAATCTCTTAAACCGGTTGAGGCGGTTTCCCTGAACATTAAAGACTGGAATCCCGGATGGAAAAAATGAACGGCCGCATTCTCTGTGTAGACGATGATCAAGACACCTGCGAGATGATCACTGTCCTGCTCGGTCAGTCCGGCTATGAAGTTCAACACGCGCTGTCGGTGGCGGATGGGTTGATCAAAGCGCGGCAGGGTGGCTTCGATCTGATCCTGCTCGACTGGGGGTTTGAAGACGGCACCGGGGTTGAGCTGTGCCAGCAGATTCGCGCCTTCGACGAACGGACACCCGTGCTTTTTTATACCGGCGAGGTCGACGACGCGGCGGTCGAGGCGGCGCTAAGCTCCGGCGCTCAGGGCTACCTGATCAAGCCGGTCGGCCTTGATAGTTTGCTGCATGCCATATCAGCCTATGTGAAGCGTGAGCAATGAGAGCCCGGCGAGCATCGCCGGCCCCAGGATTTGCCTGACGAGCCTAACCAACGATACCAACCCGACCGGTTTGGCCACCGTCTCATTCGCCCCGGCGGCGACTGCCTGCATCAATACGCCAGTGTGGACGGCCGACACCACCACCACGGGGATGGCCTGGCATTCCGGTTCCTGGCGTAACCGCTGGATCATCTGAATCCCATCAAGATTAGGCATCTCGATGTCGGTAAGGATCAGATCAGGCCGCTCGGCCCTGGCCTGATCAAGCCCCGCGATGCCGTCGTCGGCCGTGATGACGCAAAACCCGGCATCCTTGAGGACGAGCGTCAGCAGCTCGCGGACGGTAAAGTCATCTTCAACGATCAGGAGTTTTTGTCGCACAACCGCATCTCCAATGAGGACAGGCCCTGAGGCTAGTGAGGTTTTCGTGGCAGCCTCCGCTTGAATAGAGATGAGCTAGACGCAAAGCCTATTCCGCATATAACTGATGTCCAGAACACCGGAAACGGCGCTCAAGTGACCGTCTTAGTCCCCCCGTGAGACACTCTTGCGTCCGGCCAACCGGTGCCAGACCGGCCCCCGAAATAGTGATATAATCGAGGCGGACGCGACAGCGGAGAAAAATAATTTATGGATGAGCAATCGAAAGCCGACCTGGAAAGACTCGAAACCCTGCCCGGAAGATCAGCGCGAAGCGGCCCGCCGAGCCTACGAAGAATTGCGCGACAACCTGTTCAATCAACCGGCCTGTGAATCCCCCGGCCATGAGCCTGAGACCCGCGAGTTGCCCGACCTGATAAGCTTCACCTGCGAGATCTGCGGCAGCAGTGTCACCCTCACCGAGGGCGAACAACAACTCTATGCCGGGCAGGGAATCGAGCCGCCAAAGCTGTGTAAAGACTGTCGCCGCGCCCGCAAAGATGAGGCGAGCGAGGCCATCGGCGAAGGCGAAAGCGGCGGTGTCGGCGGCCCCTTTACACTGTAACGACAGTGACGAGTGATGCGTGATGCGTGATGCGTGACAAGATGGGAAGTGCGGAGTGCGGAGTAGGGAAGCGGAAAGGCGCTGCCTTCGGCTCACGTATCACTTTCTTCTTGTCACTTGTCACTCGTCACTTGTCACTCTCGAAGTCGCTTATCACTAAATTAAGGTTGACGTGGCGCAGACTTACCTGAAAAATAAGCAGTGCGCTTGTGAGACACTTTTCCAGGGACTCGCTGTTTGGAAAGAAAGATCCTCGTCGTCGAAGACCACCCCGATAGCCGCGACCTGCTGGCGCTTTACCTCAGAATCCAGGGGTATACGGCCTACACCGCCGAAGATGGGCGCGAAGGGCTGAAGCTTATTCAACAGGACCTCCCGCACCTCATCATCACGGACCTGTCGATGCCCTACCTGGACGGCGTCGAGATGATCAAGCTGGTCCGCCAGATGCCTGAATGCCGCACTACCCCCATCATCGTCATGACGGCCTACGGCAGCGGCGAAGAGCTGGCGGCAATTGCGGCCGGCGCCAATCAAGCCATCGCCAAGCCGATCGAATACGAGGCGCTCATTCGACAGATCAACGAGCTGCTCGCCGGTTGAGCCGAGGCGGGATTACTGAGCCGGCAACGGGGTTGGTTTGGCGTCTTGACGGGCAAGCGTTAAGAGGGCCTCGGCCAGTTCATCAATGGCGACGGGCTTCGGGAAGTGCAGTTGATAACCGGCGGCAAGCAGACGGCGGCGGTCCTCTGAGCGGGCGTACCCGGTGAGCGCCACCGCGGGGATGTCCCGCCCCTGTTCGGGCCTCAGGGCTCTCACCTGATTGATTAACATATAGCCATCTTCATCCGGCATGCCGATGTCGGAGACCAAAACGTCCGGCTGCCAGTGCGCGAGCAGTTCGAGCGCCTCTTGCGCGGAGGCCGAGACGCGGACTTCGGCGCCGCACTGGGTCAGCATCAAGTTGAGCGTCTCGCGGGCGTCGGCTTCATCGTCGACGATGAGCACCCGCAGGCCATTGAGCCTGGCGCCGCCGGCCTCGCTTGTGGAGCCTGTCGCGGCCGGCGGTTCGGCCGCCTTGGCCGGCGTGGCGGCGCGCTCCGGCGCTTTAGATGGCGACTTGCGGTGGTCGAGGACCGGCAGGCGCACGATAAAGGTCGCGCCCTGGCCCTCGCCGCCGCTCAGGGCCTGTGTGGTGCCGCCGTGTATCTCGACCAGGTGACGGACGATGGCCAGCCCCAGCCCGAGGCCGCCGTGCTGGCGCGCGCTGGTCGAATCGGCCTGGCGAAAGCGGTCAAACACGAAGGGCAGAAACTCGGAGCTGATGCCCTGTCCGCTGTCGATCACCTCGATCTCGACCTGCGCGTCCGTGCGCCCGAGCCGGATTTCAACCTGCCCGCCCTTGGGCGTGAACTTGATGGCGTTGGAGAGCAGGTTCCAGACCACCTGCTGCAAACGGTGCGGGTCGCCGGAGACCGGCCCGGCGTGCGGGTCGAGGTCGGCGCGCAGCTTGATCTGGCGGGCATCGGCCGCCGGCCGCACCGCTTCGAGCGCCGCTTCGATCACCGTGACCAGATCGACGGGGCGGATATCGAGGCTGAACTTGCCGGTGATGATCCGCGAGACGTCGAGGATGTCTTCGATCAGCCGCGACTGCACTTTGATGTTGCGTTCGATGGCTTCCAGCCCGCGCGACACCGATTCGCGGTCGTAATCGAGCCGGCGCAGCACCTGCGCCCAGCCATAGATGGCGTTGATCGGGGTGCGCAGCTCGTGCGAGACGGTGGCGAGAAATTCATCCTTGGCGCGGTTGGCGGCCTCGGCGTCTTCGCGCGCCGCCTGTTCGCGCGCCAGCAACTTCATCAGCCGGTCCTCGCGGGCGACGCGTTCGGTGACGTCTTCGATCAGCGTGATCGTGCCGATGACCTGGCCCGCTTCGATGAGCGGCGCGATCCGCGCGCTCTGCTGCATCTGTTTGAAGGTGTGCTCGCCATCGGCGGGCGGCAGGCGCAGCAGGTAGCGGTGGAAGCGGTGCGCGAGGATGCGCACCTGGCCTTCGAGGGCGTCGTGGTAATATTGATTCAGCCCGCGCGTGACCAGCTCCGGGAACGCTTCGAATAAATGGCGGCCGATCATTTCGGCGGCGCTGCGCTCGCTGTGATTCTCAAGCCAACGGCCCCAGCCGCGAATCACCAGTTGCGCGTCGGTCACCAGGATGCCCTGCGCCGAAAAATCATTCAGCCACTGCAATGCTGTATCTTCCAGCATTCATCTCTCCCGTCAAATCAAGCCGTCCGTCTGTCACTGTCCGCATGAAAACGTTTGCGGGCGCCCCGTCGTGAACCGCGCTCATTCGCCCGCGCTCATTCACCGGCGCTCAATCGCCCTGACGCTCTTCCCAGTGCTCGACCTCCTGGATCAAGCGGTCGAGACTGGCGACGCTCAGGGCGATCACCAGGAAACCCTTGACGGCGCTGTCGCGCAGGCGGAAAGAGGTATAAATTACTAACGCGTAGCGGACCTCGTCGCGGTCTTTGACCAGCGATTCGATGACCTCTTCGAGTTTTTCGAGGTGCAGGCGCGGCACCGAAAACGAGACCCGCACTTGCAGGAGGTTGCCGAACACGCCCAGGCAGGCATTGAGCAGGATGTTGCCGACTTCGGCCAGCACTTCGCGGGCCGATTCGTCCAGGCGTTGCGAATGGGTCTGCTCGTCGATCAGCAGGTCGGTGAGCATCACCGCGCCGTCGTAATTGAGCAGCAACAGCGCGTCGCCGGCCAGCGGGCCGGTGAAGACCTGATGGACGGTGGCGATCTCGGCGGGCAGAAATTTCATCAGCTCGGCGGGCAGCTCGCCGATCGGGTGCAGCGAGACCTGCGGCACGTCGAGCACGACGCGATGGCCAGTCAACTCTGATAGCGACGACGCCGTCCGCGAAAAAGCGATATTGATCAACTCGGTCAACGCGTCATTCTGGCGCTCGGTCAGTTCCATCCCTGCTCTCCTTGCAAAACTCGATTGACTACACTCACCACCTGCTCACTGACAAAGGGCTTGTTGACGAAGGCGCGGGCGCCGCTCGCCTGGACCATCTCGCGGGTCGAGCTCTGGATGTCGGCGCTGCCGATGATGACGCGGGCGCCGGGGTCCATCTCGCGCAATTTGTTCAAGACGTCGATGCCGTACATCCCGCTCATGGTCAGGTCGAGGAAGACCAGGTCGGGTTTGTCGAGGAAATAGCGTTCGAGAGCGGTGATTCCTTCCGCCGCTTCGATGACCTCGTGCCCGGCGGGTTCGAGGATTTTACGTAAGGTTCGGCGCGACAGGCCGGAATCATCAACGACCAGAATCTTCGCCATCATATCACCTCAAGAATGGCCCGAGCCATTTGCTCGAGCAGGACGCTTTTGTCGCTCAAGCCGGCCTCATCGACGGCACAGGGCATGCCGTAGACCACGCAGGATTGTTCGGCTTCGGTGAAAATCATCCCGCCTTGCGATTTTATCCATGCCGCGCCCTGCTTGCCATCCGATCCCATGCCGGTCATCACCACGCCGAGCGTGCGCTCGCGAAAAAGCTCGGCCGCCGACTGGAACAAAACGTCTACGGATGGGCGGTGCGGCGCGTCAAAGGGGCGGGCGTCCAGATGCACGATGACGCGGCCATCCGCTTCGCGGCGCAGCGTCAGATGGCGCCCCGCCGGCGCCAGCAACGCCAGGCCCGGCCGCAGCGCGTCGCCGGCGCGGGCCTCGGCGACCTCGACCTGCGAGATGTCGTTGAGCCGCTGGGCGTACATCTCTGTGTAGCCGACCGGCATGTGCATGACCATCACGAGGGGCACGGCCAAGTCGGCCGGCAGTTGCGGGATCAGGTATTTCAGGGCCTGCGGCCCGCCGGTCGAAATGCCGAGCACGACGACATCGATCAGCCCGGCGCGCGTCGCCACGTTCGGCCGCTCGGCGAAGGCCGGGCCAGCCAGGGCGGTTTGCAGCCGGGTCATCGGCACGCTTGCCGCCGTTTTGACCTTTTCGATCAACTCGTCGCTGACTTCAAAAATCTTTTCAGTCGCCAGGGCGGTCGGCTTCTGCACGAACTCGACGGCGCCGGCGTCGAGCGCCGTCAGCGCCATCTCGCTCCCTTCGTTGGCAATGCTGACGATAACGATCGGCAGCGGCCGCCGCCGCATCTGCTCGCGCACGAAGGCGACGCCGTCCATGACCGGCATGATTAAATCGCAGGTCACCACATCGGGGTTGAGCTGCTCGGCCATCTCAAGCGCTTCCTGGCCGTCACGCGCCGCGCCGACGACTTCGATAAACGGACTGCGCGACAGCATCTGTTTGACGACCTTGCGCACGTAGGCCGAATCATCAACCACAAGAACCCGCAACACTCGATCCATAAAAACGTCCCCCCACTCTAACCGCCCGCCGGTGAATGACCGCTTGAATTACTCTTTAACATAGACGAAGGCGTTGCCGATCTCTTGAAACTGGAGGTCGGTAGTCAGCCGCAGCAATGATTCCGAAGCGCCGACAAACAGGTAGCCCGGTTTCGACATCTGTGCCGCGAACCGGCGCACCGTTTTGCGGATCGCCTCTTCCGAAAAATAGATGAAGACGTTACGGCAAAAGATGATCTGCACTGTCCCCATCACCCCCGTTTCGCCCTCGGCGAGCAGATTGGCCGTCGCCCATCTGATCTTCGCATGAAGCGCCGGCGCCACCCGCCAGCCGCCCGCGCCCTGGCTGAAGTAACGTTCGCGCAGGTGCGGCGGCAGCACGCGGAACGAGCGCTCGCGGTAGACGCCGCGCCGCGCCTTCTCGATCGCCGTGCGGCTCGCGTCGGTCGCATAGATTTCAATCGGCGCGCGCTCGAACCAGTGCTTCTCGTCGAGCGCCATGGCGATGCTCAGCGGCTCTTCGCCGGTCGCGCAGGCGGCGCTCCATATCCGCAAAGGGCGAGCCTCTGGGGCCGCGAAATACTCGGGCACGATCTGATCGACGACCGCCCGCACCTGATCGATCTCCCGGCAGAAGAAGGTCTCCTGGACCGACAGGGTGTCGGCCACCCGCTTCCACTCGTCCTCGCCTTCAATGTCGTACTTCAGCAGGTAGTAGTAATCCAAAAACGAGTTGAAGCCGCGCTCGATCACCAGCGGCGAGAGCTTGTCGATCAGCAGATCGCTCTTGCCGTTGTCATAAAACAGGCCCAGGCGCTCGTGGATCAGATCGCGCAGAAGCAGAAAAGCGCTGTCGGACAATCCCAATGTGTCAGCGTATGAATGCATTATTTCTTTAACGCGCGCTGGGCGGCGCGGCGCACCCCGGCGTCCGCGTCCGCGTGCGCCAGCATCACCAGTCGCTTTTCGGCGCCGCGGCTGCCCAGTTGCGCCAACGCGCTCACCGCCGCGAGGCGGACCGAAGGCTCGCGGTCGTCGAGCGCTTGCGTTAATAACTCGGATGCCCGCGGGTGTTTCATGCGCCCGAGCGCTTCGACCACACCGCGGCGCACGCTCGCCTGGGCGTGATGGATGCCGAGCCCGATGGCGTCAATGTAGCGTTCGCCGAGGTGGGCGAGCGCCGCCACCGCTGCGGTGCGCCGCGCCGCGTCGGCCGTCAACGTCACCAGCGCGTCGATGGCTTCGGGGGTAGTCAGGCGGGCGAGCGCGTCGATGGCCGCCTGCGCCACCCATGCGTCCGCGTCTGCCGCGGCGACCCATTGCAGGGTCGCCGCGACCCCTTCGCCGCCGCGCGCGCCGAGCGATTCGATCGCTTTAATGCGGCGTGCCTGATCCGCCGAGCGCAAGGCTTCAAGCAGCGGCGGCAGCGCGTCGGGATGGCCGATGTGGCCGAGCGCGCCCATCGCCGCGCCCATCAAATCGGGCTCGGTGGTTTCGGCCAGCGCCGCCAGCACCGCGACGGCGCGCGGGCCGCCAATGCGCCCGAGCGCGTCGACGGCGGCGATGCGGACCTGCCGGGCCGGGTCCGCTTCGGCCAGCCGCACCAGGGCGTCGAGGCTTTCCGAATAGCCATGCCGGCCGATGGCCCGCGCCGCGAAATAACGCACCCAGCCGTCTTCGTCGTCGAGCGCCTTCAACAGGTAAGGCAAGGCGCGGGCGCTCTCGATCTGGGCGAACGCGGCGGCGGCGGCGGCGCGCACCCGCGGCGTCGCGGTTTCGAGCGCCTCGGCGAGGACCGCAATCACCCGCCCGTCTTCAATGTAGGGGATGTGTTCGACGGCGGCGCGGCGCACGTTCTCGTCTTCGTCGCGGCAGCGCGCCATCAGTAAATCGGCGCACTCGTCATAGCCGAAGTAACCGGCGATGCGCACCGCCGATTCGCGCACGTAAGGGTTCGGGTCGTTCATCAAGACAACGGCGCGCGCCGCCATCTCGGGATGGCCGAGCGAATTGATCGCCGAGATGGCCGCCTGTCTGAAGGCCGCGTCGGTGTGGCCGATCAATTCGAGCAGGGCCTCGAAGGCGCGGCGGTCGCCGATCTTGCCGAGCGCCCCCGCCACCGGAATGATCGACTCGTCGTCGCGGTTGATGGCTGCGACCAGGGCCGGCACCGCGCGCGCATCGCCGATGCGGCCGAGCGCGACGATGGCCGCCTTGCGAGTCTCGACATCTTCGGCGTCAAGCTGTTCGATCAGCAGGTCGGTGACGCGCTTGCCATAACGGACTAAGGCTTCGACGACCTCTTTGCGCGCCGTCGCCCGACCGAGCAGCGGCACCAGCGCCCGCTCTATCCTTTCGCCTTCGAGCCAGCCCAGCACCAGCACGAGGTCGCGCAGTTCGTCACCGTTTGCGGCATCAAGCGCCGCGATCAAATTCTGCACGCCGGTCCGATCAATGGCGCCGCGCGCCAGGTCGGCGATGTAGACGCCTTCCTGATAGGCGGTTTGAAAGCGATTGAAGAGAGTGGCGAGCGATTGCGCGATGACGCGGGCCGGCGCGCCCGGCGTGTTCAACAGCGCCGCGAGCGGCGCGACGACCTCTTCGTCGCCGAGCTGTCCGAGCGCGTCGGCGGCCGGCGTGCGCAGCAATTCGTCTTCAAGCAGCGGCACCAGCCGGGGCGCGATGCGGGTCTCGCCGATGGCGGTCAGCGCGTCGAGCGCCGGAAAGGCCAGGAAAAAGTCGCGCGATTCGGCCAGCCCGGTCAGCGCATCGACGGCGTCGGCCGCGCGCAATTTGCTGAGCGCCTCGATGGCGTGATAGCGCACGTTGGCATTCTGATCGGCCAGCGCGCCGATCAGGGCGGGGACGGCGCGCGGGTCATGCTGGTCGCCGAGCGCGTGCGCGGCGTAGATGCGCAGGTCGGTGTCCTCGTCGCTGAGGAATTCGGCGAGCGGCGCGATGGCGTCGATGCCGCTCAGGGCGAGCACCTGAAGGGCGCTGTTGAGCACGCCGGGGTTGCGGTGTTCTTCGCGCAGGGCGCGCAACAACTCGGCCGCCTCGGCCGCCCCGGCCTGTTGCGCCAGGCCATCGACGGCGGCGCGGCGCACGCGCCAGCTCTCGTCGCCGAGCGCGCCCATCAGTTTCTTCGCCGGCTCGCCCCCTTCTTCGTCGGCCAGTTGTTGGGCGGCGCGCAGCCGCACCGCTTCGTCGGCGCTCGCCAGTTGTTCGGCGAGGTCGCGTTCGTGGTCGAGGCGGGCGGTGACATCTTCGATGGTGACGATGGTGCCGACGACGGCGCCGGCTTCGCTGAGCGGCGCGATGGTCACGCGCTGCTGCATGTGGCCGAAACGTTTCGAGGGCTCCGACGGCGCGCAGGCGATCAGATAATGATGGAACGCCGTCGCCAGCACTTCGACCACGCCGTCGGCCAGGACGCGCTCGAACCGCTTGAGAAACCCGCGCGCTTCGATCTCGGGAAACAGCCCGGCGAGCGCCCGCCCGCGCGCCTGCTCGGCCGCAACGCCGCTCGCTTCGGCCAACCATTCGTCCCATGAACGGATGACCAGATTCTTATCCGTCGTGAAGACGCCTACCCGGTATTCACTTGAGCTCATGTCTTCTCGGAGGGGGACAGGTGATGCGTGATGCGTGGTGCGTGCCGGAAGCTGCAAAATGCGGCCTTCGGTTCACGCATCACGCATCACGCATCACTTCCTCTTCTTGTTTTTGGATTTTCTCGCAGCGCGTCCATTGCTCTGCAAGTCATCCAGGATGGTGTTGAGCATTTCGGTACGCTCGACCAGGTTGCCGGCGCTGAGCGTGGTCTCTTTGACGCCCAGGGCGTTGCGCTCGGTCACCTGCCGTATGTCGGTGAGCCCGTTTAAAATGCTTACGGACGTGGACGAATGCTCGCGGTTGGCGCGCGTGATCAGGCCGATCTGTTTGGCGATGTTGCGGGAGCCCGTGGCCATGTCCTTGGCGGCGCGCGTCTGTTCACTCATGGCTTTGGCGGTTTGATCGGTCTGTTGCCGCATGCTGTCGGCGGCACTGGTGATCTGTGTGATGGCTTCCGACTGCTCGCGCATCGCTTTGCTGACGGTGACGATCATGGAGACCAGTCGCCGGGATTCGGCCGAGACCTGATTGCTGGCGGTGGTCTGTTCGGCGATGGCTTTCGCGGTGCTCCCGGCGCTGCGCCGCATGATTTCGACCGCCTGCGAAATCTGGCCAGCCGCCCTGGCCTGTTCGGCGGTGGCCTTGCGCACCTGCGCGGCGGCGTTGGCCGTGCTCTGCGCCGCTTTGATCAGCTCGCGCGCCGCCCGCCCCTGTTCGTTCATGGCCTGCGAAACCTGGTGCGAGGTCTTGCGCATTTGCGAGACCGACTGCACGACCGCTTCGACGACGCTGGCCTGTTCGGCGGTGGCCGCGGCGACCTGGCGGGACTGTGTCGCCGTCGTGTTGATGGCGGTGACGACGGTCTGCCCGGCGCTCAACTGCTCGTCGGTGGCGCGGGCGATCTGGCTGACCAACTGACCCGTCTCTTCGACGCCGCTCAGTATTTTCTTGAGCCCGTTTGCGCCTTCTTCGGCCAGACGGTTGCCTTCGTCGGCGACTCGCAGGCCGTCGTTTGAAGCGGTCACCGCTTCCTGCGCGACCTCTTGCAAAGACTTGATGATGGCGGCGATGTCGGCGG